>Ga0307987_1001139_pt1 | contig 14917 bp, 9 predicted proteins | sample EllFjometagen181_FD_203157 | JGI IMG/M metagenome (GOLD analysis project Ga0307987, IMG submission 203157) | Marine microbial communities from Ellis Fjord, Antarctic Ocean - #181 | ecosystem: Environmental > Aquatic > Marine > Unclassified | place: Southern Ocean | collected 2014-10-08
AAACAAGATTAAGCCGCGGATGACGGTTAAACAAATTCTCCGCTTCACTTTTTATCTTTAAATAAGACGGATGGGTGTCATCATAAGTCCAGTTCTTACCATGCGCCCACTGCGGTACAGGAGTCGGATTGCTATCCCAAAACTCTTCAGGATCGGCTATGTGCCATACAATAGGAAAGCTGATTTCTTCCAGTTTATTAAATAACGGAGTAAAAATAGGATCATCAAGCGGCCTGCCAAGCATTTTTCTTGAATCAGGTTTACCAAATAAAATCTTTAGCCCGTCACATCCCAATGCAAGCAATTCATCAAGTTCAACAACCAATTGCTTGCCTGCTTCAACCGGCTTATTAATATCAAACTCATCAAAAAACAACCCACCAAAAACATAAACTCGCTCAGGTTGCTGCGTTTTAAACCATAAAGCTTCTTCAAGTTCTTTTCGGCAAGAAGCATCCCCAAAATGTTCGGCAACCAATATAACAAATTTGCCTATCCCGCTATCATCCATGTCCTTCAACATCTTCTGATACAGAAACTCTCTGGATTGCAATTCGTCTGATGGCCCAAAATGCACGTGACTATCAATTTTTCTCATATTCATTAATTATTCAACCTTTTTATCACATTGTTATATTTTTTACGATTAGTATTAAAACAACCAAAAACCAAAAAAAGAGCTAAACACCTATAGCCTACAGCCTTCCCCGATAAACCTGTTTTCGATATTCAGACGGAGTGAACCCCGTATAACGCCGAAATAAGCACATTTAAGATAACTTATCTCAGGCTTTCAGCCCTTGGTTTTGGCGGAAACTATAACCCAGGGCGTTGCCCCGGGCTGTGTTATTACTGGCTTTCAGCCCTAATTTATCTTATTTGTTAAAATTATAATTAATCGACTTTTGAAATTGGCTCTATTGTAATGTTTTTTTTTACATCTCTCTATTTATTCCAATTGATAACTGTATCTATCATCGCCTTATATTGCGGGAAACATATTTCGCCTTGTCCACGTATATATGGTGATGCCGTTGGACAAACAATTAATCCCTTACTGTCTCCAAATGCATCGGCAATCAACTGTTCTGTTTCCTGCCGAATAACATCCGGCGTTTCTTCATATAGTCTGTTAATCTGGATATTACCTTCTAAACACATTCTGCCCCCAGCAAGAGCCTTGGCTTCAGCTGCCGTAATATTACCTTGCGGCGGCGGCTCAAACGGATGCAACACATCCGCACCCATATCAATAAATCCTTGAAACACACTTTTGATAGAACCATGAGAATGAATATGCATTCTCCCTTGTGCATCATGAACCAAATCAATAATAGGCTTGTCATACTTAACATTAAAATCATTGAAGTCATTCAATCCATGCAAAGGAGGAACAATGTACTCCTCCCCCAGCATTGAGAAAAATGGTCCAACTCCTGCATCCAGAACAAATTGTACACGTTGTAATATTATGTTCATTTGCCGCTCGCATAGCTTATGTAAAATATCGCGATCTGTAATAGACATTATTGCAAAATTCTCAGAGCCACACATATCTGCAATAAAACCTCCTGGATTCGATCCCAGCCGAATATCCACAATACCTTTGTCACCAATCTCGGCATCTAAAACATTAAAATTCGCCAACACATTTCCGTTAAGTACCGGAATCGGTAGCGAAAGGTATTTCTCCGCATCTTCAGCACAATTAACAAAATACTTTTCATGCATTCCAGGTTGCCCCTTTAGACTGACCATCGTGGAACGATACAAATCTCCCTTCGGTGTTTTAAGAATATCAATCCGACGTTCAAAATCTTCAGAATAATTTTCCATTTTAACTTCTATCAGATACTCTGATTCAAATTCAGAAACATTCAAAGCAATTTTCAGCTCCGTATAAGCATTGAGGTATGATTTTAGCTGATCATAGGTTGAATCATCAGCTGGGAAAGATGCCCTGCTATATACCGCGGGACGATCAAGTTCCTGATTGAAATAACACCGCTTTAATCTTTCTCTTCTTGTCATTTATTACTCCTTTTTATTTTGGCAGATATGGCAGTTCGCCAGTTTCCCTTTACCCTTTACCCTTTTCCCTTTACCCTTTACCCTTTTCCCTTTTTTTACCCTTTACCCCTTACCGGTTCTGTCAAAATTTTTGTCCTTCTTTCAGACCTATTCTTTTAAGCAAATAATATCATAATCTTCCAGTAAAGGCAAACTAATAACGCATCCTTGATTAAAACTTTTAATTTTAAGTTCTTGTTTATTGACGAGAGATTGAGCAGAGGAACCACATATACCATAAACTGTAATCTCTAAATCACTTAAAGGATGAATATTAATAATAGGTCTTTTTATTCCAGATGTTTGATTGCTTAAATAAATATAAACGGCATCACCTTTTTTGCGTAGATTTACTTCTACACAAGGAGCATTTTTGATCTCCACAAGCTTAGTGCTAAACGAATCGGCCATACTCTCTATAAACTTAAAATATTCAGGAAAGTTATACTTTGCAACACAAGCGCCAAACGTGCCGGAGATATAAAGAGCATGTCCTTTACCATATTGATTTAAAGTCACAAAAGGATCTTCCGACGGGAGAGGATTCGCGTCATAACGTCCTGCCATTCTTTCACAAAAATAAGCCAACGCCTCGCCTGATGTCGGATTAACACTTATTCCGTATTCAGGAGCTGGTATAAAGTCTTTGTTTATTTCTTCTCCTAAGAAAGTTTTTCCTTTAGCTGAAATATAGTCCCAGACGAGAGGACCCAGCAATTTGTTGTTGCTGTTTACCCCGAAAACTTCTGCAAGTTGAAAATCTTTTTTTTTCTTTCCTTTTCGGTCATAAAGAGAAGTCTCGAAGGTGGCTACCAGGTTCCCGCCTTTTTTTACAAAATCTTTTATCTTATCGACCTCTTCCGATCCGATATTAGCGACATTTGGTAGAATCAATAGATCATATTTAGAAACCGCATCTAATCCCTTTTCGTCAATCACATCAAATGGATATTTCGCATTTCTTAATCCTTCATAGAAACCATTAAATTCTTCATCGAGGTTTCCTATACCTTGAGCACTGACTTCATTGGTGAAATCACTAAGCGGAACAGATGATCCACCGTAAACTTCAGAACTATAGGAAGGCCAGAGTAATGCAATCTTTGCCATAGATAAGGTTTTATAAAATGCATCTGGATTCGATTTTACAAATAAATTGAAATCCGCAATCATATCCATTTCAGGATTTTTGATGTCATTCGGGAAGACAGCAATCCAGGCATTTGCATCGTAAAAAAGAGTTTGAGTCAGTAATAGATTTATCTCTTTCTCAGGCAATGAGTATAAAGACCACGGCTTGTGACCAACACAATCAAAGACAACAACCGGTTTACCTTGCGCCTGCGAAGAGAGCAGTTTTGCTGAAACAGATGGTTTATAGAGAGGATTATTATTCAAATCTCCATGCAAAAAACCACCTTCTGCAGCCAATATATCAGTGTGAGCTATGATTGCATGATTATTCCGTCCTGTAGGCCATGAAGGACCTTTTCCATTCCCATTCATATAAAAAAGTATTTCAGGATTGATTTCTTTTAATATAGCGTTTGAGTCTTTCAAAAAACGCGAGATGCTGTCAGTCTGAAAATCCATAAACTTTTGCCATAAAGGATTCTGTTTATCTGCTTTTGAAGGCAAATCCATACCGGTTTTTTCTCTAAAAAGTTTTTGGCAACTGGAACAATAACAAGTATTTCCAAAAAATATTGGTCCGTCATAAAAAACACCGTCAATTTCATAAGCTGCCAAATCGCGTAAAATCTGGAACACCCATTCACGATAAGCACTGTTTACACAAAAAGAACCAGTATTGCCATAAAGAGTATCTATGGGATTTCCATCCTCTTTTATTTGCGCCCAATCAGGATGCTGTTTTACAAAATCCATCTTATAGGTATGTACATTAAAATAGATAACAACCCGAATTCCACTGCCTTTTGCCATTGATAAATATTCTTTTAATATATCGGGATTTTTCTTTTTCGCCACTGACGTAGCAAAAAAAAGATTTTTGTCATCTAATCCGGCATCCATGTGCATGCAATGAAAATGTTGAACATTTCCACCCATTCTTTTTACCGTTTCAATCTGTTCCTGAGGAGAAACAGCGCTTAAATCTAAACCATTAACTATTTCGACTATTCTTAAAGACTCTTTTTTCCACCATTGCATTTTCTGCTCCATATTTAAATAATTTTATTTCTGAATCCGTAAAAGAATTTCCGGATTCCATTTTTTATTAATTGGTTGGCAGATTTTCAGCCAATTTACTCGATTTTTGGTTAGTCTTTTACACTTAGTCTTTGAAAATTTGAATCCGAGCCTGTCCAGGAACAATACGACCCTGACTTTGTCCGGCGTAGCCGAAGGCGAAGCATGGAAGAGGTCGAACAAAAAAGCTTCCCCCACGTAAACCGTGACAGAGCCATATTTATGATTATTTTACATATCCTGTTTTGCTGCATAAATAAACGGTCTGCGAAAGATGCCACCGAAGTGGTGTTCACAATTTACCCGCAGGGCAATAATATTTTTGCCTGGTTTAAGCTTTCCTGTCAAATCGACATCCCACTCGAAATGGTAGTTGTTCAGCCACCATATTTTTCCCTGTTGACGATGTTCAACCTCCTTGCCATTTACATACAGCCAGCACTCTGAAAAGAGTCCTGGAAAGCGAATATGAAGTTTTTTTGTTGAGTCTTTTGATGGAATATCAATATCTGTTCTATACCATGCATATCCAGTATAGCTTTGACAATCAGGATTTCTAATTCCAAGTGCCTGCATATACATAGAGGTTCTAATCATTTCCCACTTATCCGCAGGATAATCTTTCAGGGAATTAAGATTAAATTTTGACTGATTTTCATTCCAATAGGTCAGGTCAATAGGTGCAGAAGCATATTTTTCGTTCAAACCAATATTTTTGAGATCACGCTTAAAAGCCCAGCTTAAAGGGAGTTTTGCTATAAGCGTTCCTTTTTCTCCATCAGAGAAAGACATAAGCTCTTCATATTGATTTACTTCCCCGCGGAACCAGGCAGGACTATTTGTTGATTCCCATCGCTTTCCTCTGAATATAACCCGTGTAGTAAAGGTTGGGTTCATCTCGGCAATCTTAAGACGTAGCGCAAGTGCCGTTTTCCCGAGCTCAACTGCTTTTTTATAATCTACGTCAGTAGCTGCTGCGTTGACCATTTCCAAATATAAACAGGTAAGATTACAGCTCATGCGTGTAAAAGAAATGCGCTCAAGATATAATTCCTCATTACGGGTGAGTGATTTTTTCTTTTTCAGGGGTGCAACAAGAGCTTCAGCATTTTTGATGCACTTTTGCATAATTTTCAACACTTGTGGTGTATAAATTGCAGGTGCGACAAAATATTCATGCTCAGTAACAATTGTATCTTCCCAGGCTTTAAAAATCGTGTTCCAATATTCGCTCATTGGTTTTTCGGCAGGACCATAAAAATTTTCATAAAAAGTATCCAGTGTCGCCTGAACATCAACATCCGGATTCCACATAAGCTGGCCGCGCATATAAAGATTCAGGAAAGTGGTCGCTATTGCATTACGGCTTTCTGTATTGATGCCAAGTATTCCGGCATCACGATAATGTTTAACATCCTGAGCAAATGCCAGATGAGAAGGATTAGGAATATCACGCCATACAAGCATACCTTGATCATAATCATAAATTGCCAATCTACCATTCATTATTTTTGCCCATTTATAGAGAAACTCTTTGTACTCCTGCTTAGGAGGAGAATTAGGAGAGTCCATTCCATGAATAGGATCAATATCGATTGGGGCTAATTCACAGTAAAGTGATTCTTCAGCTTTCATATCACGTACAGGAGGAATTGTCATATTTGAATAGGCAAGAAATCCAATTTTTGACTTACTATTGGGATATTTTTTCTGAAGAATTCGCGCAACATTATTGTAAAGTTCCAAGAAGGAATCCGTAACGCTCCAGCGCATCATATACTTATCCCACTGTAATTTATTGAGTTTCTGATCATTTGGATAAGATGATTTATATAAACCATCATCCATGCCAAGAGAAAAGTTTTCACCTTTGGCAAATTTTTCCTCAACTTTTTTTGCAATATGTTCAGCTGTTTTTGGGTCAGTTAGTGGGATTTCAAATAGATTTTCACCCAAATCTTTTACATATGTTCCAATTGCATGTCCAGTTGATGGCATGCCTGCACGACCAACTGTCATAAAATTACGACGCTGAAAGTCAGCTCTACCAGTATTATCCCCATTCCATGAAATCCAGTATGTACGAATCTCAAATGGTGGGGAATAAGAATAATCCAATTTGCCAATTGTAAGTTTCTTATGTTTAGGAATACATTCTCCAAACTCTGTAGGCATATACCAACGGCATCCCCAGATCCTTAAAAGCTCCGCAACAGCATAATAATTGCTGATGTCATTACTCCCAGCAAGGTAAATACGATTACCTTCACGCTTTAAAACAATAGCATCACTGCGAAGGATAACTTTGCGTTTTACTACTTTTTGAAGAGTAACAGCAAGAGATTTATCCGCCTTCAATGCTTCTTTACCAATAATAAACAGGGGATTCTTCCCTTTAAGTGCTTCTTCAATAGCTTCTTTGGTATCTGCTATCACGAGTGAGGCTCCGGACATAAGCTGAATATACTTTTTTAGATCCTGTGCTGCAAGCTTTTCCTCTTTTCCACACTCAGGACTTAGCAAAATTACTGAAGAACTTTTACCATTATCAACTATAACCAATTCATTATTAGCATTACTATTTTCAGCTTGTACAATACTTACTGTTAATATAGTAACAATTAATCCAATAACAATAAACAATACATTTCTCATAACTACTTTCCTTTATTTGATAAACTAACACGCTCAATAACATCCAATTTCTCTTGTTATTTTTAATAACTGATACATAATCTCAAATTATCACTGTAATAGCAAATACTCTTTGAATTATTTTACTGGGCTATGCACTTAAGCCTCGTTAATACAGCATGTTGTGGACATTTGTCAAATGCCTCCACAAGATGATGTGGAAAAGTCATAATTACGAGAGTTAACTGCATACCCCAGTTATTTTAATATAATCCCCTGTTTTTCTGGTTGAACAATTAGTCCAAATCAATCCACGAATCTTGATTAACCTGTGCTTTAATTCCTGCTTCAAGAATACTAACTATTTCAATTGTATCTTCTTTTACTACAGGAGAGCATTTAGTATCAAAAAAATCCAGAATTTCCTCAATCATCCTGGGAAAGAAATCGGTCATTGAATTGATAGTAACCGTATCCTTCTCAGCACAGGCAGAGAGTTGAAAACCATGCCCCGGCATTAAAGTCATTGCACAACGGCGTCCAGAACAGTAATCAATAAGCATTTGACTTGTTCTGCCGGATCCGCACTGCATTACTCTTTTGGCACCAGTTCCCATCATCATTACCAGCATCTCTATCTGATGAATACTATACTCCTCAAAAGAAGTTCCGCCTCCTGCGGAAATTGCAAATTCAACGGTCTGATCTTTAAGAGTTTCCTTTACAGCCTGTTGAATTTCAGATCCGAAACGTAATGCTGAAGAAGAAAACATAGGCGTTCCATGCTTCTCCGCTTTTGCAAACAGTCTTTCGGCCGTTGCTTTATCCGGGGCAAAAGGTTTATCAATATATACCGGCTTCCCACTCTGCAGAGGAATATCCGCAAGTCTCTCATGTACTTCAGGATTACTCGGAGCTAAAACAATTATTCCATCACATTCTTCAACAACCTGTTCTATACTGCTTGCCGGAGTAGCATTGAAATCCTTACACCATTCTTCCAGAGATCGCAAACCATCCTGTGATTCTTCCTGCCATGCATAGGCAAGCTCAAATTCATCTTTTCTGCTGGATTCACGAATCCACTGCGGATAATTATTTGCATGCCACTCGTCAATATGATAATCAACAAATCCTATCTTTTTCATTTTTAACTTTCCTTGTTTATATTTTGGTGCTATCAAAAGTTTGCAGGCTGAGCCTGCACCCAATTCTTTCTAAATCAGCGTGATACAGACATTTTAGTTCCCGCCTTGCGGGACTAGCAAATCTAGCCCTTTGTGTAACGCCCTGAAAGCCCAGCTTATACCAGCCCAGGGCAACGCTCTGGATCTGCCAACATTACACACCTCGCCCTGTAAGGGTAGCTTAACCCTATGTTTGTTAAGTTGCCCTTACAGGGCGCAACAAAAATTATTGATTATTACCCTAGTCGTTGCCTAGGGCTAGTATAATCTGCCCTTACAGGGCGGAAGCATTTTTTCATTGAATTTTTGACAGTACCTATATTTTCACTTCAGCACCAAGTGCCGAAGACTTATAAAACGCATCAAGAATAGCCTGACTTACCAAAATATTGCTGATATTTGATCTCGACTTTTTATTGTTACTAATGTGCTCCACAAAAGAGTTAATTTCATTTTGAAACATTGAACTCTCTTGTTGCGAACGCTTGGTCTCAAAAAGTGCCCCATCTTTGCTGGTATAAAACATAAAGTCTGCACCATAATTCAGTCTGACTCCACCTTTATCACCAAGAAATTCTATGTACATATTTTTTGTGTTTACATTCCTGGCCCAAGCTCCTTCAAATGAGATTGACGGCCCATCTGTGCGCAAAAACCCAGATACCAAGTCTTCAACATCGTAAACTCCATCAAAGTTCGGAGGACCAGCCCACATACTGACATAGGCATAATCTTTCATGTTTTTGGCTAACTCAGAATGAGCTGCTCCCGATATTGATAGAGGCGTTGGCGATCCCAGACAATACAAAGCTAGGTCAAGAAAATGAACACCCCAGTCAATCATAACTCCGCCGCCGGACTCTTTCTTATTGGTAAACCACCCTCCTAGTCCTGGAATACTCCTGTAGGACTGGAAAACTAAATTAACATGATACACCTTCCCCAGATCTCCATTGCTTATCATATTTTTAATTGCATTCACATTATCATTAAAGCGATTCACCACCCCGATGGCACATTGTAGGTTTCGTTTTTCTGCTTCATTCTTCATTGAAACCGCTTCCTCTAAATTCAGGGCAATCGGTTTTTCACAAAGCACATGTTTTCCTGCCTGTAAAACATCAATAGTTACCGAACAATGAAGATGATTCGGAAGACAAACACTGACTGCATCAATGTCTGGATCTTTAAGCATTTGATGATAATCAGTTTCAACATTGGGAATCTGATATTTCTCCGCAAAAGCTTTTGCTTTCTCCGGAAGAATGTCAACGGCATAAATTAGTTCAGCATCTTCACATCCAGTGTAGGCATCAGCATGCGTATTGCCAATAGCTCCACAACCAATAATTGCTATTTTTTTCATTTTATATTTCCTGTTTGATTTTATGTTTTAAAAACTGTACCGCCATCGCTATATCGGCAACTGGATTTTCTCCTACTTCCCGTTCTATAGTCAAATACCCGGTGTATCCAATATCACTCAAGGCTGCAAGGTATTTATCAAAATCAACCCCACCTTCTCCCAGTGGTACCTCCCTGAATACCTCCCCAATATTCAAACCCTCAACTCCTCCAACCGCAAAGGAGTTGTAAACAGCCATAGGATCACAATCCTGTAATTTTACACCATCTTTCGCGTGGGTATGGACAATATAATCTTTGAGAGTGTAAACAGCTTGAACAGGGTCGTCTCCGGTAACCATAACAAAATTGGCAGGATCCAGATTAACTCCCATTCCTTTTGAATCAGCATGGACCAGAAAAGTCTTAAGTTGAGTTGCAATTTCAGGACCGGTTTCAATAGCAAAAGTAACACCTTTGTCACAAGCATAGTTGCCAATCTCGCGACAGGCCTTCAACAAAGTTGCATATTGTTCGGAATTACTGTCTTCTGGAACGACTCCAATATGAGTTGTCACAATGTTGGTTCCTAAGTCGATTGCCAAATCAACAATATCTTTAGACTTCTTTACTTTGGCAATATTTTCGTCTTTCCTGAGAAATCCATGACCACCCAAGTCTCCGCAAAGTGCCGAGATTTCCAAACCAAGAGAAGAACAATAAGCCTTGAGTTCATTACGAGCAGATAGGTCTAAGTTTTCAGGACATATTTCCCCTTTAACTGCATAGGCCTGAATGCCATCAGCGCCCAATTCTTTTGCTTTTGCTATTCCTTCACGAGTTCCCAACCTAAGTGAATCATTTATAATTCCTATTTTCATACTATTTCCTTTTTATTATTATTGGTTCTGTCAAAAGTTTTATACTCTTTTCAGACCTACTTTGTTCTAAATCAAAGAGATATAGACATTTTTGTCTTATTCCCTGTGTTTTTTCTTTCATTTCGGTCATCCAGCTACTAAGTCTTAATAGCTGGATGCCCCTCCCGGTTAAAGCTGCAATTGAACATTAACCTGCAATGCTCATATGGGAGGAGGAACCCCTCCGTCCTCGCAAACTCGTCCACCTCCCCTAAACAGAGGAGGAGCGAATACGTCCCCGGCGTCCGCATTAGAAAATTTTTAATTTTCTTATTTTTCATATTCTTTCATAGAATTTTTGACAGTACCATATAATTCAAACGTTTTAATTAACTATAAAAAAATGCTTTCATTACTGCATTACCGATCCAGTGCTATTCCTAACAATCAACTCCGGCTTTAAATAAAGAGATTCTCTTTTTTTATCCGCAATCAGGTCTATGACCATTTCAACCGCAAATCTTCCGATGTTTTTTTTCTGTGGAGCAATCGTCGTCAGGCGATACGCTGGCAACGCTGCAATAAGTAAATCGTCAACTCCTATTACCGAGAGATCTTCGGGTACTTTCAAACCTACTTGAGTTGCAATGTCAATTACTTGAACCGCATGCTGATCACAGTAAGCAATGATGCCTGTAGGTCGATTATTTTTTTTCAATAAGTCAAAAAGTTCCGATTCTGTTTCAACCCGCTGGTACCCAGTAAGCCCATGCTTCATACAGCATTCCAAGCTTCCTTGGTAGCGTTCATTCATCATATTCGAAAAACAATATGCCAATTTTTTATGACCTAAAGAGATCAAATATTCAGCAGCCATAATCCCAGTCTTTATATCATCATTTTTCACAATCGGCAGTGCACTTGCCATGTTCAAGCCAGGAGCACAGAAAACAACTGGAGTACCTTGTGCATTGATCCTTAAAAGCATATTCAAAGTGTCAGGATGGCAACTCGAGACTACTATCCCGTCAACTCGCTTACCCTGAAAAACCCTCAACTGTTTTAATTCTTCTTCATAGCCCCATGAAGGAATTGCAACCAGCAAACCATAATCTTTCTCGCTGGCAAACTCACCACACCCCTGCAGAATATCCTCCAAATATGATTTGTTTACATAAGGAGAAATAAAACCTATCAATAAACTTTTATTAGCTTGCAATGCCCGGCCAAAATTATTAGGGATATAGCCAAGCTCCTTTACCAAAGCCTTGATCTTAGCTTTTGTTTTATCCGCAACCCTGGGATCATCTTTCAAAGAAAGACTGACCGTCGCCGGTGATACTCCCGCCCGAGCTGCTATTGATTTTATTCCATGCTTGACCATTTGATAAGTTTTATCCTTAAAAATTATTTCTGCTTTTCCATACTTTAAAATATGGATGATTATTTGTCAAGCAAGTTTTTTAAAACGTTTGAATTTTTTCCTAATAAATGTAATTATCTTCAAAAAAACTTCCTAATTGTTTGTTTTAGAGATAGATAGAACAATTTTTTGCATAAATTAGGGTTTCCTGTTTAATGCTAGAATGCGTGAGATGTGGCCACTTCACTGCGTTTCGTTGCTTTAGATAAGTCCTATTTAACAATCAGACAAAACTTTCTTAGTGCATCCGCAATATTATGCAACAGCTCGGAGGATGGCAGCGTAACCTTTGGCATGGTATTCGTCTGCCCCACAGCTTCATACTTTGAACCGGCAAAATTATGATAGGCAAGCAATCGAACAACTGTCAAGCTTGACAGTTGTCTCAATTTTTCTCCCATTGCATTAATACTGTCAGCATCCATATTAAAACCCGGAATAAGCGGAATTCGAATCTCAATCGGAACATGACATCGATCTAACTTTTCTAAATTTTCAAAAATTAATTTATTAGAAGATCCGGTATATTCAATGTGAAGTTCTTCGTCAACATGTTTAAGATCATAAAGAAACAAATCTGTATATGGTAAAACTTCTGAAAATTTTTCCCAGCTTACTGTTCCGCAAGTATCGATGGCACAATGAATACCACACTCTTTTAGGCATTTAAATAGCTCAGCACAGAACTTAGCATGCAACAGAGGTTCTCCACCTGACACAGTCACACCTCCGTCGGGCTCATAAAAGTCACAATCAACGATAACTATTTTGCAAGCATCTTCAACCGTAACTTCACGTCCAAACAATTTCAATGCTCGCCCCAAACAAACATCTTCACAGGCTCCGCAAGCAATGCATTTGCTACGATCAAAAAAATGTTTCCCATCAATTAGTGTATGCGCATGAACCGGACATACAGACACACATTCTCCGCATTGAATACATTTGTGTTCATAATACGCCAATTCCTGTTCAGGAGAAGTACTTTCAGGATTATGGCACCAGCGACATTTCAAAGGACATCCCTTAAGAAATAACGTGGTGCGTATTCCGGGCCCGTCATGTACCGCAAATCTTTTTACATCTAGTAATAATGCTTTTAAACTCATAATTTTATTCACTTATATTTTGTGCACGTTTGATATAGGCATCCTGCTCTTTTTTACAAATGTCGTTAAAATGCACATTCCATCCACAGACCCGTACCTGCAAGCCACTATGTTTATCGGGATATTTCTGGGCATCTAACAGCACATCTGCATCAAAAACATTGAAATGCATGGCAATCCCATGTTTTTTCATATAAACATTAAGCAAACATCGCATTGCAGCAAGTCCTTCTTCACCTTGAACCACAGTGGGATGCATCATAACGTCTAGAGGAAAATCTCCAGGAAACATTGCCGAATCAATACGAGTTACCGATTTCACCAATGCTGTTACACCATTTGTATCCATTCCCATTGTAGGTGAAATGTTTTTTGACATTTCTTCGCCAGCCAACCGACCATCTGGCGTTGCTCCGGTTTTTTCACCTAGAATAATAAATGTTCTGGCCGAGTGCACGGATGCCATATAACAGCCTCCCCGCGCATTTGGACGCTTGTTGATTTTTTCAGACAAATGCCGAGCAAGCCGCTCTGCCAACTCGTCTACACAATCAATACCATTACCAAATTTATATTTGCTACGTAAAACCTTCAAACGTGTTTTTTCGTAACCTTCCCAGTTGTTTTCCAAAATATTTTCTAACTCAGACAAGCTAAATTCCTGTTTATCAAAGACAAATTCTCTGACAGCCATCAAAGCATCAACAGCTGTGGCAAACCCCGCTTCCAAAATCATAGAAAAATTGTAAACAGACCCATCTTGAAAAGCATCACGTGCAATTTTCAGACTATTTTCAATTGTTGCCGAGAAAACTTGTGCCGGACTAATTGTGCTTAAATATTGTTCAAAATCATTCCCACAAAGAATAACAGTCTCAATAATATTATCCAATTTTTTAATATAGGCTTGATAAAAATCCTCAAATGTTTTTATAGATGCAAGTTCCAAGGTTTGCCAACAGCTCTCAACTGCGAAATCTGAACCTACCCCATTGTTAAACACCTGTTCCAGAGGTTTTAACATATTAATATATCCAACAGCAGTGCTATTGCCTCGTCCACGTGGAATAAACTCATAGCATCCGGTAATATCACAGTTACCGGCATCTTCCTCCGATACCCCAATCTTAAGCATAGCACGTTTGATGCCTTCTTCGCTAACAAAAACAAAACTACTGTTGCCTCGACGAATCATATCCAATACTTTATTTGTGAATTTTACAGGAGTATTAGCAGACTTTTTAATCTGAATCTTCGGAGTACATATACTCAATTCATCAAAAACATCTAAAATCAAATAAGAAAGATCATTTATTTCGCTTTCACCATTTTTCTTTGTACCACCAAGATAAAAAGGATGCCCCCAATAGTTGTCAATAGAAGCCCATTGCATCATGAAATAAGCAAAAAGCTCACGTATCTGTTCTTCTGTATATCTTTTTTCTTTTAAATCATTCAGGTAATATGGATAAATAGTACGATCGAGATTATTGAGAGAACGCACCTGAAAACGGTCAATATGTTCTCCAAACATAAAAAATAGATAAATTAGCTGAAGAACTTCATATGTATTGGTAGGTGCTCCATGAATCAAGGTGTTTAAACAATCCGCCGTTCCCTGAATACGCTTGTTGCCATCTGCATGCTCTAGAGCATAATCACGAAACCGTACTAACATTTCTAAAATTGCACTATAAGTAATTTCAATACCATCAAAATATGCCTGTACAGCATCAGTCATTTGACCTTTATCCTCACGCTCCTTTCTATAGCACCTAGCTCTTTCCAGCAATCCAGGAAACCCAAGTTCGAAAATGGCATCCCAATCCGGGGCAGAGTGATCAAAATCTTTCCACATAAGAGATGCTCCGGAAGCATTACTATCATCTATCTGTTGTTTGGTCTTCAAAAAGTTGTTATCAACCTCTTCATTCCATTTATCTATTATCTGAGTCAATGGACGATCATGACGATCCCAGCAGCCAAAACCAACAAAGTAATCATGCGAATTAACATCAATTTGAACATGTTGTGTCACATATTCAAATGCCTTTGCCTTGATTACTGTATGTGGCAGAC
>Ga0307987_1001140_pt1 | contig 14890 bp, 11 predicted proteins | sample EllFjometagen181_FD_203157 | JGI IMG/M metagenome (GOLD analysis project Ga0307987, IMG submission 203157) | Marine microbial communities from Ellis Fjord, Antarctic Ocean - #181 | ecosystem: Environmental > Aquatic > Marine > Unclassified | place: Southern Ocean | collected 2014-10-08
CTGTGGAGCAGCAACGCATCGGGTGAGCTCCCCGACCTTCTGTCCCTGTCCGGAATCGGCGGCTGGGTGCTGCTGGGGCGCACTCCCGACGCCATGATCATCACGGTGTTGGTGTACCTGCTGCTCACCCAGCTGGCCCTGTTCGAGCTGGGACGCCGGTTGGGATCCGCCTGGGCGGGGGTGCTGGCGGCGCTGATGCTGGGGGTCGTGCCCCATGCGACCACCATGGCCAGGAGCTGGTCGCCCGAAGTGCCACAGATGATGTTCCTGGGCGCCGCCCTGCTGGCCTTGGTGGTGTCCCGCAGCTTCACCCGCCTCCTGCCCACCCTGGCGTGGGTGGTCCTGGCCATCGCCGGGCTGAGCTTCAGCGCTATGTCCACCAACAACATTCTCTTCGGTCTGTCCCTGGTGGGCATGACCGCCGGGGCGTGGGTCCGGGGGTTGACCACCGCCCGTGGTCCCCTGGGTGATCCCCCGCTTATGCGTTGGAGGGTCGCGGCCACAGGGCTGGGGGCGGTGGCGCTCACAGTGCTGGGCGCATGGCGGCTACACTTTCGGAATAGCCCCACCGACTACTACACGAGCGAAGCTATCGACACCGGCTATGGCCTCGGTGCGTCCTGGCTGTCCCAGTTCAGCGATGGCGCCTACCTCCGGTGGATCGCCGCCGAGGGCATGGGGCCGGTGCTGGCCATCACGGCGCTGGTGGGCTCGAGCCTGTACGCCTGGCGGGGCCGCGCCAGGGCCGAGCTGCTGGGGCTGCTGCTCATCCCCTTGCTGGTGCTGAGCGCGATCCCCAAGAAGAACCCCTACTACATCGCGCAGCTCTACCCAGTCCTGTGCCTCATCACGGCCCTGGGATTCCACCGGGTGGCCGCGATCCACCCCCGACTGCGACGGGTGGGCCCGGCGCTGCTCGCCGCCGTGATCGCCACGGCATGGTTCAGCTGGGAGCAGCGCTCCGCGCTGCAGGCTCTGCCTTTCAGCGATGACGGAGCGAAGTGGTCCGGCCTCTTCCAGACCGCTGCGCCCCCTCGACTTCACCCCGAGCGCAGCCGGCAGCCCGAACGATCGCGCAGGCTCATCGAGGACCTGTTCGAGGGCTCGAGCTGCCCGGAGGGCTCTGCCTTCGCTCACTCCGGTGTAGATGGCGACCTCGGCCTGTGGCTCCTGGCCATGGACCCCTGCATGCGCTCGGTCCCCTCCCCTGACCGACCCAACGTGGAGTGGAGCATCATCGCCGACGACGGGTGCACCCCTGGCCGCAGACCGGCCCCCGAGGCGCCCGAGAACGTGCGTCGTCGGGTCCACGGTGGTGCGATCATGGTGGACAGCGACACCATCATCAAACCCTGCCTGTGGCTACTGCAGCACACGGATGGGGAACCGGCGTCAGGTCAGCCCCACAACGGGCCCCCACGCAGTGAGCCATGAGGCTAAGAGACAGGCATGTCTGATTACCGCTTCGTCGCGACCGTGACCCGAGGGGCCGAACAAGCCCTCCAAGAAGAGCTGTCCGCCCTGGGTATCCCCGCAAAGGCGGGCATCGCCGCCGTGCTCTTTCAGGGACCCCTCGAGCACGGCCTGAAGGTCTGCCTACACTCCCGCATCGCCAGCCGGGTGCTGCTGGAGCTGTCCCACTTCCCCGTGCGAAGCGCCGACGAGCTGTTCCGATCCGTCAAGCGCATCCCCTGGCACGAGCACCTGGACCCTGACAGCACCATCGCGGTGGACTTCCTGGGTCGCAGCGACATCATCCGCGACACGCGCTTCGGAGCCCTGAAGACCAAGGATGGCATCGTGGACCGGCTCCGGGCCGAGACCGGACGCCGCCCCAACGTGGACCCCCGACAGCCCGACATCCAGATCAACGTCCACCTGCGCAACAACCACGCCACGGTGGCCTTGGACATGAGCGGTGCTCCGCTGCACTTCCGCGGTCGCGGGCGCGCCACAGGGCCTGCCCCCCTGCGGGAGACCCTGGCCGCGGCCCTGCTGTGGCTGGCAGGCTGGCCCCAGAAACAAGGTCCTCTGCTGGACCCCATGTGCGGTGGCGCCACCTTCCTCAGCGAAGCCGCCGGCTGGGCAGCGGGCATGGCTCCCGGTGTGCATCGGGAGCACTGGGGCTTCGACGCCTGGAAGCAGAACGACCCGTTCCTGTGGCGCGCCCTGGTCCACCAGGCCCAGCGCGACCAGCTGGAGGCCCCCGAAGAGCCCTTCATCATGGGCATGGACCGCGCCAACGCATCCCTGGGCGCCGCCCGTTCCAACCTCGCCCGCTATGGGCTCGAAGGCTGGGTTCGCTTGGCGGTGCAGCCCCTCGAACAGCTCGAAGCACACCAAGGCCCAGGGGTGATGATCACCAACCCGCCCTACGGCCAGCGCCTGGGCAAGGTCGATGAGCTGCACGAACTGTACGCCACCTTGGGCGACACCATGCGGCGACGCTTGCTGGGCTGGGACTGCTGGGTCTTCTGCGGAGAACCCAGCCTGGCCAAGAAGGTCGGCCTCAAGGCCCGCGGCAAGCACCCCATCAACAACGGCCCCATCGACTGCCGCCTGCTGCACTACCCCATCTCGGCGACGGCCCCCACGGGGCGTGGACGAGGCTGATGGAACCACAGCGGGGTGCCCCTCAGCCAACGCCCTGGTGGCGGAGCTCCTGGTGGGCGCTGGCGCTGCTCGCTGTGGGCATCGCGCGGCAGCTCTGGGTGAACCTGCGCTGGGTCGCCGAAGACCAGCGGGTGGGCCATCCGGTAGCGTCGGGCATGACCTGGTGGCTGAACGAAGCCATCCAGCGGTACAGCATGGGGGAGCTGTGGACCCATCACAGCACCATCCAACGCTCCACCGACGCTTTCTCCCTCGCCGGGCTGGCCGGCTGGCTGCTGTTCGGTCAAGAGCCCGATGCCGCGCTGTGGGTGGTCCTGGCGTTCCTGGTGGCCACCCAGATCCTGCTGCTGGACCTCGGGCGGAGGCTCGGGTCGGTGTGGGCCGGCCTGGCGGCGGCCCTGATGCTGGCCATCGCCCCCGATCTATCGGCCATGTCCCGCTGCTGGGCGTCCCAAGTGCCACACCTGCTCCTGCTGGTGGGCGCCGCAGACTGCCTGGTGGCCTCCCGCAGCTTCAGCAGGGTGCTGCCGTCCCTGGGCTTCGCCGCCTTTGCCGTCGTCGGTGTCAGCTTCACCGAGATGACCACGGACAACCTCCTGTTCGGCATGGTGGCCGCGAGCATGGCGGCGTTCGCCTGGGGCCGAGGCCTGGTCCTGGGTCGAGGTCCCCGCACGGGGCCAGAGGTCTCCCGCGGCTGGGCCCTGGCCCTCGGTCTGATGGTGGTGGCCACGGTACTGGCCGGGGCCTGGTTCGTCCACTTCGAGTGGGTCAGCCTGGACTACTACGGCGCAGAGATGGGCAACGACAGCTACCACACCGTGGCGACGTGGTGGCATCCACAGGCGCTGACCGCCTACACCCGCTGGTTGTTCTGGTATGGGCTGGGGCCGCCGCTGGCGCTGGCGGCGTTCATCGGCCTGGGGGCCTTCTGCTGGCATGGACACGGCAGGGCCGAGCTCCTGGGCTGGGTGCTGGTCCCGCTGCTGGTGATCAGTGTGCTGTACAAGAAGAACCCCTACTACGCCGCGGGCATCTACCCGGGGCTGCTGCTGGCGGGGACCCTGGGCCTGCAGGGGCTGACCCGGCGCTGGCCGAAGCTCCGGGCGCCTGTGTGGATCACGCTGGTGCTGGCCATCGGGGTGGCCTGGCACGGCTGGGAGAAGGGCTCCCAGCGCCGCGACGGCCCCCGCCCTACGGGCCCCATGGCCGATGGCGAGCAGGTGTTCCAGACCTTCAAGCCACCCGACCTTCGCCCAGCGCGCATGGGGCCCGACCTGCGGGAGCTCCGACTCATCCGCCGTCAGATTCCGGAGTCCAGCTGCCCCCGAGGCCAGCGACTCTGCTTCGACCCCAAGTTCGACGACACCGCACAGGTGCTGGTGGGCCACAGCCAGGACCCCTGCTTGATCCACGACGCCAACGACGACGGCGAGTTCTGGGGCTGCGATCTCATCCTGGTCCGCGACTTCAACTGCAAGCCGACGGGTGGCCAGTTCGAGCCCTCCTACGGCACCCGCAAGCTCATGAAGCAGGGCTTCGAGATCCGGGGCGGAGAGCTCACAGAGACCCCCTGCCTGTGGATGCTGCAGCGGGTCCCCTGACCCTGGTGGATGCACCGCTGAGCTACCGGGCCCTCTCCCCCAGGGGAGAGGGGTGAAGCGGACCGCTAGTAGAAAGCGAAGTCCGTGCCAGCGCCGGTTTCGAGGGCCTTGTTGTAGACGTGGAAGGCCACTGAGATGTCCTGGATGGCCAAGCCGACGGACTTGAACAGGGTGATCTCGGTGTCGTCGCTCCGACCGGCGGTCTTGCCGGTGATGACGTCGCCCAGGTTGCCGCCACAGTCGTCCCAGGACCACTCGCCGGCCGCGGCGGGGATCATGAAGTCACCGGCTTCGGCCTTGCAGGCGTCCATCAGGTCGCAGATGACCCGGGAGCGCTGCACGGTGGCGGTGTCGAGCTCGCGCATGTGGGGGGCATGGGAGCCGACGCCGTTGATGTGGGTGCCAGGCTGGAACCACTCACCGCGGACGATGGGGTCCTTGGCCGAGGTGATCAGGGTGACGACGTCGGCCTGGCCCACGGCCTCGCCCGGGTCATCGGCCAGCACGATCTCGCAGCTGATGATGTCCTTCAACGAATCGGCGAAGGCCTGACGCTTCTCGAGGGGATCGACAGAGTAGAGCACCAGCTTTTCGATGTCGCGGGCCTTGTCCACAGCCCAAGCGTGGGTGCGGGCCATGCCGCCGGTGCCGAACATGCAGTGCACCTTGGCGTCGGGCTTGGCCAGCAGACGGGTGGCCAGGCCGGCCACGCCGCCGGTGCGCATGGCGGTGAGGTAGCCGCCGTCCATCAGGGAAAGGGGAGCGCCGGTCTTCTCGTCGAGGATCAGGATGGTGCCCAGCACCGTGGGGAGGTTGTGCTTGCTGGGGTTGTCCTTGTAGACCGTGACCGTCTTGGTTCCCAAGGCGCCCATGCCCTGCAGGTAGGCGGGCATGAACAGCGCGAGACCGCCGTGTTCGGGGGCGGTGATGGGGGTGCGCTGGGGCATGTTGGCCTTGCCGTTGGCGTAGTCGGCGAAGGCACCCTCGAGGATGTCCAGCACGTCTCCCATGTCGAGGACTTCGATGACGTCTTGGCGAGAGAGCAGGCGGGTCATGGCGATCTCCGGGCTTGGATGTTCGGGGGTTCTCGTGGAAAGAGCTCGCATGCCCTAACGCAAAAAGCGCCCGCACCCCGAAGGTGCGAGCGCTTCGTGCCCGGCGGCGGAGGGTGCTACTCGACCCAGGTGCAAGCCAATGCTTCGAAGGTGTACGGCGTGGTCTCACCATCGGCGGGGCCGCCAACCTGCATGTTGAGACGGAAGTGGGCGAACCACTGCACATCAGCCGTGAAGGTCTCCACACCAGAGTCCACCATGTCGGGGGTGAGCTCGAGGGTGACCAGGCCATCGGTGTTGCTGTCTTCGGCGTAGGTGGTGCCGGAGTCGGGGCAGAAGCCGATGCCGGCATCGAGCTCCATGTTCCACTCGGCTTCCCAGGTGCCACTGACGATGAGCTTGTGCGCATCAGCGGGCATGTCGAAGTGGTGCTTCACGTCGTCGTCCGCGGAGGAGTTGCGCACGAAGGTGCCGCTGCTTCCATCGGACCATTCCACAGGCTGGCAGTCCTCGACGGGACCGGTGTCTTCGACCTGGGTGTCGTCGGTCTTGGGATCGCCGGAGTCTTCGTCGTCACCGCAGGCGGTGAGGTTGAGGGCGACCAGGGGGAGCACGAGGAGAAGGCGGGCGTTCATCGGTAACACTCCATGATACTTGGAAGGGGCGCGCGCCCGTGTACCTCGAGAGAAGGGCACCGGCAAGGCGAAACCAGGCTTGCAACACTACGTCTCTTCTCGTAAAAGCCCTATTAGCACCAGCACCCTCCAAGGCATCATGGCCCTTCCCACCCGGCTCCGTCCCCGAACCCAGATCGAGCGCATGGCGGTGGCGCATCTACTCCACCAGGCACCACCGGTGGTGGGGATGGCAGGCCCCGATGACGGCTGGCTCTGCGCCGCCCTGCGCATCGCCGGACGCCGCCCGGTGTGGGCCAACGATGCCGACGCCACCCCCGCCCGCAACCGCCTGCTGGCTCTTGGCCTGGGGGACTTGAACCACTGGGCCGACCTGCCCTTCGAGGCCGCCGTCGGTGCCGATCTCGCCCTCGCGGCCACCGGCCGCAGCCTGCCCAGCGCTGGCAGCGTGCCCCTCGAGCCCGTGCAGGGTCCGCTGATCACCATCCTCACCTGCACCTACAACCGGGCCGGGCTGCTGCCCCAGGCCCTGGCATCGGCCGCGGCCCAGCGCTGGCCCTGCGAGATCCTGGTGGTAGACGACGGCTCCACCGACGCCACCCCCGCCGTGCTCGAGGCCACATCCGGCATCCGCGTGCTGCGCCAGCCCAACCAGGGCAAGCCCGTGGCCCTGCAGGCCGGACTCGAGGCCGCCCGGGGCGACGCTGTCCTGGTGCTGGACGACGACGACCTGCTGCTGCCCGGGGCCCTACACCTGCTGGGCAAGGCCCTGTTCGACCACCCAGGCCTGGCGGTGGCCATGGCCGACTCGGTGGTGTTCGATGGCGCCACCGGTCAGCCCAGCGACTACCTGCCGTGCTGCCGCCTGCCAGGAGCCATGGCGCCCCTGCACACCCTGCAGCAGGTGCCCGCCCTGGTCAGCGCCGCCCTGGTGCGCATGTCGGCCCAGCGAGCTGCCGGGGCCTACGAACCCGGCATGGTGCGGGGCGAGGACATGGACATGTTCCTGCGGCTGGCGCGCCAGGGCCGCTTCGAGGGGCTCCCTCTGCCCGTGTTCCTGTACCGCTCCCACGACGCCGCCCGGGGCTCCGGCGCCGGCCAGTGGCAGAAGCACCGCGACCCCGCCGAGCACCGTCGTCGAACGTTTCACTTCGTCAAGCCGGTCTTCCGGCAGCGCTGGCAGCAGCACACCCCCACCGCCAGCCGCAAGGAAGGCTTCGCCTGGGCCGCGGGTCTGTTCGCCCGGGATCTGCCGGCCGAGGGCCGCCAGGAGTTGGCCCGCTGGCCGGGGCCGGACACCCCCAGCGAAGCCTGGGTGCGCACTCAGCTGGGGCAACCCAGCACGCCCGCACAGCACGCTGAGGCCCTGGTGGTGGTGGACGACGGCGACCCCGGCGCCCTCGAGCTGTGCCTGCACCGCCACGCCGAAGGTCGCGCCATCCACGTCTGCCTCGAGGTGCCCCGGGAGCCCCTCGAGAGCGTGCGCCTGTATTTCGAAGGCCACTACGGGGCCCAGGAGCGCCTGCACGGTTGGGTCGAACACACCGGCCCCTGGCATCTGCGTCTGAGCTCCAGCCCGGGGTGGTCTCCTCCCCCGCTGACAGACAAACGCCTGCTGCCCGATCTGCCAGCGCCCGACGCGGTGCTGTGCGCGGCCGCGGCCAGTGGCTGGCCCCTGCCCGCCCGGGAGCGCCTGGGCCTGCAGCGCCCGCCCCACCCCGTCGCGAAGGCCTGCTCCATGCTGCGGCGGCGGCTGCACCAGGGCCAGGCCCCCCAGGCCATGGCGGTGGCCCAGCAGCTCATGAAGGCCCTGCCAGACTGGCCGGGCACTTGGCTGCTCACCGCCCAGGTCTTCGACAGCCTGGAGATGACGTCGCAGGCCGCACAATGCCGCCTGCGCGCGGAGACCATCCAGCCCTAAACTCGAGCGTGGCACGAACCGACAAGCAGGGAACAACCCGCTCCCCGCTCGTCCATGACCCAGCTGTCCCCCGTCGTCGCGTTTCTGCTCACCGGCCTGCTGGCCGTCGCCTGCAGCCCTTCGTTGCCAGTGGAGCTGTCCACCGAGTCCAACGAACCGCACGACACTGGCTGGGAGGACGCGCAGGACACCTGGAATGCTCCCCTCGCCCCCGCCAGCGCCAACCTGCCCAAGGGCGACGACAACACCGACCCCACCGAAGACACCGGGGGGCCCCCGGTCGATGACGAACCTCCGGTGGACGACGAGCCCCCCGCTGACGACGGCGACCCCGGGGGTATGCTGCGCCTGACCATGATCGACGTGGGCCAGGCCGACGCTCTGCTGCTGGTGGGCCCCGATGGCACCAGCCTGCTGGTGGACGGCGGCAAGAGTGGCAGCGACGACGAGATCGAGGCAGCCCTGGCCGACGCGGGGGTGTTCGAGTTGGACTACACCCTGCTGTCCCACATGCACGCCGACCACCTGGGCGCCATGGACGAGGTGCTCGCCGCCCACCCCGAGGTGCGCAGCTGCTACGACCACGGCGGCACGGCCACCAGCAACGCCTACACCAACTACGCCGATGAGGCCACCGGCTGTCGCACCACCCTGCACAGCGGCGACAGCATCGACCTGGGCCCCGGCGTGCAGGCCGAGATCCTCCACCCCGGGTCCCCCGGCGACTCAGATGAAAACGCCAACTCCATCGTGCTGCGGGTGGCCTTCGCCGGTGTGACGATGCTGTTGGGGGGCGACTGCCCACAGGACGACTGCGAAGAAGACCTGAACCCAGGCGTCATTGACATCTACAAGGTCCACCACCACGGCTCCGCCGGCTCGTCCAGCGCGGCCTTCCTGGACCGCATCCAGCCCGAGCTGGCGCTCATCTCAGTGGGCAACAACTCCTATGGACACCCCACCGACGACGCCATGGACCGCATCGAAGCCGCCGGCGCCAGCATCATGCGCAGCGACCAGCACGGTGACGTCACGGTGATGGTGGCCGCCGCCGGGTGGTGGGTCGAATAACGACCACGAACAGTACCACCCACAACACCCCGATCACCCCCCATGCCTGCCACGCGCGAAAGCGGCGTATCAGGTGGCTACTCACCGCGCTGACATAGGCATCGTCGCGCAAGATGAGGGCCTCGTAGGGCTCCCATGTCTCGCTGGGCAGGACGTAGCTCGAGGCGGCCACGGTGACAGAGCAGCAGGCGTCGAGCAGCATGTCTTCCGCCCAGGCCGTGGTGGCCATACGGCGCTGCTCGGCGTCAGAGAGCTGCTCGGTGGCCAGGCGCTCGAGGTAGCGGTCACGCCGGAACAGGTGAACCCGCAGCTCATGGACGAAGGGATCGCCGAAGGGTGGGTAGTCCCGTAGGAAGAGCTTGTAGTCGTCGGTGCTGGGGTAGCCGTCCAGGATCCTGGCCACCTCTCCGGCCCGGCTCGTGTCCTGGTCCAGCAGCTCGTCCCAGCTCAACCGGGAGTACAGCCCGCCCACACCCTGCACAGCGTGCAGGTAGCCGTACTCGGTCATCACGGCGCCGTAGTCCACCAGGTAGCCCAGGGGCGGGATGATGCGGCCCAACGCCACGGTGCGCGGCGGGGTGTTGGACAACGCCAGCCCCAGGAAGAGTGCCATCGCCGCCGCCAGGCCGCAGAGCCAGCGCAGGGATCGGCCCCTGGGCGGACGGGACAACTCCGGCGGGTGCATGCCCCCCGCCAGCCCCACCATGGCCAGACCGATGGCCAGACCATCCACGAACACGTCCCGCAGGTCCCAGAAGCGGCCGGGCACCAGCCACTGCACACACTCGTCCACCATGCCGAAGGTGGTGCCCAGCAACAGCACCGCAGGGAACACGGCGAAGTCCGCTAGGCGATGCCGCAGCGCCCGGAACAAAAGCATCCCCAACACGCCGTATTCCACGAAGTGCAGCGCTTCTTCGGGGGAGTGCCGCAGGTGCCAGGTGTAGGCCACGCCCACGCCGCCGCTGATGATCAGCCAGGGCAGACGACGCCATGCGTCCCGCCCCCGGGCACGCCACACCGCCGCTGATCCCACCACCACCGCCAGGATCAACACCACCAACACCACCACCAGGTAGGCCTGCCGCCCCACCGTGGCCTTTACCCACCCCTGCAGCTCACGGGCCAGGGGCACCGAGATCAGGATCACCAGCCCCCACACGAGCACCGCCCACCAGGCGCGGCGGGCGGGATGGAGCATCGGGTGGCGACCTAGCCGCAGATGTCGAAGCGGTCGAACTCACTGGTGAACTGACCGCGGCCCCGGGTGAGGGAGCGCAGATCGCCGGCGTAGCCGATGAGCTTCTCGAGGGGCACCTCGGCCAACACGGAGGCGAAGCCGTGCTCGGTGGTGCTGTCCAGGATGCTGGCCTGCCGGGACTGTAGATCCCCCAGCACAGAGCCCAAAGACTCGTCGGGGACCACCACCTCGACCTTCATGATGGGACCGAGCAGTACACCGCCGGCGCCGGCCATGGCGTTGCGGACGGCCTCGGCCACCGCGATGCGCAGCGCCTGGACCGACGACGCCTCACCGAACAGGGTGACCTTGTGGATGGTGACCTCGACATCCTGCAGGGGCGCGCCATCGATAGGCCCACCCACCATGGCGTCCTGGGCGCCGGCTTCGACGGCTTCGCGCTGGGCGTTGCTCAGGTTGCCACCCACCACCTCGGGCTCGACGATGGCCTTGCTGCCTTCGCCCCGCCCGAGGGCACGCACGGAAGCCTGCGCGGAGGCCTTGAGCTCGACGCTCTTGTTCTCGTCGATCGCGAAGACACGATCGATGGCGCCGCTGCCCTTGGCCTGGCCCACCACCGTCTCGCGGGAGACCACGTAGGGACGCCCGAAACGCAGCGCCAAGCCGAACTCGCGCTGAATACGTTCCTTGACAATTTGCAGGTGGAGCTCGCCCATGCCCCGCAGGATGCGCTGGCCGGTGTCCTCGTCTTCGACGTACTGCAGGGTGGGGTCTTCCTCGAGGATCTTGCGGATGACCTCGAGCATCTTGTCTTCTTCGCGGGAAGACTCGGGCTCGACCGCCAGGCCCATCACCGGGTCGCGGGTCTGGATGGCCTCGAGCAGCACGGGCTCGTCAGGGGAGCACAGGGTGTCGCCGGTGCTGGCCCTACGCAGGCCCGCTAGCAGCACGATCTGGCCAGCCACCGCTCGCTTGAGGCGGGTCTTTTTGCTGGAGTTGACGTCGAAGACCCGGGCCACGCGTTCGACCACATCAGAGCCGGCCACCAGCACCTTGTCGCCAGGCAACAGCTGGCCCCGGTACAGGCGAGCGAACACGTGCCGGCGACCGTCCCAGAGCTGCACCTTGAAAGCCAGGGCCACCAGGGGAGCTGTGGGGTCCATGGCCACTTCCACCGGGTTGCCGTCGAGATCCGTACCGGGCACCGCGTCGGCTTCGGCGGGCGACGGCAGGAATTCGATGACAGCGTCGATGACAGGCTGGATGCCCTGGTTGCGCAGGGCGGACCCGCCCAGGGCCGGGAAGAGCTTGCGCTCGAGGCAGCACTGCCGCAGCACCCGCACCACATCTTCGCGCGCCACGGGTTCGCCCATGAGCGCAGCGTCGGCGACATCTTCGTCGTAGTCGCCCAGGGCCAGCAGCAGGGCTTCGCGCTGCTCGTCGTACAGGGCCTGTAGATGGTCGGGCACGGGCTCGGTGATCACCTCTTCGCCCATGTCGCCTTCGAAGCGAATGAAGCACTCGTCCACCAGGTGCAGCACGCCGCCTTCGACAGGCACGCTCACAGGCACAGGCTCGACGCCCAGGCGACCGCGGATGGTCTCGAGGGCGCGCTCGAAGTCGGCACCGGGCCGATCCATCTTGTTCACGAAGAACATGGTGGGGATGGAGAAGCGGCTGGCCTGCCGCCAGACGGTCTCGGTCTGGGGCTCCACGCCCCGCACCCCATCCATCACGATGACCGCACCGTCGAGCACGCGCATGGCGCGCTCGACTTCGATGGTGAAGTCCACGTGACCCGGGGTGTCGACCACCTGGATGAGGTGATCCTTCCAGGGGCACTGCGTGACGGCGGTGGTGATGGTGATGCCGTGGGCTTGCTCTTCTTCCATCCAGTCCATGTGGGCTTCGCCGTTGTGGACTTCTCCGATCTTGTGCTTGGTCCCAGTGTAGTAGAGGATGCGCTCGGTCAGCGTGGTCTTGCCGGCGTCGATGTGGGCAGCGATGCCGATGTCACGCACGGTGGAAAGGTCGGGGAATCCCTGCTCGGCTTTATTGGCAGCCATTGCGGCGTCTCCGTCGAGGGTTGCGGTTCGCCATGGTAATCTTCCCGGCACGCGGATGCGAGGCTCCTGCAGGGCCCCACACCGCACCGGAGTGCCCATGCGCCCTGCCCTCACCTTCATCCTATCCCTCGGCTGGCTCGCCCTCGGCGGCTGCACCATGGTCGAGTGCGCCAGTAAACCCGACGACTCCGCCCCCGAAGGCGACACCGACACCGATACCGATACCGACGCGGATGCCGACACCGACACCGACACCGACACCGACGCCGATGCCGATGCCGACGGCGACACCGACGCCGACGCCGACAGCGACTCAGACACCGATCCGGCGTTCTGTGACGAGCGGCTCCCGGACACTCCCCCCGGCGGGCCGGACTGCATCACCAACAGCATCCGCTGCGGTCAGACCGTCACCGCCACCACCGAAGGCGGCAGCGACCACTTCGACTCGGTGCACTACGAAAACTTCTTCTGCCTGGTGCCCAGCGGCGACTACCGCGGCCCTGAGCGGGTCTACGTGATCGAGCTCGAGAGCGACGTGCTGGCCACCTTCGAGCTGTACAGCCCCTGCGCCGATCACGACGTCATCGTGCTGCGGAACGACGATGGCGGGGACTGCCCCGACTCCGACCAGCTGCTCACCGAGTGCGAGTCGGACGTCTCCAGCGGCAGCGGCTCCACCTCGGTCTGGACCGATCGCAGCACCCGCTACCTGGTGATCGTCGACGGTAAGCAAGGGGCCGAGGACAACTTCGAGCTCTCGGTCGTCTGCGAGTCCCGGTGATGCCAGCTCGGGCCTGGGTGCTGAGCCTGGCGCTGCTGGGGTGCCCCGGCTCCACCCTGCCCATGGGCTCCTGGGCCATCCAGGGCCACGGTATCCAAGGCGGGCTGCTGGGCGACGGTGACACCATGACGGTGTCGCTTCAGGGTTCCGCCTGGACCACGGGCCCCGACGGCGCCAAGGGATCCTGGGTTCGAGAAGACGACGGCAGCACCTGGCTGTACTTCCCGGTGTCTGTGGCCGCCGGCCAGGCCGAAGCCGCGATGCAGCTGGATCTCGACGCGGGCACCGCCCGGCTACCCCTGGGCTTCCGAGAGGGCGAGCATGTCTACGCGCTGACCCTCACCCCCGGCACGCCCCCGACCCTGGCCAGCCTGCCGGCCCTGGCCCCGCTGCAGCAAGCCTGGCAGGGCGAAGGCTTCACCTTGCGGGACGGCACAGGAGCGCTCGCGGGCAGCCTGTTCATGCTGCCGGGCAACCAAGCCCGGGTGCAGCTGGTCACCGTCGCGGCCCTGACCGACGGGATCGTGCCCGCCGTGCGCAAGGCCGAGGGACCCGACCTGTTGCTGGCATTTCCGGTGGCGCCCCAGTTCGCCGACGAGCTGGGCTTGATTCGCCTGAACCTGCCCACGATGAAGGCGGTCATGCCGGTGGATCACCAACCTCACCCCTCCGACCTATGGCTAGATGCCACGGCGGGGGCCCCCAGCGAGCAGGCCCTCGAGACCCGCAGCCAGCAGGTCCGAGCCGAAGCCCTGCAGGCCGAACGGGTGCTGCTCACGCGCTTGGCCCAGGAACTCAGCGGAGCGGCCCTGGCCCACCGTGCGGAGCGCGGCCGCTGCCCGACCCTCGAAGAGCTTCAGCCCGACTGGAAGATCCTGCTGGGCGACTACCGCCTGCGGGTGGACGAGACCCCCAGCGACTGCCTGGTGCACCTCGAGCCCCACCAGGTCCAGCACACCCGCCGTATCGCCATGACCGCCTCGGCCCAGGGCCTGATCGAGGTCGAGGTGCTGGGCGCGGACTGACGCAATAGCAGGCCAGCATGCTCCCAGGCCCCTCCATCCTCCTCGCCAGCGCATCCCCTCGACGCCGCGACCTGCTGACGGCCGCGGGGCTCGCGGTCATCATCCAGCCTGCCGACATCGACGAACAGCGCCTGCCCGGCGAACACCCCGTGCACCTCGCGCGGCGGCTGGCATCGCAGAAGGCCCAGACCGCGCTGGCCATCGCCGGCCCCCGGGCCGCTGGCCTCCCCGTGCTGGCGGCCGACACCGTCGTGCACGCCCGGGAACCCGGCCAGGGTCCTTTCGCCGCCACGGTGTTCGAGAAACCCCGCAGCCCCGCCGACGCCAAGGACATCCTCACCCGCCTCGGCGACCGCTGGCACGCGGTGACCACCGGCTACTGCATCCTGCACGATGAGACCCGGATCGTGGACCACGTCACCACCCGGGTGCGTTTCCGCTCCCTGACCCCCGCGCTGATCGAGCTGTACGTGGCCACCGGCGAGCCCATGGACAAAGCGGGGGCGTACGGCATCCAGGGCCAGGGCGCCGTGCTCGTCGCCCGGGTCGAAGGCAGCTACACCAACGTGGTGGGCCTACCCCTCGAAGCTGTGGCTGCCGCGTTGCGCAAGCTGGGCATCGGTAGCGCGGGCCAATAAGAGCGCCACCGCCACCGGCGGCACACCAGCGGAGTCCGAGCATGACCGACACCATCGAAGCGCGCCTCACCACCGTGCACGAAAACATCGCACGGGCCTGCGCCGACTGCGGGCGGGATCCCGCCGAGGTCACCCTGGTGGCCGTCAGCAAGATGAAGCCCGCCTCCGCCATCCGGGACGCCCTGGCGACCGGACAGCTGCACTTCGGAGAAAACTACGCCCAGCAGCTGCGGGACAAGGCCGCCGAGCTGGGGGTCGGCCCCGCGGTGGCCGGCGGCCC
>Ga0307987_1001141_pt1 | contig 14886 bp, 14 predicted proteins | sample EllFjometagen181_FD_203157 | JGI IMG/M metagenome (GOLD analysis project Ga0307987, IMG submission 203157) | Marine microbial communities from Ellis Fjord, Antarctic Ocean - #181 | ecosystem: Environmental > Aquatic > Marine > Unclassified | place: Southern Ocean | collected 2014-10-08
ATAGCAATATTAGCCCTTTTTCCCGAAAATCCAGAAAATTCTTCAATATATGTTTTGGTTTTTATATCAACACTATTTCTGATGAATTGTTTTTTAAATGCTGAAATAAAGGCATCTCCACCATTTTCAACTCTAGCTACACTTTTAAAAAGCCATAAACTTATTCTACAATGAGTAGCAAAAGATACTTCATCAGGTTTAGTTCCATAGCATAAACAGTAGAGGCAAAGAATAGATTTCAAATATGAATCATCAACGAGTTCATTAATCCCCTGCGTTAATGATATAAAATCCTCATCGATAGCTGATGCAAAGGAAGGAATGTCATCACCCATTTCTCTAAGATCCAACATCCGAGTATTCTTACAGATATATTTGGATTTCTCAAAAAAAGATCTAATTCCACTTTCTTCGTGGGGAAAGTATTTAGTTAACTGATTAATTGTCTCAGAAACGCCCTGAGGACAAAAAAATGTTTTATTTATATCTTCAAAAAATAGTTTATTAGAATTATCACCATCTAAAAATATAGGTTTAATATCATCATCAATTCCAAGCACAGTCTGCATGTCATGCAGAGTTCTGGTTTCCCCATAACCACCTGTAAAATGAAATCCAGTATCAAAAGGGATACCTTTTCTAGAGAAACGAGCAAGACTTCCACCAATTATAGGCGCCTTCTCAATAAGCAAAATTTTACGTCCCTGTAAAGCAAGCAATTGAGCCATAGACAATCCACTTATACCGCTTCCAACTACAATATCATCATATTTTTCCATATTTTATCAACCTAGACCAAATAAAAAGGTTCTTTTTCAGTTCGATTGAGTGTATACTTGAATTCAAATACTCAACACCCTACCATCTATTATCAACAATCAAGTTAGAAATGCAGTAATTACTTAACTTGTAAGTTCAATACAAATAATATGTTATTAACATTCTGCAAATAAACAATCAATATTAATAAAAAAGAGAGTAAAAAAATATTGAATAAAGATTTTATAAAATCATGTTTATATTTGGTGGATCTGTTGAAGTTCAAGCTTTAGCTTGATTTCCAATACGCCAAATTGCAATCTTGTATGAGACTTAAAATAAAAATCGTTATCATTATCTTTTTCGATCAAGATACTTTAAGTATCATTCTGAAATTTCCAGCAACTCCTGGAAATCCTTTGTTCAAGATATGTAATTAAACAAAACTTAAGTAGCCAATCCGCCGTTAACACTGATTACCTGACCTTGAATATACATATTTTCCTCACAAGCCAAAAAATTTACTACAGAAGCTACCTCTTCTGGTGTTCCATAACGGTTAAGTGGAATTAGTGGTAAAATTTTATCTTTTGGCAAATCTGCAGTCATTTCTGTCTCGATAACTCCAGGAGAAACAGCATTTACAATTATTTTCTTTTTTCCTACTTCTCTAGCAAGGGCTTTAACAGCGCCAATTAAACCAGCCTTAGATGCTGAATAGTTAACTTGACCTGCTTGTCCAGTTTCTCCTGATGTGGAAGAAATTGCTATAATACGCCCACACTTTCTAGATATCATATCAAACAATACACATTTGATTACATTATAAAAACCATCAAGATTCGTTTTGATAACAGAACTCCACTCATCCTTCGTCATAAAAACCATCAGATTGTCTCTTGCTATACCTGCATTAAATACAACAACATCAGGAACCTGCTGTTTGACTTTGGAACCTAATATGTCAGATACCATATCAAAATCAGAAATATCAAAAGGAAGTAGTTCACAGTCCCCTTCGTTTTTTTCAATTTTAAGCTTCACTGATTCAGCTGCTTCATGATTTGATCGATAGTTAAGCCAGATATCAAAACCTGATTTTGAAAGCCTTAAAGCTATTGCTTCTCCAATACCACGACTACCGCCAACTACAAGTGCCAGTTTTCTATTCATAATAAAATTAACCTATATAAGAGAATTAAAAATTAAATATGGTCTTTCAATATCTAAATAATGACTGTATTTTAGTGCATTTATAAATTAACAAATAAAAATCATTAAAATATTAAATAACGTACTATAATATATTGTAATGAGTTGTACAATATTCAAGTTGTAATATTCACAGTTAATAAGTTTTTGGAAATATAAATAATGAAAATACAATTAATATACCCAACCTGGCCCAAGCTCAAGTTTCAGCCTAAATTTAATTTACCCCCACATGGACCTATCGTTTTTGCTTCTGCATTACCCGAAGATATAATTGTGGATTTTACTGATGAAAATGTTGAGAATGTTAATTTTGACACTAATGCTGACTTAATAGCCATATCAGTAATGCTTACATGCCAAATGCCTAGGGCATGGCAAATAGCTGACGAGTTCAGAGCTAGGAATAAAAAGGTAATATTTGGTGGTATTGCAACGATGCTTCATTCAGAAGAGGTCATTGCACATGCTGACAGTGTCATTCTTGGAGAAGTTGAAGGACATATCAATAATGTTATAAATGATTTTAAAGCAAACAAGTTAAAAAAATGTTATAATTTTCTTGATAAATTTCCTGATACTGGAATTATTAAACCGGCTCGTCGTGATCTTCTCAAAGATGATTTATATAAATACAGAGGTGTGAGAATGGTTGACCTTGTCCATGCATCACGCGGATGCAGGTTTAACTGTTTCCCTTGCTGTACACCTTTTTTGGGCGGACGTAGATTCAGACCACGACCAATCGATAAAGTTATTGAAGAGCTTAAAAACATTGATAACAATAGATTATTTATAGTTGATAATTCATTAGCACAGGACGATGAATGGGAAAAGAAATTATTTAAAGCTATGATTCCATTAAAGAAGAAATGGATATCACATCCGATTAAAGACAATGATGAAATTCTTGACCTAGCGGCCGAAGCTGGATGCTGGTATGTATATCAGGCAATATTTGATACATCTGACTATATGAGAAAACGTATTAAAAGAATCAAAGCTCGTGGCATAGGCGTAGAGGGAACAATTATCCTAGGTGCAGATGAACATGATGAGGATTACATAAAAAGACTCGTAGATTTTTTGATGGATATAGATTTAGACTTAGCTGAGTTTACAATTATGACACCATTTCCACATTCAAATATATGCGATTCACTCAAAAAAAAGGGACGAATACTGCATTATGACTGGGAAAAATACACAGCAGGTGAAGTAGTCTTTAAACCTGCTAAAATGACTCCTGACAAGCTACAGGAAATGTATGAATATGCCTGGAAATCATTTTACTCCGATTGTAGTTTAGAGTTAAAAATGGCAAAACTTTATACAGACGTCATTAAAAAAGAAAAACTGGATAATACATATCGACCTCATGATTTAGGTAACAGAACATCCTGGGGAAATAGAAAATGAAAGTACTATTGATTGCATCCAACATAGCTGAAAGCCCATATGCTGTTTACCCTCTAGGTCTTAGTATTATAGCAAATAGTTTAATTCAAGATCACCACATTGTTAAACAATATGACTATTTGCAAAACAATAAAAATCTGAATTCCCTAACTGATACGATAAAAGAATTTAAACCAGAACTTATCGGTATATCCATAAGAAATATAGATAATGTAAATATATTAAATGAACAGAATTACATTACAGCCGTAGAAGATATAGTTAAAACAACACGTACAATATACGATGGTAAAATTCTTCTTGGAGGCTCAGGTTTTTCATTGCTTCCTGAATCTATACTCAAAATAACCGGGGCAGACTACGGTATTGTTGGTGAAGGTGAATATGCTGTTCGACAATTTGTGAAAAATTTGGAGCAAGGTACTCTGCCAAACCAAAATATTATATATGCAGATTCAACTAAGAATAGTTCTATCCTTTCAGGATCCTACAACAAAGACATATTAAATTTCTACTTAAAGCATGGTAATATGGCTCCTTTGCAGACTAAAAGAGGCTGCTTAAACAATTGTATCTATTGTACATACCCTTTTCTTGAAGGAAAAACTATCCGAAACCGTCCTACTGATGATGTTATAAAAGATATTAGGACTTTAACTGATAAGTTTGGCGCTAAAATGATATTCTTTACAGATTCTGTTTTTAACGACTCTGAGGGAAATTATCTCAATCTTTTAAAGGAAATGAAAAGACAAAAGATAAATGTTCCCTGGACATGTTTTATACAACCTGCAGAATTGAAAAAATCAGATGTGCAATTAATGAAAGATACCGGTCTAATAGCTACAGAAATTGGAGCAGATGCAGCTACAGACATAACACTTAAAAAAATGGGTAAGAAGTTTACTTTTGATGACATCTTGTCTACTTATAAGATTTTTAATGATTTTCAAATTTCTTCATCACTATACTATATGATGGGCGGTCCAGGTGAAACAAAAGAAACTGTACTAGAAGGTATTGATAACATAAAACGTATAGAAAATGGGGTGTCTTTTATTTTTATGGGAATAAGAATTCTTCCAAATTCACCTTTAGAATTAATTGCCCGCAGAGAAAAAATGATTTCTGCAGATAACAGCTTATTGAATAGCTTTTATTATATTTCTCCAAATATTGAAAAAAAATGGCTTGAGCAGACTCTAAAAGAAGGGTTTAAAAACTGTAAAAACTGTCTATTCCCTCCTGACTCACATGAAAGTTTGCTTAAGGTAATTCATAAGCTTGGATATTCGGGATTAATGCTGGATAAGTTTATTAGCAGAAAAAGAAAATAATTCAAAGGGACCACACCTGGACTGTTAAGAATTGTAGATTTTAATGTTTAAATATTCTATACTATTTTTTTGTAAATTTGTGCTCAACCTATAGCGTGTCCTATGCTATAAGGTATTGATTTTACTACACCGCTTTGCGGTGTAATTGTTGATGGGTGATTTACCCCGCATTAAAAATACGGGGCTACCAAACTTTACCGCTTTGCGGTAATAATAAATTTAATAATAACCTATAAGGGTCACACCTCCGCTATTGACTTATTTGAAAAAATAAGTCAATAGCGGAGGTGTGACCCCCAACATATGGACTCTTAAAAAAATGACAACTGAACAACCAAAAGCTCATAAAGATAAGAAAAGAGGTAACAAGGCAGGTTTTTTGTTTTTTCAATATTTTACGCGGATATTCGGATTATCAGGTGCATATAATATATTATATTTTGTCTGTCTTTATTATTTGATATTTGATCGTGATGCAGTAAAAAAAGCAGGTCATTATATCAGACATCGCTTTCCAGAGTGCTCAAAAATCAAAAGTCTTTTTCACGTATATATACTTTTCATCAGTCAGGGCAAACAATTGATCGACCGTTATGCTCACCATAAAAATCCCGACCTCTTTAAAATGTCCATTGAAGGAACTGAGAAAACAATTTCTACAATAAAAAATCTAAATACAGGATGTATATTGCTAACATCTCATATAGGTAACTGGCAACTTGGCATGGATGCGCTTAAACACCTTAACTATAAAAAACTTTATATGTTAATGCGCCCTGAAGATAATAAAGCTATCCAGGAAACATTGGCAATCAACTCATCGATGGATATGGAATTCATTTCAACATCTGAGTTTCTTGGAGGAACCATTGACGTACTCAAAGCCCTGGACAGTGGTGGTATTGTCGCGATAATGGGTGACAGAAGTTATGGCACACAAACTGTAGAAGTTTCATTTCTAGGAGAAAAGGCATATTTCCCCTATTCGGCTTTCTTTTTTGCCGCATCTGCAAACTGCCCTGTTGTTCCCTTTTATGTAGTGAAAGAAAACAGGAATAATTATAAAGTGCACATGAATAACATTTTATTCCCTAAGATTAAACATAAAAAAGAGAATAAAACTGTACAGTTAACATCATGGGTACAGAGGTATGTAAATGAGCTTGATAATTTTACAGGAAAATACCCTTATCAGTGTTTTTTATTTAATAATATTTGGGATATAAATTCAAGATAAATCAACCTTCTATTCTTGTAAAATTAGACTTTTTGATATAAATTATTGAAAGATATTTTTGTAATTAGAGTTATAATTATAACAATAAAATATAATTAGAGGAAATATAAAAATGGCAGTAATTGATGATGCACATCTCTCTGAGATACGTGAAGAAATAAAATCAATGCTTGTGGAATCACTTTCTCTTGAAGATATTGAACCATCTGAAATAGCTGATGATGAAATTCTTTTTGGAGAGGGCTTAGGATTGGATTCTCTTGATGCAGTTGAAATAATAGTAATGCTACAACGTAATTACGGTATAGAATTAAAAGACATGGAAAAAAGTAGAAAAGTTCTAGCTTCAATTGATACACTAGCTCGATTTGTTTGCGAAAATAAAAAATGAAAAAAGTAATATCCGGTTATGGAGTAATTTCCTCTATAGGAAACAACTGTAGTGAATCACTGCAGAATTTTAAAAAAGGGGTTAGAAATGCCAAACCGGTATCTATCTTCCAAACCTCTTTGAAAAATCCTGTTTTTGAGGTGAGAAATCTCCAGTTCAGCAAAGAATTCCCAAATCAAAGAACAATTGCTCTATTGTTTAATGCTGCTTCAGAAGCATTAAAATCAGCAAACCTTGATAAAGATAGAGGTTCATACAGAATAGGTGTCTGTCTTGGAACAACTGTAGCATGCCAATTAAATGATATAGATTTTTATAGATCATTAAAAAAAGAACATAAATTTAATATAGCGCCAGTAGATTCATACCTAAAGAATAACCTTGCTAATGCTTTAAGTGATACTTTAAACCTCAAAGGACCAACACTTACAGTAGTAAATGCCTGTTCCTCAGGAGCAGATGCAATAGGTATAGCTGCACAATGGATCAATAATGACCTATGTGATATTGTAATTACCGGCGGGGCTGATGAACTAAATTTAGTACCACTGACAGGCTTTGCTTCTCTTGGAATTCTTAGCAATGAACTATGCTCACCTTTCGACAAAAACCGTTCAGGTTTAAACCTTGGTGAAGGTGCTGGAATTGTTATACTTGAATCTCAAGAACATGCTAAAAAAAGAGGGATTACTTCAGATATTTTATTCAGTGGTTACTCAAGTGCAGCAGATGCATATCACCTAACAGCACCGTCTCCTGATGGAAAAGGATTAAAGAAAGCCATTCTTTCTGTACTGTCTAATTCAAGCATTAAACCTGAAATGATAAGCTTCATTAATGCACATGGAACATCAACACGTGATAATGACATTACCGAAGCAAAAGTATTTATAGATATATTTGGAAAAGATTTACTCTTTTTATCCACAAAAGGTTATACAGGACACACGTTAGGCGCTGCTGGAGGAATTGAAGCAGTTTTTACTGTAATGGCATTGAAGGAAAACTGGATACCACAAAGCGCCGGATTTAAAGATCTTGATGAAGAAATTTCTATCTCACCAGCTACATCAGTTACTTGCATCGATGGAAAGTTCGCAATATCTACTTCTTTGGCTTTTGGAGGGAACAACAGTGTCCTCCTTTTTGAAAAGATAAGTTAACTCATATATAAAGAATAATTATTATGCGTATTTCGGAAGAAGTAAAAAAATCAATTTTACAGGTAACAAAAATAGTCTTCGGTGATGAAGTATCCGTTTATCTTTTCGGTTCAAGAGTTGATGATAATAAACGTGGTGGAGACATAGATATATTTATAAAATCTGATAATCTTATTGATGATAAGCTTAATAAGAAAATAAAATTTATTGTTGAGCTAAAAAAAAGAATCGGAGAACAAAAAGTTGATTTAGTGATTAGCAGCAATAAAAAAAGGCTCATCGAAGAAATAGCTATTATCAAAGGAATCAAACTATGAAAGCAATTGAGTACTTTATAAAAGAAATTGATATTCATATTAAAAGAATAGAAGCAGTACTGCCAGAAATAAATTCATGGTTACCCTTGACAAAAGATGCGTTTGAAGATATGGAAAAAGTAAAATCAATAGATTCCTTTATTTACAGATACTCAAAAGTACAGGATAAAATTGGAAATAAAATATTTCCTGAATCACTGAAAGCACTCCAGGAATACAGTGATAATATGTCTTTAAGAGATGTATTAAACAGACTGGAAAAACTTGAATTGATCCCCTCTGCAGATGAATGGATTGCCTTTAGAGAATTAAGAAATATTGCAACCCACGAATATCCGGATAATGAAGAAGATGTTATTGATGCTATAAATAGCCTGCTAACTGCATATATAAAAGTTAAAAAAATATATACTGATATAATTGACCAAATATAATTTATTGAAAGGATAATTAAAAATGTATATAGCAGGACTTGGAATACTTGGTAGATTTGGACGTGGTCCTGATACACTTATTGCTGAAGTTAATAATTCAGTAAATGAACCAAAATGTACTATACCCAACGATTATATCATAGATAAAGCTATGTTAAAAGATAAAGTTTTATCACGTAAATTAAGACGTGCAGATAAGTTTACCAAAATGGCAGTTCTTGCTGCATATGACTCCATAAATGACCCTAACACTAATTGTAACTTATCCGAAATGGATCTTGCTAAGACAGGTCTTATCCTAACAACCGCATTTGGACCTCATAATACTACCTTCTCTTTTTTAGATGACATTATTGAATATGGGGAAGATAATGTTTCAGCAATTAAATTTTCCCACTCAGTTCATAATGCAGCTGCATCATATATAGCATTGCTACTAAATATAACAGGCCCTACAGTAACCATTACACAGTTCAAATCTCCTGTACATCATGCATTTAACCTTGCCGAATGCTGGCTTAAAGACAATGTTTGTGACACCGTATTGGTATGTTGTGTTGATGAACGTGGTGAAGTTTTTGATATAGCTGCAAAGTATAAATTAAATATTTCAAAGACAGGATCGATCAACCCAATGGAGTTTTCAAACAATGCAACTGCAATTCCATCCGAAGGTAGCGTATGTTTTCTACTCCAAAAAGAAAATAAATCGAAAACACCTTATTGTGAAATTTCTGAAATTTCATTTAAGAATGCTAACGATCCAGATATTGACTTATATATTATTGGTGCTGATGGTATCCCTTCTGATGAATCATATTATGCAGATTTATCATCTAGAAATAAACCTCTAAAAGCATATACAAACATCTATGGAAGTATGCTTATTGGAACTGCTTTTGACTGTGCGGTAGCTGCATTACAGCTTAAAAACATGAATATTATATCTCCTGAATTTTCAGATATTTCAAAAATAGCATGCTGTAAACTTGAATGTAACAAAGACATATCTTCAATAATATTAGAATCCATGAAATAGTCTGAGCCTTCACAAAATTATTTTGAAGAAAAACTTAATGCCAACCCAGAAAGGTAATATGAAAAACATAACAATTGAATCAATAGAGCAACAACTTTGCACAGATGTAGAGATAATAATTTCAAGCGAGACAAATACAATTGATTGTAATGCTACATTAGCTTCATTGGGAATTGATTCATTAAGTTTAGTGGAAATTTTTGTTGCAATAGAAAATAGATTTAACCTTAAACTTCTTAATACTAACCTCTGTAATGATGACTTAAAGTCTATTCATTCTTTAAGCAATAAGATTTACAGCCTTCTAAACGGATAATCAACATAATAATAATAATAGGTAAGTGCAGAAGAAGTAGTGTAGTGAATAAAGGAAGTACATGAGATTTAAAAGAAAAAATTATTTAAATGGCATAGATTGGACCATGAATGCAATCCATTTAAACTCACAAAAACATACTTCTTCGAGCAATGATTTTATTATAGTTATGGAGCTGCAAAATATACCAGACTGTAAAAAATTAGACCTACTACTAAGAACCTGTATCAGAAAATTCCCACTACTGAAAGGTCATCCATCCAGAGGAATCAACTTAGCACCCTACTGGAAATACAATGACAGCATTGTCTTAGAAAAAAATATCCTTAGTATTGTTAATATCAAAAACGAACACTCGATCTCTAACAACATATGTGAATTCAGTAATGAACCTATGAATACAGACTTTGCTTTATTCAGACTATTCATGGTAGATAATAAGAGTTTTTTAGCTGCTAAATTTGATCACCGTTTATTTGACGGCAGAGGTGCTGAAGGTTTTTTGAGCTTAGTTCAGCGAGAATGGCTTGAATTAGATACATTCACAGAATCAAATAACAAGAAAAACCCTTCTCAACTAAAAAATTGGGGTGATAAGTTCACATCCGGTAAAGTTTTTAATCGAACTATGAAATTAAAAATGGAAAATTGTATTCCTGAGAGCCTGTCTAAACCTGTAACCAAAGAAACTTTAAGTTATTCTCACAACTTAATTACATATAATAAAGTTGAATCTGCAAAACTCTTAGAAAATGCAAATAAACATGCAGGTTTATTTATGACTATGCCCTTTATACTGGCTAATTTCATAATGTGTTTTCATGCCATTCTCAAGAAAAGAGGTCAAACCTCGGGTAATTACATAATTCCAGTTACAATTGATCAAAGACAGAACAAAGAAGTACTTAAACAAGTATTCTTTAATAACTGGTCAATGATTTTTTTCAGAATATCGCAGGAAGAGCTAAAAAGTCCAATAAAGATAATAGAATCAATTAAAGAACAAATGTTTGAGAATATGAGCAATAAATTTTCTTTTCATATGACTAATTCATCATACCTTATGCGTATTCTTCCACTTAGAATTATGAATAAATTAATGACTTGGATGCTCAAGGGTACTACGGGGAGTTTTTCTTTTTCATTCCTAAAAGAATCCGTATACGAATTTAATAATTTTATGGATACTGAAATTTTGAATCTATACCATATCCCCAATATGCCGGTTCAACCTGGAATAGGATTATTCTTCAGTAGTTTTGATGGAAAAATTAATGCTGTTTTATCATATATAGAATCAATATTGTCAGATCAAGAATTAGCGTATATAGAAAAGATTTTAAAAGGATTAATTATCTAAAGTTCTGAGAACAATCCGGTTCACATGAAATATTGTTATGATTATAAAAATTCAGAAGTTCATTCATTAATATTTCACATGATGTACCGTCAAAAATTATATGATGTATATTTAATAAAAACAGATGCCTTTGTTCTGAGAATTTTAGAAGTTTGGCTTTAAATAAAGGAGCCTTTGACAAATCTATATTATCAATAAATTCTTCAAATACAGTATTAAAATCTTTCTCTTCTGCAGTTTCATAACTTTGCTTATATGATACTTCATCATGAATATAGCTTACAAGATCTCCCTCTTCTATAGAGAAACTTCTCCTCAAATTTTCATGTTTGAAAATAAAGTTATCAAAGGAACCCCACAGTTTTTCTACATCAAGTTTTCCTGTTAATTCTAGACAAATTGGTAAATCATAAACAATACCAGTATTATCCGTTAAACTTTTAAGTATATACCTTTTTCCAACATCGAAGTTTTTAGTTTGTGAGACATAGCTGTTATCCTATTTTCATACATTCTTATAATGTTTATACCAGAGGTATTTTTGTTTCCGAGCCTGCTTTCAGCTGGATAAATTTCATCCTTGAGCAGAGGAAACTCATCTCCTTTTAACGAATCAGTTAAAATAGCCAAAAAAGAATTCCCTGCCATACCTATTGCAAATCCTGACACAAACCTGCTAAAAACAAATAGTTGTTGATTAAAAGACAATGATGAAAGAAGTTCTCCAATAATCAATAATATAAAAGAATAAATACAAATATTTCATGGCATTATAGTGATAAATTTCATACTCTGCATGTTGAATTTATTAAATATATCGAATGTATATGCTATTTGCTTATAAAAATTCTTATTTTTGAAAAAAGGATACAGCGTAATTTAGAAAATTTTTTCTGATAAAAGTGAGCAGTGAACAGTTTTTTTATATGCTTCTTTACGTAAAAACGATTAATACTTGCGCGCTTTTTTGAGTTATGCAACTTATAACTCAAACAGGAACACTGTCTTTAAAATATTTACAAACAATTAAATTAACTGCAGATATAATATAGTCTTATTAGCTTAAGCTGTTCGTAAGTCAGTTCTTTTTCAAGTTCATTATAAACTGTACCGAGAACGTAAGTACCATGCTCTTCGAAAAGATCACAAGTTAGTTTTACTAAATCATCACTTACTCTCGAACTATTTAACAATTTCTTACTATTAAACAGTCTATTACCACTGCTTACATACTTGAACAAATTATCCACTACTGTTGTCTGTTTCACGTTAAAATATTCCGACACTTGAGACAAATCTCCTGTGGAGTTAAAAAGCTCTCCAACCTGTTCAAACTTACGTTTGTTAGTGTTACTTACAGTTTTTTTTGAAAAGGGTAAATTTTCTTTTAAGTTGTTCTGTTTGGCAAAATCAATAATAACTTCAAGAAACTCGTCACCATATATATTTGCCTTAATTCTTCCTACACCATGAATTTTACACAAAGTATTGATAGACTTTGGTATATATGCAGCCATTTCCAAGAGTGTCCTGTCAGGAAAAACGGCATAAGGAGGAATACCTTTTTCCTCTGCGATATGTTTCCTCAATACTTTTAAAGATGTCAAAAGATCATAATTACTATCAATGTCTAAATTAGATTGTTTTGAAGCAATTTTTTTCTTTCTTTCTTCAATAAGTGTTCCATGGATCTCCAATTTACCTTTAAAAATATCTTTAGTAGTTTTACCAAGTTTCAGGGTTCCATTCTGGTCATCGTAAATGATATGTTTCAAACTTATCAACTGTCGGGCTAAATGCTGCCATTGTTTAGTAGAAAGATCTTTCCCAATTTCATATGTTGAAAGTTTATCATGTCCTAAGTTTATTATCTTATCTGCTTTTGATCCACGTAAAATATTAATTATATGATTTGCCCCAAACATTTCATTTGTTCTTGCAATGCAGGACATAAACTTTTGAGTTTGGATTGTTATATTTATTTTATTATCATTATCCTGCATACAATTATCACACATGGAGCAATTATCTACAGAATAATCTTCACCAAAGTAATTTATCAGAGGAACCCTTCTACATTGTCCTGATTCAGCAAATCCAATCATTGCTCTAAGATGCATATTAGCAATACTTTTTTCTGATTTATCTGTTATTTGATCAATAAAATATCTAAGTTTGCGTAAATCCCCATAACTAAAAAGAAGCCTGCAATGAGCATGCATTCCATCCCTGCCCGCTCTTCCTATCTGCTGATAGTAACTTTCTATATTTTTAGGAAGATCATAGTGTAGAATAAAACGAACATCAGGTTTATTAATTCCCATTCCAAAAGCTATCGTAGCTACAATGATATTTACATCATCATTAATAAACATTTCCTGATTTTCAGTTCTAATTTCATAAGTCAAACCTGCATGGTATGGTTTCGCTGAATATCCATTAGAGACTAGAAAAGCTGTTAGCTTATCTACCTGTTTTCTACTTAAACAATACACTATTCCTGACTGATCCTGAAAATTTTCGACAAACTCAACAACCTGTATTTCAGGCGATGCTTTAGGTAGAACATCAAGAAACAGATTAGTTCTATTAAAACTTGCAGTAAACACATTCTTTTGATTAAAGTTTAAACATTTAACTATATCATTCTGAACTCTAGTGGTCGCAGTAGCTGTAAATGCAGCACAAACTGCACTTGGAAAAAATTTTCTAAACTCAACAATTCTTCTATATTCAGGTCTAAATTCATGTCCCCACTCAGAAATACAATGCGCTTCATCAACTGTTATCAAGCTAATATTAAGGCTCGATAATATGTTAATAGTTCTCTCAAGCAACAGCGTTTCAGGAGCAACATATAGTAGTTTCACTTCCCCTGTCCTCAATCTAAGTATATTGTTATTATAAGTTGCTCTGTTTAATGAACTATTTAACACTACTGCATCAATTCCATATGATAAGAGTTGTCCCACCTGATCTTTCATTAGTGATATAAGTGGTGAGATAACAATGGTCAATCCATCAAGTTTCAATGCCGGAAGCTGATAGCATAATGACTTACCTCCACCGGTAGGCATAATTGCAAGAGTATCATTCCCGTTCATAATATTCTCTATTATTTCATGCTGTAGTGGTCTAAAACTACTATATCCAAAAATATTTTTTAATAACTTTTCCATAAATCCTTAATTTATATAAATGCTAAGTTACCCTATAATTTCGCGTTTGTGTACCTCAGCGTATTCCCCTTTTATTAATTTTCCATTGGTTGGAGTTCACGCTTTAGCGTGTTTTCTTTTATAATTTCCTGTTGGAGTTCACGCTTTAGCGTGTTTTCTTTTATAATTTCCCGTTGGAGTTCACGCTTTAGCGTGTTATTCTTTTCAGCCTAAAGGCTGAACTCCTACAAAAAACATTTATTCAAAATAAAATTTCTTAATTTAATACTAACTCACCGTTTCAGAAAGAAAAGGACAGCCACTACAAACAGCCACACGGATTTCCAAACATCTCTTTTTTCACATTCTCAAAGCCTATTCTCTTAACAAACCGGTGAACTCTTTCCTTGTTCAATGCATTCTTAATATAATATTTTAAAAACTTCTGTACCAATGCTATTACTTCCGCTTTACTCAATTGAATTTTTAAAATAATACCAGTCTGTGGATTAGCTCCGGCTCTTCCGCCAATTGCCATAGTCCATCCTTTTCTTGTTCCGATAACACCAATATCACGAATATAACTTCCTCCACAGCACATAGTGCAACCGGAAACACCAAACTTTAATTTTGCAGGAAAAACTGTTTTATGAAACATCTCTTCAAGCTCAAGTCCCATACTCATAGAATCATCTACTCCATACTTACACCAATCATCACCAGGACATGTCTGTACATAATGAA
>Ga0307987_1001142_pt1 | contig 14877 bp, 12 predicted proteins | sample EllFjometagen181_FD_203157 | JGI IMG/M metagenome (GOLD analysis project Ga0307987, IMG submission 203157) | Marine microbial communities from Ellis Fjord, Antarctic Ocean - #181 | ecosystem: Environmental > Aquatic > Marine > Unclassified | place: Southern Ocean | collected 2014-10-08
CGCGCGTCCAGCACCGCGCCGAGATTGTCGGAGTTCGACACGAATGCCACCTCCACCCCCTGCGCAAGCAGTTCGTCGAGCACCCCCGAAATCAGGATCGACGGGTAGAGATCGCCATGCCCCGGCGGGTTCCAGTTCAGCTTGTCATCGTCCAGGGACAGGGGCCGGACGCGGTCCCCCACCACCTCGATCTTCGGGAAACGGTTCTGCAGGAAGGCACGGACAAGTCCCTTCTCCGCCAGTTTGGGGTAGCGGTCGGCCAACATGCCCATGGTATCGTCGTGCGTACTGAAGCTGTTCATCAGAACCAGCGGCAGTTCGGCCTTGAGCGCTTGCTGGGCGATCACGTCCAGGAAGGTCAGGCCCGGCTTCACCTCCAACAGGGACTTGGCCCGGGTCAGCCCCATGCTCGTCCCCAACCCCCCGTTCAGCTTCACCATCGCCACGCGCCCGCCGAGCTCGCCCGCAGGCGCCGCCAGGTCCGCATAGCGAAGCAACTGCGATTCCGTCGGCGACACGATGCTCGCCTCCGCGATCTCACCCGTTTCGCCAGACCGGAACCGGTCGAAGTAGTGGGCAAACATCGCCTTGGCGACGGCATGGCAACCGCCTGCGCTCATCCGTTCGAGAAAGGCGTCGCGTTCGGTGTGCCGCATGAGGATTGCTTACCTGTTGCTCTTGGCTGTTGCCCGTCACTCTTGTGGACCCGTACTTTACGCGCGTCCAGACCGCCTGCAAACGACCCGATGCCATGGAAACCACAGCTCCGAGCCACGATAGTGAATGGGGTGCGGATTGAGCAAGCGCGCACCGTAGGCAAAAGACAACCCAGACCGCACAGGAAGGCCCCATGAACCGCAGGGATTTTCTCACCAACGCCACCACCATGGCCCTCGCCACCTGGGCATCCCCCGCGCTGCCCCAGGATGCCGCAGCGACCCGGCCCAATATCCTCTTCTGCCTCGCTGATGATTGGGGCTGGCCACATGCGGGGGCGTATGGTGACCAGGTCGTGCAGACGCCGACCTTCGACCGCCTGGCGCGCGAAGGGGTCCTGTTCGAGAACGCGTTCGTGGCGGTTCCCTCCTGCACGCCGTGCCGAAACTCCATTCTGACCGGACAGATGTTCTACCGACTTGGGGAGGGGGCGAATCTCTGGTCCACCCTCGACCCGAAGTTCCCCACCTTTGTCGGCCTGCTCGCCGCAGCCGGGTATGCCACTGGGCACTGGCGCAAGGCCTGGGGGCCGGGGAACTTCAAAGCACTTGGCTACAAGACGGACCCCTGCGGCCCGCGTGCCAAGAACTTCGCGCAATTCATGGCGAATCGGCCAAAGGACAAGCCCTTCTGCTTCTGGCTCGGGACCTCCGACCCGCACCGCCCTTACAAGAAGGGAACGGGCCGGGCCAGCGGCATGGATCTGGCGAAAGTCCGCGTTCCCGGCTTCTTCCCGGACACCGAAGAGGTGCGTTCCGACATCGCCGACTACTATCTCGAGGTCCAGCGTTGGGACCGGGATGTGGGCAATGCCTTGGCGGTCCTTGAAGAGCAGGGCGAACTGGAGAACACGGTCGTCGTCATGACCGGCGACCACGGCATGCCCTTTCCCCGCTGCAAGGGCAATCTCTATGACTGGGGCGTCCGCGTGCCGTTGGCCATCCGTTGGGGGAAGGGCATCAACAGTCCAGGGCGGCGGGTGACCGACTTCACTTCCCTGCCCGATCTGGCGCCCACCTTCCTGGCCATCACTGGCACCGAAGCCCCCAACGCCATGACGGCGCGGTCTCTGGCCTACGCTCTACGTTCCGGCCGAGCAGGGCGGATCGACGCTGCGCACGACATGGTCGTCACCGGTCGCGAACGCCATTGCCCGGCCCAGGAAGCCCCGAGCACGGCCGGTTACCCCGCGCGGGCCATCCGCACGGATCGCTGGCTGTACATCATGAACCTGGAACCGGACCGGTGGCCCGCAGGCGTTCCGGAGAACGCCACCAAGGGCCGCAGCTATGCCGATTGCGACGGGGGGCCGACCAAGACAGAGATCCTGACCAAACCGGGCAGCGCCGCGACAAAACAGGCGTACGCCCTCTGCTTCGCCCGCAGACCGGCCGACGAGCTGTACGATGTGCAGGCAGATCCATACCAGCTGCACAACCTGGCAGCCCAGAGGGAACACGGTGCGGTTCTGGCCGACCTCAGAAAGCGCTTGGTCGCCTATCTCAAGGAGACGGCTGATCCTCGATTCACCGACGCCCCTGTCCTCTTCGACACCTATCTCTACCGAGGACGGCGAGCGAAGAAGCGCAAGAAGAAGAACCAATAACCGGAACCCGCAGAGAATCGACCACCGCCCCCTGGGCCGCGCGAGGGCTGGAAAGGGCCTCGTTACGGGGACATGGGCAGGCCAGAACCCCCTGGAGATGCGGTGGAGCGTTGCTAGAAGGTCAGCACCTTCCAGCCCTGCTGGATGTAGTTGGTCAGGGGCTTCCCCATGCCCTTCACTTCGATGCCGAGCTTGCGCAGTGAGTCGCTGACCCCATAGCTGCTGGCACAGGCGACACAGGCCTCCAGCTTGATGCCATCGGCCATCATGGCTTTGACCTTGGCCTGAAGGTCCTTGTCGGCGGCGAGCAGGCGGGCGGAAGGCCCCCACACGACCAGGCGGACCTCATCGAACCACTTGCCCTTGCCGGCGGCATGGGTGTACATCAGGCAGACCTTGTGAGCGACCTCCGGGTCGCCGCTCGTCCACAGGACCACCAGGCGAGTGGGGGCGGGCTTCGCTTCCTGGGCGCGCAGAATTTGCGGGACCAGCAGGGCGGACAGGACGAGGCTGAGGAGGGCGATGCGCGGGGTCTTCATGGTAGAGGCTCCTTGGGTTCCGGACTCGTGACCACCTGGGCCCGACGGGCCTCGGGGGTGATGTGCAACTGGGTGAGAGCACCGTTCTCGGCAACGCCAGCCACCACGGTGCCTTGGGGGGCGTGGAGCTTGAAGCGGACATCCCAGTCCTTCGGCCAGGCGGGCAGGACGAAGAGCCGCTTGCCAATGCCAGGCTCGGCCTGCAGGACCATGGCTTGCAGGGTCTTCATCAGCATCCCACCGTGGTCCTGGTCGGGCACCCAGTCGTAATTTGGGCCCCAGAAGGCGGGGAACCGGGAGTTGGCGTCGTGCTTCCGAGCCCGGAGGACGAGTCCCTCGCGGGCCTCCTCGCCCAGCCCGAGATAGGCCATGAACGTATCGTCTTGCCGCCAACCGAAGTGCCCCTTGGCCCACCGATGCTTCAGGGCCTGCCTGCCGAGCTCGATATCCGGTCGCCCAAGGGCAATCTGCCGGAAGGGAAACACCGCGTAGAGCTCGGGATTCTCGACATTGCGCTTGTCCTTGAAGATCTCGGCGGGGGCCAGCATCTCCACCCCGTTGACCTGCCGCGTGGGCAGGGGCGGAAGCTTGCTGCGGAGCGCGCGCCAAAAGGTGCGGTCTGCCGCCGTGCCCAGATCCTTGGGCAACGCGAGCAGGCGTTCGGTCACCCCGTACAGCCCGGCCAGCTCGGGCATGGGGTTGGTGCAGTCCCACCACGTCTCCAGGGCTTGGGACGGATGCATGACCAGCTTGCCGTTCTCGGTGCGGTAGTGCTGGTCGAAGAACGTGAGGAATTCGTGGGCGGCAGGGAGGATGACCTCGCGCGCAAAAATCTGGTCTTCGGTGTGGTCGTAGTAGTCCAGCATCATCCAGACCAGTTCGGGGCCGGACACCCACTCCCACTTGTGGTAGCCGCTGACCTGCAGCTTGTCCTGGCGTTCCGCAGCGGGCGTCCAGCCGTAGGTGTCGCTGAACACCGCTCCCCAGAAGTAGATGCACTCGGGCAGATAGGCCCCGCCGTGGCCGAAGTACGCAGCCGTCCGATGGCGTAGCAGGGGCAGAAGCTCCCGGGCATACATGCGGAACAGCGGGCGCATCATCTCGACGTCGCCGCTCGTGCACAGGCTGAGATACGGCAAGCGGGTATTCTGCCACCAGTACCCGGGACCCCAGCGGCGGTAATCCGCATCCCCCGGCTGGCCCGCGCTGGGAACGGTGAAGATGGAGCCGTTGAATTTGATGGGATACCGGCCCCGCCCTGCGCAGGCAGTGATGAAACGCTGCAGAGCATAGCCACGGGAGACGATGAACGCATCGTCGCCGAGCTCGAGGGTGCTGCTCGCGACGACCCGCCCGTTGTGGTAGACGCGGATCTGCCCGGCGTTGGGATCCACCATCGCCGCCACATGATGCCAGATGCCGGGGGTGAGAATGTCCTTGGTCAACATGATCTCCCGCCCCACGATGAACCGCAGGCTGTTGCCGGGGTACGTATCGAGGAGGAAGCCATCCGCCTTGCCGGGAGTGACCTTGTCGAAGATGCGCCCGCCACCGGCGCCCATCTTCGCTGGCTTGATCCACGCCTCCAAAGTCATCGCGCGAGTGAGGTCGGCTTCGTCCATGTCGAGGGCGGTGCCGGGCTGCACGGCCCACGACCCCACCAGCCCGGCCGACTTCGCCAGCGGCCGGCGATCGTCATCGGCCAAGGCGACCACTTGCTCCTCGCTCAGGCCGCGAGTCCAGACGCTCGCCCGCCCCAGCTCTCCCTGGAAGCGGTTCTCCCGGTGCTGATCGAACCCGAGGTGCAGCGGGAACCCATTGCCTGGGATCGTCGCAGGCGGGGCAGCCGGCTCGCGCGAGGTCACGTGGATCCAGCTCCGGCTCCAGAACTCTCGCCACCAACCGGCGTGTCGCTCCCGACGCTGTTCGAGGGGGATCGCGGCAGCTTTGGCGATCAGTTCTTGGGTTTGGGCCAGCCATTGGGGCACCGTTGCCGGCTGGACCGTGTGCACCGTGACCCGGAAGTCGTGCTGCCTTGACCGGGGCGACCGCAAGCGGCTTTCGTCCAGCCGCTTCGCTCCTGGCGACGTGACCACGGCACCAAAAGTGCGGTGGAGCAGCGGGTCGGCCATGGGGAAGCCCGCCAGGCCCTGGATCTCGGCAGTGAGCTTCGGGCCAACCGACTTGACGTTGCGGTGGCACCAGCCAATCGCCCCATCCAGGGCGGGCAGAAGCGTGTCCGGTTCCACGACGGTCGGGGCGTGCTGGGCACCGGGCTTGCCGCGATGCAGGTGCACATCGCTTACCTCGACGCTGGTCAGGGTCTGCCGTTCCGTCCGCCACAGCTCAATGGACGCGGTCGCGGTAAACGGTGCCGGCCCTTCAGCGGTCACCTGGACCACCGGATGGTTCGCGTCCACCCAGAGCTGAAGGGTCGTTGCTCCGTCACCGTCGCCGCAACGAACCACCATGGTGCCATCCCGCAGTCGCAGCGTCTGCTCGAAGGCCATCCCTTCTTGCCAGATGGGCGGGTCGCAGTGCACCCGCACGCGTCCCACCTTCAGCAACCGCCCATTGTCCCCCCAACTGTCGGTGCGGGCGATGTAGAACAGCAGGTCACCGCTCGGCTCCACCCACGCATTCACGCCGACCTCGCCGTTGCCCAAGGGCATGGAGCCGGTGTGGTCGCTGCTCGGGGAGCGCCAGACCACGTTGTACCGGTCCGGGGAGGCATCGTCCTGGCCGGGCGCGCCACAGGCGGTGAACAGGCCAAGGGCGAGAATTGATCGCGTGACGTTGTCTGGCATGGAGTACCCCATTCGTTGCGCTGCCGGTACCCCGCCAATGTAGCCTGGATTGTTCACGCGAACCTGCTGCGAACCCGGATTGCACTGCATCTCACCCCGTTGTGACAGAACGCCGACCTTGACGGGTACCAACACGCCTGTCCCCGGCAACCTGGCCCAACGGGCTGATCCACAGCACACTGCGCGTTCTCGTTACGAAGCGCGTGAATACTTCAGACCAGGGCCTCATCCGACGTATGCTCGGAGGCACTCGCGAACGGCGGTGGCAACCGCATCCTCCGGGCCGCACCCGGCCCACGTCGGGAGCACGACGCGAAGGCTGGCGCGATCGGCCGGAGCCTGAAAAAGGCCGCTCCCGGCGTTGTTTTTGGGCGCAGACTCCCGTATATTTCCCGAGTCCTAGAGACGTTTTGCCCTTCCCCTCCTTGTTCGGGAGCCGAATGGCGAACATGTGGCGTTCCCTTTTCCCCAAGAAGCTTACGGAGACAAAAGATGGCTGCGAAAGTCGATGCCGAAAAATGCACGGGTTGCGAGAGCTGCGTAGCGACCTGCCCGGTCGAAGTGATTTCCATGGTTGACGGCAAAGCGGTGATCGACGCGGACGAATGCATCGATTGCGGTGCCTGCGTTGACGAGTGCCCGGTCGAGGCCATCGAGCTCGACTAGAGACCTCATAGCAGTCGAACTCAGACGCGAGCAACGTGCCGATCAGGCCCGTTGCCCGCGTCGTTGTTTGCGCCCCAAATGGATACGAGCGAACCGATGACCCTCCGCAACCCCTTCGCCATGCCCGGCCAGTGGCTCAAAGCCAATCTGCACACCCACACGACTGTCTCAGACGGGGACACCGCGCCAGCGGACCGCGTCCAGCAGTACCGGGATGCCGGCTATGACGTGCTTGCCATCTCGGACCATCACCGAGTCGTGCCGATCAGCGACCTGGCGCGGCCGGATTTGGTGCTCCTGCAGTCGGTCGAGCTCCATCCGCTCTGTCCCGATGGCCCGGCCTACCACCTGGTCTGCCTGAACGTCCCCGAAGGCTTCACCTGCGGCAAGGACGAGACGGCGCAGGATGTGGTGCGGCGGGCACGCGCTGCGGGTGGAGAAGTGGTGCTGGCCCATCCCTATTGGTGCGGGCGCACGGTGGATCAGATCCTGGCCATCGACGACCTGCTCGCCATCGAGGTCTACAACAACACCTGCGGGCGAATCGGCAAGGCCGACAGCAGCGTGGTCTGGGACTACCTTTTGGCCACGGGGCGCATGCTTCCCGCGACCGGAGTCGACGATGTCCACTCGGACGGTGATCTCTTCGGCAGCTGGACCATGATCCGGGCCCGGGAGGCCACCAGCGAAGCGGTCATGGACGCTCTCCGCCAGGGCGCGTTCTATGCGAGTTGCGGGCCGGAGATCACGGACTTCGGCTACACCAATGGGGCCTATTTTCTGCGTTGCTCCCCGGTGGTCGAGATCTGCTTCATCGGGCGTGGTGCCCAGGGCCGTTGCTTGCGGGCGGCTGGCGAGGGTGCCGTCCTTAGGGAAGCCCTCTGGACGGCCGGCCCGGACCTGCCCTACATTCGTGCCATGGTCACCGACGTGGACGGCAAGCGAGCCTGGACCCCGCCCCTGGCCAACCTGTCCTGAGGGGCAAAAAGTCGCTGATCCATTGTAGATGCTCCTGAGCTCCGTATATTGCTGATTCTATCCTTGGACGGCAGTTTTTTTTGGGGCCATCTCCATGAGAACCCTGCGTAGTGTTGCGGCTCTGGCGTACCTAGTCATGATCGGCACGGTTGTCCCGGTCTGGTCCGGCATCACGACCGAGCAAGAGGCAGGCTACCGCCAACTCCGCAAGGGGTTCTTCCTCGCCATTGCCCTGGACCCCGCCAAGGGAAGGAAGCCACGCAAGGAGCACCGGCGGTACCTCAAGCAGGCAACGGCCTTCGCCGCCCAGGTGACCGACAGCAGCCCGGCCTATTCTGCCGGCGCCGAATACATGAAGGGACGCATTCTGCTGAAGGTCGGCAAGCACAAGAGCGGGCGCAGGAGCTTGGACCAATGTCTCGCCGGGATCGCCCGTGCCCGCAAGGCCGACGAACCGCTTGCTCCCGGCCTGCCCAGCGAGTGCGCGATCCGCATCTTCCGGGCGTTCTCGTACTTTGGCGCGGGCAATGCCAAGGTTCTGGAGGAACTCGAAGCGATCTCCAAGGATCTTTCCAAACCGAGATACCACGAAGTGGGAGAGCCGCTCGGCAACTGGGCGGAGGCCCTGGAAACGCGCCAGGAGGACGCGGCCGCCCTGCGCGTTTACCTGCTGATCAAGCGCTGGGGGGTCTGGGAGGAAGGGGCGGAAGACCCGGCCCGCAAGATCAGACTCATTCGATTCCGCACGGAGGCCGCAAAGCCTGCGACCGCCGAAGACGGGAACTAGCACGGAGAGCACCGATATGAAATGGATTGGATGGGTTGTCGCGGTGATCGTTGCGATTGTCCTTGTTGCGTCGCGACAACACGGCGCCAGGAGCCTGCGCGCCGCCGGGGTCGGGATCGACGAGGCCTTGGACGAGCTGCGTACAAAGGCCGACGCCGAAGTGGCGGCTTACGAAGCCGGGTTGGTTGAGCGCCGGAAGAGCCTGACGAAGCTCCGCGCCGAAACGGCGGAGTTGCAGACGCAGAAGGACAAGCTTGAGACGCGCAAGCAGGAACTCACCAGGAAGATCAAGACACTCACGGAGGAGAGCGAACGCCTGCGCGCCACCAGGGACTCGATGCAGGGAAGCAGCACCGAGGACCGCGAAGCGCGACAGGAACTACAGGAGAGGATCAGCCAGGCGGACCGAAGGGTCGGCCTCTGGAAGAAGATGATCGAGATGGTCCGATTGCCCGGGGAGACTGAGTAGCATGGCGCGGCTTAAGATAAAGACCAAAAAGCGCTCGACCGACACGGGGGAGCAGTCCCAGCCTGCCAGCGGCAGCCAGCGCCTCGTCCGCCAGCGCCGCCCGGGCGGGGCCAAGGGCGTCGGCATGGTGGTGGGGGTGCTCGGCTGGCTGCTCGCCTTGGCCCTGCTCGCCTTCGTCGTTGTCGGTGCCCGGAACACCCGCCAGGCGATCAACCGGGGCGAGAAGGAGAAACCAGGCCGGGCCGAGGAGATCAATGAGGACTGCCAAGACCGGATCGACGCTCTGGCTGCCGAGAAGAAGGCGGCAACCACCGAGTACAACCAGAAGATTGAGCTCCAGGACAAATTGACCTATGACATCCGGAGCCTGGAATCCGACGTGGAGAAGGAACTCAAACCCAGGGCCGATGAAGTCGAGAGAGGGCACAAGCAGCTCAGCGAAGACGTCAAGACACTGCGGGGCGAAGGGGCGCTCAGCGCCGAGAGCGTCGCGGACCTGAAACGGAATCTCGCCAAGCTGGAGGCCACGGTCGCCAAGAGGCGGGCCGAGTACGCGCGCCTGGAGAAGGCAATGAAGGCCGAACTCATGGCACGAAGGGAGAAGCGCAACACCCGGGAACTGACCCACTGGTATCGTACGCACAAGCGGACCGTGTTTGGTCCGGCGGCGGGCGTGTTCGCGGCGGAGCTCATGTACGAGAAGAGACAGGTGCGCGACGCGCTTCAGCTCTACCAGGAGATCCTCAAGGAGTTCCCGGACAAGGCCAACCCCTACCTGGACCACTGCAAGCAGAGAATCCAGCGAATCCAGGAGCGCGAACGCTACGAGACCACAGGGCTCAAGGTCAAGCGCTATGCCCCGAGCACCCAGGGAGGGGGCATGCCGGACGCGAACCACTGACCCGAGCTACCGCGCCGGAACCCAGGTCCGGGGTCGCCGGCCCGTGGAACGGGTCGGGAAGCGATGCGTTTCTCTTCCCCGCCGTGTCAGCCTACGGCTTCCCGACAGGTCCCGCAGTCGCCTGACGAACTCCGTGAACCAGCCAGGCAAACCCCGATGCGACTCCTTTTCGTCTCCAACCTCTATCCGACTGTGGCAGCCCCCAATCGAGGGCGCCCCAACGCTCGTCTCCTACGCCGGTTCGCGCCCGAGCACCAGATTCGCTTGCTTGTGGCCAGGCCGAAGCTCCTGCCGCCCTACGCGGACGGCGTCAGCCGCCAGGCCGACCAGGCACTGGCTGCCGATGCAGCCTTCAGCCCGCGCGTCGTCCATGTTCCCTACGCCCCGAAAATCGGCTCGCTGGTGAACCACTGGCTCTATGCCCATGCGCTGCGACATGCGTTTGCCGCTGCCCTGGCCGAGGGCAGACCAGATGCCATTCTCGTCGGCTGGCTGTTTCCTGACATGTGCGGCGTCATCCGCCTGGCCAAGCTGCGTGGCATTCCCGTTTTCGGCATCAGCCAGGGCTCTGATGCGCACCAATACCTGCACATGCCCTGGCGACGGCGGGTGATCCTGCGCGGCTGCGCTGACGCACGGGGAGTCATTACCCGAAGTCGGGATCTGGCCGACCGGCTGGCCGAGGCAGGGGTGCCAAGGGAGAAGCTGCGCACGGTCTACAACGGCGTGGAGACCGAGCTGTTCCAGCCAGGAGATCGCCAGGAGGCGCGACGTCGCCTCGCCCTGCCACTTGCGCACCAGACCCTCCTCTACGTGGGCAATCTCCTGCCCGTCAAGAACCCCATTCTCCTCCTTGAAGCGTTCGCCAAATTGCCGCCGGACACGCAGCTCGTCTACGTGGGCGAGGGGGAATTGGCCAACGGACTCCACACGCGGGCTGCGGCCCTGGGACTGACGGACCGGGTCCGGCTGGCCGGTCTGCAACCGCCAGATGCAGTGGTATCCTACATGCAGGCGGCCGACCTCCTCGTCGTTCCCAGCCGCAACGAAGGCATCCCGAATGTGATCCGCGAGGCCTTCGCCTGCGGCCTGCCGGTGGTGGCCACCCAGGTTGGCGGCATCGGCGAGGTCGTCAGCGAGGACTGGCTGGGCAGCCTTGTGCCCTCGGAGGATCCGGACGCTATGGCCGCAGCCATGGCCCACTGGCTCGGACAGGCCCCCGATGCACCACGCATCCGGGCCCACGCGCAGGCATTTTCCTGGCATCGCACGGTGGCCGACTGCCTCTCTTTCATCCGCGAGCGGACCGCCGCTCCCTGACCGTGGCTAGACGGAAATCGTCTCCAGTAGATCGAGTGACCGAACCTCGGTTCCCGGCGCTATCTCGGGGATACGCCGGACCAACTCGGCCAGCCCCGCCGGATCGCGCACCCTGATCCCCTCGGTCAACGGCCGCAGGAAGTCATCGTGGTGACAGGGCACCACAACCCGGGCGGACACGCAGGAGAACACGCGCTCCAGATACTGCGGCGTCCGTTGCCAGCCCGCCGCACTCAGCAACAGCACATCCACTTCCAGTCCCCGGATGCTCTCCTCCACCAGATTGGCGCTGCCGATATCCAGAACCCGACACCCTCCTAGCTCAAGAACCACGGCAAACGTGCCTCCCTCCAGGTACTCGGGCGCGGTCTGCGGAGGCCGCCGTGGCGGGGTCTCATAGCAGCCTGGGTACGCCACCGCGCCATCGGGGAGGGGCATGTGGGCCGAATGCAGGAAGCGCACGGAGACACCGCCGCGCTCCGCCACGTCGCCGTCGCCCAGCTCCACCAATTGCCCGTCGGGGATGCCGAACGACCGGCATACGTTCACCGTCGTCCGCGAACCGAACACCACTGCTCCGGTGTGCGCCGCCACCACGTGCGCATCGGCCAGGTGATCCCAATGGCTGTGCGAGATAACCACTGCGGTCGCCGCCGGAAAACACCGTCGCACCAGCTCGGGCTTGCACAGCGGCTTGGTCTGCCGGGTAACGTAGGGATCAAGAAGCACGGTCGTGCCGCCAGCGGTGAGCCGGAACGCGTTGATGCCAAACCACTGTAGTTCCATTGCCGGGGTGCCGTCCTATTCTGGGGAGAAGTCAACGGATCATCCCCCCAAGGTAGCCCGGACAGGCAGTGGGTGCCAGGCTTGGGAGGGCGGCCTGCTTGCGGGGGTTCCGACCACTTGCGCGTTCGCGTTGAGTCGATATCGTATATGGTTGGGAAACACGCGCCCCCCGAGCCGGGCTGTGGGCCACGAAGGCCCGACCGGGTGACGGGTTGCGCAGGCGAGCTGGGGGCCTTTTGTGCGGGGAGGGAAATGGTGGGCGGTTCAGGTCCAGGCTGTACGGTCAACAGTATTTGGCACGCTCGGTGATCGGCCCTGGGCATCGACTCGGAATGCAGAAAGCGAGAAAGCTGTCCCCATATGCGAGCAGACAAACTCAACGCTCCCGCCGCGACGCGGTCCACCATGCCCCAGCACCGACGCCCCCTCTTTCCACTTGCCGGACGGCGAGAGAAGGGGCGGGGAGAATGAGCGGAACCGAGCCCAGCGTGGTGGAACCAGCGGAGTCCCTAGGCCGAGGCGGGGGAACCATACGAGCCCGCAGCAAACGCGGCAAGCGAGGCAAACGCGGCAAGCGAGGCAACCGCCGATTCGCGCAATGGAGTGAGTACATCGCGCTGCGCATCGCGGTCGCGATAGTCCGTGTACTCCCGAGAGCCTGCGCCCTCTGGCTGGGTGGCCAGGGAGGCAGACTAGCCCGCCTGCTCGGCGCACGACGAGGTGTGGTGCAGACGAATCTGGCGCATGTCGGCTATTCGCCAGAGGAGCAGCAACGCATCGAGGCAAAGCTGTACCGCCAGACTGGGCGCTACATGATCGATGCGTTGCGTGGCGTGAACGTGCCTTTCGAGCTTGACCAGGCAAGCGGTGACGCCCTGCAGGCGGCGGCAGCCGACCGCAAGGGGGTTCTCTGCCTGTTCGCCCATCTGGGCAACTGGGAGCTTCTCCTGCCGTTCCTGGGCGGTCAGTTGTCCCCGGGAATGGTCGTGGCCAAACCTCTGCACAACCCGCTGATCAACCGCTGGCTGGAACGCCGGCGCGCCGCTCAAGCACCCGATCTGGCCTTCGTCGCCCCGCGAAACGCCCTGCGCCAGAGCCTCAAGAGCCTCCGGGCTGGCGGACTCGCGGCCTTCGCGATCGACCAGTACGGCGGCAGCAGCAGCCCCTGCGTCTCCTTCCTGGGACAACCGGCGCGCACCGTCCGCTCCACGGCCGGACTGGAACAGCGAACGCACTGTCGAGTCGTCGGGGTCTACGCCCTGCTTGATGGCAGCAACACGTACCAGATCATGCTCGAGGCGCTGCCGCCTGCGGCTCAGGATGCAGGCACACCCGAGCTTCTGGAACGACACAACACGCTCATTTCAGGCTGGGTACGCAAACACCCCGAGCATTGGTTCGGCTGGTTCCACCGCCGGTTCAAGGATGTGGTAGAGTACCCATAGCCGATCTCACCACCAACCTCCCGGACGGGCAGTGAACACCTTCGTCAGCATCTGGATCAAGTTCTTCTTCCTCCTCACCCCCTTCTTCGTGCTCAGCATGTTCCTGGCGCTGACCCAGAAGCTGAGCGAGAAGGAACGTCGTGGGCTGGCTGTGCGGGTGACGTGGGCGGTGGTGTTGACGAGCTTCGCGCTGTTCTTCTTCGGGAACGCGCTGTTCCGCGTGTTCGGCATCACGGTGGATGCCTTCCGGGTTGGCGCGGGCGTCCTGCTCTTCCTCTCGGCCGTGGATCTGGTCCGCGGCGACCCTAGTTCGCGAGCCATGCCGCAGGAAGGGGACATTGCCGTGGTCCCCCTGGCGGTCCCGATCACCATCGGGCCGGCCACGACCGGAGCCCTGCTGGTGATGGGGGCGGACGTATCGTCCGCAGCGGAGCGCGCGATTGGCTGCGCTGGCCTCCTGGCTGCGTTGCTCTGCGTTTCCGGGATGCTTTTTGCCGCCGCTTCGGTGGAACGACTGATCGGCAAGCAGGGATTGATCATCCTGAGCAAGCTCACCGGGCTTGTCCTCGCCGCCTTGGCCGCCCAGATTGTCTTCACGGGAGTCCGAGGACTGCTTGCCGCATAGCCTGTAGAGTCTCCACACCTGCCAGTACCAACGGAGAGTACCCATGGCAATTGAGCGCGACTGGTTCAAGACCCACATCCGCCAGGTCCACATGGACTTCCATATGCCCGAGTTCCCGGCCGAGGCGATCACCCGCTTCGATGCCGAGGAGTTCGTCGGCCATCTGCGCCGGGGCCGCGTGAACGTGGTCGCGCTGTTCGCCAAATGCCACTTTGGCAATGGGTTCTACAACACGCAGGTGGGGCACAAGCACGCCGGACTGCCTGGCGACTTCCTCCGCGAGGCTGCGGAGGAATGCCGCAAGTATGACATCAAGACCCTCGCCTACTACTCGCTCTGCTGCGACCGTCGCGCCTGGGAGAACTACCCTCACTGGCGGGCCATCCAGGCCAATGGGGAACCGTTCCCCATCGTCGGCCCGTGGGGAAGGGTCTGCGTCAACACCCCCTACCGCGAGGAGCTCGTGCTGCCCCAGATCGAGGAGATTGCCGCCGACTACCCGGTAGATGGCTTCTTCATCGACATTCCCATGGTCCCCGACTGCCACTGCCCCTACTGCAAGCGCAAGTACCAGGCCATGTACGGTTGCGACTATGGCGAGAATATCCCGACCAGGGAGCGCCAAGCCTTCCTCTTCGGCTCGACCACCCGTTTCCTGCGCGAAATGCGCGCGGTCTGCAACCGCTACAACCCGCAGTTGAAGATCGTCACCAACCAGAGCGGCCGCATCGACGCCCCTCTCACCTTCCGCCAGGCCAACGACTACGGCGTGTGGGAAAGCCAGCCGCACTCCAACTATCTCTCGCATAGCTTCGCCACCCGCGCCGTGCGCACCCATGACCGGCCAACCCAGGTCATGTCCGTCCGCTTCTATCAGGGTTGGGGCGATCTGACCCTCAAGCCCGCTGCTCAGATGACCACCGAGTTCGCGGCCATGATCGGCAATGGGGGCGTGGCCAGCAGTGGCGATCAGGTCAATGTGGACGGCACGCTGCAACCGCCCGTCTACGATATGTTCGACCAGGCCTTTGGCTTCGTGGAGAAGCGCGAGGACATCCTGCGGGGGGCCAAAGCGGTGCATCATGCCGCCCTTGTCGCCCCCGTGCCCCGGGCCGACTGGCCCTCGCCGGCCGCGTCCGGCAACGAGATGAAGGGCGCGCACAAGGCCCTGGTCGAGAGCCATGTGCAGTTCGACATCATCACCTCCCTCGACGTGGAGCAGTTCGGCAAC
>Ga0307987_1001145_pt1 | contig 14855 bp, 10 predicted proteins | sample EllFjometagen181_FD_203157 | JGI IMG/M metagenome (GOLD analysis project Ga0307987, IMG submission 203157) | Marine microbial communities from Ellis Fjord, Antarctic Ocean - #181 | ecosystem: Environmental > Aquatic > Marine > Unclassified | place: Southern Ocean | collected 2014-10-08
ATCCGGTTTTCGTTTTGTCCAGCACCCTTTTGTACTGATCAGTTCGGGCAAAAGAAAGGTGGAGGGTTTGATGTGGATGCCTTCCTTTAGTAAAAGATTGGCAAAGGAAGTAAGGATGGTGTCATCATGGGTTCGGCTTGTTCTGGCAATAAAGGCCAGAGCCTTTAAATCAGGACGGATATCCTTGAAGATATTGGTTTTTGAAATGGTGCCCAGCATGACTGCCTGGGAAATACCATGGCCTTTAAAATAGTTGCAAAGCTTTGATACCTGACCCAGATAAAGCCATTTAAAATGGGTTGCCTGGTCGGCTAATTCCTTGTCTGTTTCTGAATTAAATCCTACTGCCACCACATCATATCCCTTTTGGATGGCGCGTTGTGTAAAAAGCAAAGGAAACTGACCGCCACCGGCAATGAGTCCTATTTTCATTTTTTTACCTGGTGACCCCCCGGTTGGATTCAATGATAAAATTCATGAACCTTTTTACTTCAGGAACAAGCTCTACCTCAGCTTTTACCCGTTCCGATGCCTGTTTTACGGTCAGGCCAATTCTAAAAAAGATTCTATAGGCTTTTTTCAATTGTTGGAGGGTTGATTTTTCAAAGTTATGTCGTTTTAGCCCCACATTGTTAAGACCATGGAGGGATGCCCGGTCCCCTGCGGCAATGACGTAGGGGGGAATATCTTTTACCACGCCTGATTTGCCGCCAATATAGGCATAGTTCCCGATATGGACAAATTGGTGGATGGCCACAAGGCCGCCTATGGTGGCATAATCACCGATTTCTATATGGCCGGCAAGGGTCGAGTTGTTGGCCAGAATAACCCCTTTGCCGGTTTTGCAGTCATGGGCAATATGGGTATAGGCCATTAAATAGTTTTCTTCCCCCACTTCGGTGATACCACCGCCAAATTTAGTTCCCTTGTTGATGGTGACAAATTCACGTATAATGGACCCTCTTCCAATTTTCAGGTCGGTTTTTTCCCCATGGAATTTCAAATCCTGGGGGGCTCCCCCAATGGAGGCATATTGAAAAATCTGACAGTCCGATCCGATAATGACATCATCTTCAATGGTGGTATAGGGGCCGATTGTGGTGCCTGAACCAATACAGACATTGGCCTTAACAATGACAAAAGGACCAATGGTAACATTGGTATCAATATGGGCCGATGAATCAATAATTGCACTGGGGTGTATCATTGGGTGGATCACGAGTTACTCCTGTTCTGATTTATCTTCCAACTTTTTTAATCTTTTTTCAAATGAAAACAATTTTTTTCTTATTTCCGGTAACCTAGGGATAATGTTTACAACTTTAAGCCATGTTTTATGGGCCATGTGGGGAATGCCTGACACAATCTGGTTTGCAGGAACATTTTTTGAGACACCGGCATAGGGACCCACAATTACGCAATCCCCGATGGTCAGATGACCGGAAATTCCGGCTTTTCCGGCAATAATGACATTTTTTCCAATGCGGGTGCTTCCGGCAATTCCCACTTGGGCCACCACCAGGGTGCTGTCCCCTATTTTAACATTATGGGCGATGTGGACCAAATTATCGGTTTTAACGCCATTGCCAAGAAGGGTGACCCCTAAGGTTCCTCTGTCAATGGTGTTACAGGCACCAATCTCCACATGGTTGCCCATGCTTACATGGCCTGTATGGATAAGTTTTTCATGGGTTCCTGCATTTTGGGCAAACCCAAAGCCGTCGGATCCGATGACGGATCCTGGATGAATGATCCCATGGTGGCCGATAACAGACCCCTCCATCAAGGTCACATTGGGTTTGATCACGGTGTGATCCCCTATTGTGCATCCATCGGCAATGGTGACATTGGCCATGATATGAACATGATTCCCAATTGTCACATTGTCGCCCACCACCACATTGGCCTCCATCCGAGTACCTTGGCCGGGAGTTGAATTATTACCGATAATGGCCGATGAATGAATATGGGGTACAAGGGGTTTTACAGGATAAAAGGATTCCACTACCTTGAAAAAAGATAATTTCGGATTCCCGGTTTTTAAAAGGACACAGGGCAAATTCCCGGGGTCCAAAGAAAATGAATCCGGTACGATAACCGCTCCTGCTCGGGTCTGATCAACTCGGGATAGATAGAGTGGATCACAGGCAAAGGTCAAATCATGGGGACCGGCATCATCAAATGATGACACCCCCCTGATTTCAAACCCGAGATCTCCTGTCACCCTGGCCGGAATAATTTTTATAATGTCACTGATATTAAATTTCATTGGCGCTACTTTATTGCCTATTCTTTTTTTGCAACCTTGGCATTATATTTTTTAATCAGCGTATCGGTAATATCAACCTTGGCTGGCATATAGATGACACCGGCAGTCTTTCGTTCAATGATCAGCAGAAAACCTTCTTCTTTGCCCATGTCATTGGCAATTTGAAAAACATCTTTTTGCATCTGGTTGATGAGTTCAATTTCGATACGTCTTAACTCTTTGGTATAATCTTCCTGCATTTTTTTAAAGTCATTGACCCGGATTCGAAATTCCCGTTCCTTTTCTCTTTTTTTCTCCGGGCTTAAAACAAGGGCTTCCCTTTCAAATGCCTTGGAAATGGCATCCAGAGAGTCTTTTTCTTTTTTTAGTTTGCCTTGAAATTCTTCCCCTTTTGCCCTCAGATCTTTCTGGGTCAGTTTTCCGGCACTGGATTCCTTAAGGACTCGTTCAAAATTAACCACTCCGATTTTAGCCACATCTGCGGCAAATGCAAAAGGCGTAAGTCCAGCAACAAATGCCAGTGTTATGATTGCAATTAAAATTCGTTTCATGCTTACCTCCAAATTTGTTTTGTGTTTATCAAACTAATTAGAAAAATGCGCCTATTGAAAAATCAAATTGTCCATCCCCTGTTTCTTTTATTAAGTTTCCGCCGGCAGCGCCTTCTATAACAACGCCATAGGCCAGTCGAATCGGTCCCATGGGAGAGTTCCAGCGAAGCTCAAAACCGGCAGTGGAGTATTGGTCTATAAGGTCAATATTCTGACTGGTCCCGTATACATCCCCTCGATCATAAAAGAGTACCCCTGCCACCCCCATATCTTCCTCAATGGGAAAAATCAATTCAAAATTAAATTGGACAGATTTTTCCCCACCCGTTTGAATAATATTTCCCTCTGAAGTATCATTATCATTTATATCGTATTGAGAAAATCCCCTGATGGAATTAATACCGCCCAGGTAAAACCGTTCCCAGTCTATGTCCGGGTTGCCGTCGGTCCTATCGTCTAAATAGCCTAGTTTGACGTGGGCAGCCCCTGTGAATTTCCAGAAGATAGGGAAAAATAGTCCCGATTCCAATTGGTATTTGGTAAAATCGATCTCACCGCCTACAAATTCACCGGCATACTGGACGGAAAATTTATGAATGGCCCCTTGGGTAGGTAAAAAATAGTGATTCCGTGAATCATAGGTGATAAAGGGTTTGATACTGGACGTTAAGTATTGCCCCGGGGTTACACTCGTATAGCCTTCTTGTTTATTATAAATTTCAAAATCTTCAATATTATACTCGAGACCAATGGCCGTGTAATCCCAAAATTGCCTGAATCCTGCCCTAAGGGTAAGCCCAAGCGCATCCTTGTCATAATAGTCGTATTCTTTTTCCCACCTGTACAGGTCGGTTCCGGCAGATATGGGCATATCAAGGAGCCAGGGCTCGGTAAAACTTATGTTGTAAAGAGCCGTTTCAGAGGATATCTTTGCCAGGAATTTGAGGTTCTGGCCTTTCCCGAACAGATTTCGTTCTTCCAGGGAAACCTGTCCATAGGCGCCATCATCACTGCTGAATCCCCCGCCAAAGGAAATGTTTCCTGTGGCCTTTTCCTCCACCTTTACCTCCAGGTTCCGCTGGTTGGGCTTATCGGTCATGACAGGTTTAATGTCAACAGTTTGAAAATAATCTTTTACACCCAGATTTCGATGGCTCCTTTGGATGCCGGCCATACTGAAACGGCCCTGCTCCTGGACCGCCATCTCCCGGCGAATAACCTTATCCCTGGTTTTTGAATTGCCTGTGATATTAATTCGGTTAAAATATACCAATTCCCCCTTGGCAATTTTAAATGAAATATTAACCGTGTTGTTTTTTTCGTCTTTCTTAATTAAAGGAGCAATATTTACATTGGCATATCCTTTGTTGGAATACAAATCGGTCAGGGCCAGCAAATCCTTGCGGATGAGTTCCCGGTTATAAAGATCTGATTGAGTTGATACCATCCCACCAATCAAGATTTCTTTGGTAGTTATAATATCACCTTTTATGTCAATGGTTCCTATTTTGTACTGATTGCCTTCATCAATTTTAAAGCTGATGTCAATACTCTTTTCAGTCAGGGAGACTTGGGCATCAGAGACTTTTACATCAATAAACCCATTGTTTTTATACAAGGATTCAATGCGGATGACATCATTGTCAAGTTCGGTTTCTTTCAGATCTCCGGAAGAGGTGATAAAAGACCAAAAGCCTCGTTCCTGTGTTTGCATCACATCTTTTATATCGTCCTCATCAAAATGCTGGTTACCGTCAAAAGAAATGGATTCAATTTTAATTTTTTTGCCCTCGTCAATACTGAAGACAATGTCGGCCTGATCATTTTTGAGTGATTTTATTTCATATTTAATTGTACAATTATGATAATTTTTTTCGGTATATAACAGTTTAATTTTTTGCACATCATTGTTAATCTTATAAATATTTAAGATGGATCCCGTGGTGGTGTCCACCACATCAAATAATTCTTCATCCTTATACGCATTATTACTTTTAAATTTGATATTTCGAACACTTGGTTTCTCTTTTACCTCAAAAACAATCTCAACCCCTCGATCCAGTTTTTTCTTTTCAACAATCACATTGTCGAAAAATCCCATTTTATAAATAAGGGCCAGATCCTCGGACAGGGTATCCGGATTTAAAATTTCTCCGGGCTTGGAAGTCACCACCCGTGAAATAGCGTCTGCTTCAACTCGTTTATTCCCCTTAACGGAAATACTGGAGATGATTTTTTTCTGAAAAAGTTCTCCTGTGATCTCTTTTCCAAGTTCTGTTGCAGCCAAAGAAAGGGTTTCAATACTTTGGGCCTGGGAGAAAAAAGTTACAGGGGGCTGTTTTTCATAAATATTTCGCATCTGGGCGTCAAGACTAAGCCGCTGCCCAGCCATAAAAATAGTCCCCGTTAAAATTCTATCAACACCCAGTTTGATACCTTCTTTTCGAAATTGTGAATAGCGCCATGCCTCCTTGTCAGAAAAATCCTTTACAAGGACAACTTTGGCACCATCTGTTTCAAGCTTTTCCTTGAGCATTGACGCCAGAGTTTCACTTATTTTTTTATTTGCCTGTTCATCAGCCGGGGTTTTGTTTTGGCTAACTTGAACCGAAAAAGGGAAAATAGCCACAGAGATCTGCTGCTCGGCTGATAAATTACTGATCAGGAATAGATAAATAATACATGTCAACATTAAGGCTTGTTTCATCATTTTATTTTTCATCATTTTATTTTTCATCATTTTATTTTTCATCATTTTATTTTTCATCATTTTATTTTTCATCATTTTATTTGTTCCCGGGGCTTTTTGAAAAGGGGTTCCGTTTAAATTCATACAGAAACGATTTCTCCTCTATGAAGGGTAACCGTTTTTTCCATCATTTTGGCAAAGTTGTTGTTATGGGTAACGACAATAACCGTCATGTTAAGCTCTTTATTAAGATCACTTAGCAAGGAATGGACACTGTCAGAGTTTTTTTGATCCAAATTGCCCGTGGGTTCGTCGGCAAGGAGCAATGCAGGTTCCATGATAAGCGCCCTTGCGATGGCCACCCGTTGTTGTTCCCCGCCGGAGAGATCCTCAACCCGTTGGGTGCGCTGGGAATCAAGCCCGACGCGTTCAAGCAATTTTGCCGCCTGTTTTTCAATGAATTTTTTATCCATCCTGGCAATCAATCCGGGGATAATAACATTTTCGATGGCAGTAAATCCCTGGAGCAGATAATGAAACTGGAATACAAATCCAATCTGTACGTTCCGGAATCGGGCCAATCGTTCATCATTAAGGGATAAAAGATCCTGACCCCGGTATAAAAGCCTGCCGGTTTCTGGTTTATCAAGGGTGCCGATAATGTTGAGCAGGGTTGATTTTCCAATACCCGAAGGGCCGACCACAGCAATGGTCTCACCCCGATAAATCTGGAAATTGGTTTCCTTGAGAATCTCGAGTGTGGCAGCTTTGCTGGTAAACTGCTTGCTGACGCCTTCAAGGCTGATTAAAGGATCACCCTTATCCATAGCGAATGGCCTCGACCGGATCCATTTTGGATGCCTTATAGGAGGGATACAAGGTGGAGAGAAAGCAGATAAGAATGGCAGAACCTGAAATAATCAACACATCCATGTACTCCAATTGTACCGGCAAGGTTGAAAATGGATAGGCATCGGGAAGCTGGATAAAATTGTATTTTTTTAACAAAAAGCAGACAATCACCCCGAAAAGGGTCCCAAGAAACGTCCCCAAAATACCAATGATCATTCCCTTGATGATAAAAATACGCCGGATAATGCTATGGGTGGCCCCCATTGCCTTGAGCACGGCAATATCTTTTGATTTTTCCATGACCATCATGATCAATGCGCTGGCAATATTAAAGGCTGCCACCAGTATTATCAGTGTTAAAATAATGAACATGGCGGTTTTTTCAAGTTTTAAAGCAGAGAAAAGACTTTGGTTGATATCCATCCAGTCCCGAACATAAAAAGGATATTCAATAAAATTAAAATACTCTTCCCGTATCTGCTTCACTTTAAAGACATCATCCACCCAGATTCCGATGGCAGAAATTTTATCCTTGGAAGAGACAAGGTGCTGTGCCTGGCTCAGGTGAACATAGGCCAGCATGCTGTCGTATTCGGACATGCCGGATTCAAAAGTTCCCTTCACAATAAATCGTTTCATGGACGGGATCTGACCTATGGGGGATATGAAACTTTTGGGGGACATCAAGATAACCGTGTCTCCTTTAATCACCCCCACGGAGTTTGCCAGTTCTTTGCCCAGAATAATGCCCGGCAGTGTCAAGGTTTTAGCAGCTAATTTAGCAGCTATTTTAGCAGCTATTTTAGCAGCTATTTTAGCGTTAGTTTCAAGACCTGTTTTAGGATGGGAACCCAGTGCCTCTTCAAGCTGCGCTGGGGTAAACCCCTTGATCAGAGGAGATCCGTTTTCCGGGGTGATCCCCCTCACCATGACACCGGAAAAGGAATGGGAGGTGCGTATCATGGCCTGACCAAAAAGAATGGGAGATACCTCTTTGATATGGGGATTATCCCTAAGAGAAGCCACCAAAGGTCCATAGTTGTCATAACTGCCTTTGTAATTCATTACCAGAATATGGGGCTCAAGGCCCAGGATCTGTTTTCTAAATTGGTTTTCAGCTCCGCTCATAACCGCTATAACCACCACAAGTGCCATTACGCCAACCATGACGCCGGCAACTGCAAGAAAGGTAATAAGGGAAATAAATCCCTCTTTTCTTTTGGCCCTCAGGTATTTTCCTGCTATGAAAAATTCAACAGCCATCTATGATTAAGAATTCTGTTTCATATGGGGGAAAAGAATCACTTCTCTGATCGAGGCTGAATCGGTTAACAGCATGACCAGGCGATCAATACCGATACCTTCACCAGCGGTTGGCGGCATGCCGTACTCAAGGGCTTCAACATATTCTGAATCCATCATATGGGCCTCAGAATTTCCTTCATCCCGTTGACGGGCCTGCATCATGAATCGTTCATACTGGTCTTGGGGGTCATTAATCTCAGAAAACCCATTGGCAATTTCCCTTCCGGCAATAAAGAGCTCAAATCGGTCGGTCAGTTCAGGATCGGTATCGGATTTTCTGGAAAGAGGGGATACTTCAACGGGATATCCCGTAATAAATGTGGGCTGGATCAGTTTGGGTTCAACCAGGGTATCAAAGAGTTTGGTAAGAATCTTTCCATGACGGTCCTTTTTGGTAATGGAAATCTTGTTCTCCTCTGCAAATTTTAAAAGGGCCTGGGTATCATTGAGGATGGCCGGATCAATGCCGCCAATGGTTGCGAGGGATTCAATCATGGGAATTCGTTTCCATCCCTTGGAAAAGTCAATTGTCTCTCCCTGATAATTAATTTGGGATGAGGAGTGAACCTGTTTAACAATAGATTCGAACATCTCTTCGGTGAGATCCATGAGATCTTCATAATTGGCATAGGCCTGGTAAAATTCCACCATGGTAAATTCGGGATTATGCCGGGTGGAAACCCCTTCATTCCGAAAATTTCGATTGATTTCAAATACTCGTTCAAACCCGCCAACCACCAGGCGTTTCAGATAAAGTTCTGGTGCGATCCGCAAAAACAGTTCCATTCCCAGTGCATTGTGCCAGGTCTTAAAGGGAGTCGCTTCTGCACCCCCGGCCAGGGGCTGCATCATGGGGGTTTCCACTTCCATGAATTCTTTATCTTCAAAAAATCTGCGCATGGCTGCAACGATCAGGCTTCTTTTCAGAAAAATATCCCGGGAGCCTTCGTTCATGAGCAGATCCAGATAACGCTGGCGGTATCTTTTTTCAGGATCCTTTATGCCATGGAATTTTTCAGGAAGGGGCCGGACCGCCTTGGATAAAAGCCTAAAATTTATGACAAGCAGCGTCCACTCGCCGGTTCGTGTTTGGAACAAGGGCCCTGTAACACCTATGAAATCTCCAATATCCAGTCGTTTAAACATGGCATAAATAGTATCTCCCACCTTGTCTTTCTGGATATAGGCCTGCATTTGGTCAGACCCGTCCTTGAACCTAATAAAGGATGATTTTCCCATTTTATTAATGGCCATCATTCTGCCGGCCAAGCAAAATTGTCTACCTGCCTCGCCCAGAGTGTCCGGTTCTTCAAGGATAACCTTTTTTACCCCGGACACCGAATCAGAGGGTTTAAAATCATTGGGATAAAGGGAAACACCGCTTTCCCTTAACTCATTTATCTTTTCTTTTCTAACCTGCAACAGTTTGCTTGTTTTATCCATAACCTCAATGCTTTTATTTGATTGCTTCTATTTAATTACTTTTATTCGATTGTTAACGTTCAATCTGGTTCAAACGCTTTTGTTTCAATGACCCGATATTAAATTTTATGCCAAAACATTAGTAACTATCCTGATTTGCCTTGAATTGTCAAGATTTTGTTGTTCTCTTGGATTTTGTCAGGGGCTGTTAAAGGGGAGTGTATTTTTAAAAATAATGGTAAAAAGAGTGCCTTTACCAGGGATAGACTCAAAATCGATCATCCCGTCATAGGTGTCAATAATGCGGTGAATTATGGAGAGCCCCAGGCCAGTTCCTTCTGGTTTTGTGGTATAAAAAGGATCAAAAATATGCTTGGCTTTTTCCGGATCGATGCCAATACCGTTATCACTGATGGTCAGATAGATCCGCTTGTTTCGAGGTGAACTCAAACGGATAATAATTTTACCACTGTCGTCAATGGATTCAGCTGCGTTTTTAATGAGGTTCCACAAAATTTGTTTCAAGTGATCCAGATCAATGGTTACAAAAAGATTTTTTTCCAGTTTTGTATCAAGTTGGAGTTTTCTCGTCCCAGGGGTGTTTAAAAACAGGGTCACCACATCTTCAATGGCCCTATTCATGTCCACCTGCTTTTCATTTATTTTGCTGGGTTTTGCAAACAGCCCAATGTCGTTGGTAATCTGTTTGAGGCGCTGGGTTTCCCTTAAAATGATGTGCATGAGTTTGTCTTCATGGGATCCGGGACGGGCATCTTCTTTGAGAAGTTGTATGGAACCCGATAAAGAGGCCAAGGGGTTTTTAATCTCATGGGCAATACCGGAGATCATTTCATCCATGGCGGACATTTTTTCCACCCGTTTAAGGTGTTCCTGGGTTATTTTCAAGTCTTTTCTGGCATTCCTGAGCTGAAGTGAGAGAATACTAGAGAGAATGGCCACGGCAAAACAGGCGGCAATGGTGATAATAATCCGATAGATAATCTGGGTTTCATCACGGGTCATGGTGGAATATTGGCCCATGAAGGGAGTTAGTACCCCATAATATTCTAATTCAATCAACAGCCCGTATTGCAGACTTGAAAATGTGGCCATGACAAAACTCCCTTTTTGAAACAAAATCATGGAGGCATAGATGATGACCAAAAGATAAAGAAAGGTGAATACACTGTCAAAACTACCGGTTACAAAGATGATGCCTGTAACCAAAAAGGTATCCATAATGGTTTGAAAATAAGCAAGGGCCAGCAGCCACCGTTTTTGGTTAAGCCAGACGCTATAAAGAATGGACACTATCAGCACACCGGCTGCCAAATGGTACAAGGATAAAAAGGGCTGGGCGAGGAGGGGCAGATTTTCTCCAGAGAAAAAAAGCAGACTGGAGAAAATCAACACAATGGCAAAGACAACCCTGGCCAGGATGATCCATTTTATTTGGGTGTAAAGATCTGAATTTTGCTCAAACGAATTTGCTTTGACCCGATTATCCAATGGCACCCGCCATGGAGAAAATGGGAAGGTACATGGCAATGACAAGCCCCCCCACCACAACACCGAGGAAAACCAGCATAAAGGGCTCTATCATATCTGTTAGATTTTTCACGGCCTGATCCACCTCGTCATCATAAAAGTCGGCTATTTTTTCAAGCATGGTATCAAGGGCACCCGTGGATTCGCCCACCGCTATCATGGAACAGACCATGGAGGGAAACACCCCGCTTTCAAGAAGGGGGTCTGCCATGGACCGGCCCTCTGAAATCCCTGCTTTAACATCGTTTATGGCAAATTCCACAATTTTGTTTCCCGATGTTTTTGCCACAATATCAAGGGCCTCCAGGATGGAAACTCCACTGGAAATCATGGTGCTGGAAGTCCGGGTAAATTTTGCAACAGCCACTTTTCGGATCAAAATCCCCATGACCGGCAACCGCAGAAACATGTCATCCATGAAAATCCGGCCCTTTTTGGTCCCATAAATGCGCTTGATCAGAAACGTTGTTCCAATAATGCCGATAATGATATACAAGATATTGCCTATTACAAAGTTACTCATGAACACGATCATCTGGGTCGGCATCGGCAGGGCAGAGCCAAAGCTTGCAAACATTTCTTCAAAAACCGGAATAACAAATACCAGGATGATGGCCACCACAATAACAGCGACACCAAGGGTAATGGCAGGATAGGTCATGGCACCCTTGACCTGTTTTTTGAGTTTTGCCATTTTTTCCATATAGGCGGACAAGCGGCCCAGGATGACATCCAATATACCTCCTGCCTCACCGGCTGCGATCATGTTGACAAATAATTCATTAAAAACTTTGGGGAATTTTTTCAGGGCATCGGCAAAGGTTTCACCCGACTCTACCGATGTTTTGATTTTTTTAAGATTTTTTTTAAAAGTGGGGTTTTCCTGCTGGGCCTGCAAAATATCCAGGCATTGGAGCAGGGGCAGCCCGGCATCAATCATTGTGGAAAACTGCCTTGCAAAGATGATAACATCCGTATCCTTGACCTTGGGCTGTAAAAATTCTATGTTTTCAAACAGATCCTTGGGCTTTTTTTTAACCTTTGTGGGGATAATTTTTCTTCTCTGAAGGCTTGCCCGAACCTGATCTGAGCTTTCGGCTTCCATCTCACCCTTTACTTTATTGCCTTTTGGATTCTTCCCTTTCCATTCATATAAGACGGCCATGACACATCCTTATCTTATGGTTTCAATACCGTTGACACTAGAAAATTAAGTATACCAGAATCGGAACATTTGTAAAATTGAAACAGATATACTATATAAATTTCATTCTATTATTTTAACAGGAGTTGGTTTTTGAAGGAAAAAAACAAGAAAATAAAGGCCAGAACCATCATCACCAGTCATGTGAATGCGGATTTTGATGCCATTGGTGCCATGCTGGCCGCACAAAAGCTCTATCCCGATGCTGTTATTATTTTTCCAGGATCCCAGGAAAAAAGTCTAAGGGATTTTTTTATCAGCTCAATGAGTTATCTGTTCAACATGGTTGATCCGGAAATGATTGATTTTTCAGAAACCGCCACCCTGGTTATTGTGGATACCCGGCAGGCGAACAGACTGACCCGGGTTGCAAAATTATTGGAAAATAAAGATCTTTTTATAGAAATTTATGATCATCACCCCCCCATGGACAATGACATCAGGGGCAACGTGGATATTTCAAAAGCCTATGGTGCCACCACCACCATCTTGAGCGAAATTCTACAGGAACAAAAAATTTTACTGACCCCGGAAGAAGCAACCGTCATGGCCCTTGGTATCTATGAGGATACAGGAAATTTTACCTATTCCTCCACAACCCAGGCAGATTTCATTCAAGCCGGCTTTTTACTCGCCTGTGGTGCCAGTTTAAACACCATTGCAAGTCTTGTGGTAAAAGAAATCAAGGCCGAACAGGTGACCTGGCTCAATGAATTGCTCAACGAAATGACCGTTCACAGGATAAACGGAATAGATGTTACTATTTCTACCATTTCCTCCCCTTCTTATATTACAGATTTGGCCTCTATTGTTCAAAAAATTGTGAGGATGGAAAATCTGGATATCTTTTTTGCCATTGTGCTGATGGGGACAAAAATAAACATCATTGCCCGGAACAGGATACCCGAGGTGGACGTGGGCAAGATCATGACCCAGATAGGCGGCGGCGGACACGCCTATGCCGCATCTGCCAGGATTGACAACCAGACCCTGCCCCAGGTGGAAATGATGCTTTTGGACAAATTAAAACGCGAAGTCAAGAGCATACAGGTGGTCAAAAAGCTCATGTCCTCCCCTGCCATAACCATAGACCCCTATTCAACCTGTAAGGATGCCGGAAAAATCATGACCCGGTACAATGTGAATACCCTCCTGGTGGTTGGGGAAAACAACGCCTATGAAGGCTATATTACCCGGCGGGTGGTGGAAAAAGTGTTGTTTCATCAATTGGCCGGGCAATTGGTGTGTGAGTATATGAATTCTGAAATTCATTTTGTCTCTTCCGATGCCGATGTGGCCGAGATTGAATTAAAAATTATCGAAGGCAAGCAGCGGATCATACCCGTCATCGATGACGGCCGGATAAAAGGTGTTATCACCCGGACAGATCTTCTCAATTATCTGGTTCAGCACAATTGGGAAGTCTCCCAGACACAAAGCCAGGTTTCCCAAAAACACCAGGTCAAAAAACGACACATAGAGAACCTTCTTGAGAATCGACTCTCACCCCAGACAAAGAAGTTGCTGAAAAGTATTAGTGCCACGGGAAAGCATCTGGGAATGAACCTCTACGTTGTCGGGGGGTTTGTCCGTGACCTTCTGCTTGACCGGGAAAATGAGGATATTGATATTGTGGTGGAAGGCGATGGGATTGCCTTTGCTAAATTTTACGCCGGGCAGCAGGGGTGCCGGGTGAATCCGCACAAAAAATTTGGCACAGCCGTGATCGTTTTCCCGGATAATTTCAAAATTGATGTGGCCTCGGCCCGTCTTGAATATTATGCCACACCGGCAGCTCTGCCCATTGTTGAAAAAAGTTCCATAAAAAAAGATCTTGCCCGGAGGGATTTTACCGTCAACACTCTGGCCCTTTCTTTGAACCATGATACCTTTGGAACCCTGATCGATTATTTTGGGGCCACCCGGGATTTAAAGGATAAAACCATTCGTACTCTACACAATTTGAGCTTTGTGGAAGACCCCACACGGGTATTTCGGGCCATTAAATTTGCAAACCGGTTTGGATTTAACATTGGAAAAGTGACCTCCACCTTGATTAAAAATGCGGTAAAAATTGATTGTTTCAAGCATTTAAGCGGTCTTCGGGTCCTGTCTGAACTAAAACAGATTTTTGGAGAAGACAACCCCATTCCTGCCATTCATACCATGGAATCCTACGGCCTTGAACGCGTTATCAACAAATTATTGCTGATAACCCCCACCACATATGCATTGTTTGAATCTGTGAACAAAACATTGACCTGGCATGACTTGCTCTATTTAGACGACCCATATCCTAGGTGGGCTGTCTATTTTATGGCACTTTTAAACCGATGTTCCCATGGAGTGTGCGAAGAGATCTGCCACCGGCTGATGATACCTGTTAAGGAAAAAAGCCTGTTGGTTGAAAAAAGATATAAGGCGGAAAACAGGCTGGCGCTTATTGAAAGCGCCTATCCCATCACCCGCCAGGAATTGTATTGGGGGCTTATCAATTTTAACACTGAGTTTATCTTGTATATGATGGCATTGGCAAAAGATGAGGCCGTCAGAAAAGCCATATCCAATTTTTACACCCGCCATAGATATATCACCCCTGTCATTTGTGGAAAAGATTTATTGGCAATGGGAATAAAACCGGGGCCCGTGTTTACCCAAATTACAAACCTGATTATCAACGAGAAACTGGACAATAAACTCGAGACCCTGGAAAAGGAAATTTTATTTGCCGCCCAATATGCAAGGACCAACAAACTTATTGATTAAAGCCTATGTTTTTGGTACTCCCTTCTTGTTTTTAAATGCAACGGGTGGGGTCAGGCTTGCGTTATTGTGCTTTTGTTAAAAGCACAATAACGCAAGCCTGACCCCATAAAATCACGTAAATTTAATTTTAGGAATATAAATGAAAAATGCAGATTTTTTAACCGGCATAACCCCCAGCGGCACCCCTCATTTAGGCAATTATGTGGGTGCCATTCGCCCTGCAGTTGAATCCAGTAAAGACAAGGATCT
>Ga0307987_1001146_pt1 | contig 14854 bp, 6 predicted proteins | sample EllFjometagen181_FD_203157 | JGI IMG/M metagenome (GOLD analysis project Ga0307987, IMG submission 203157) | Marine microbial communities from Ellis Fjord, Antarctic Ocean - #181 | ecosystem: Environmental > Aquatic > Marine > Unclassified | place: Southern Ocean | collected 2014-10-08
AACCGGAACCTGCGGAGGGTGGAACAGCTCGCGGATGAGCCCATGCGGAAGCTCAAGCCCGGCGAACCCGATTGGCTCGACGCCTACCGCCCCGGCTACTTCAAGGAGAAGGGCATCCATCCCATCGCGATCGTCAAGCGGGACCCGCTCTTCACAGGCTTGCCCAGAACGATGCTCCTGCCTGAAGCGCACTACTGCGAGATCAAGAAACTGCCCGGGGACTTTGTGCTCTTGGCAAGCAGCGAGAACTGCAAGATCCAGGTCATGCGGCACACGAAGCGGCCCATCTACGGATGCCAGTTCCACGCCGAGAACTGGACGGACGCGTATCCCCATGGGAAACGCGTGATCGAGAACTTCTTCCGCATCGCAGGACTGTGTGAATGAGGGATTCGGAGCGAGTGAGCTTGAGACAAGCGGAGCGAAATCTCCTGCCGCCATGACGGCCGTTGCGCGACAACCTGGAACGACATAGTGTACAAATCCATAAGGGGACAGTCACACCCAATATCGTAAGCCTTAGGCCGTTGGCCTATAGCCTTGAGCTTGTCATGTCGGTTACATATCACAAATATCCTGCCTGTCTCCTGAATCTAAGAAGATCATTCGGACTCCGGTGGGAGTGTGCGATCAAGTAGCCCTCCCAGTCCACGGCGTAGATGGGCACCGACTCGCATGCACCATGGACCGTCGTCCCGTTCTGAGACGGCAGGCACAACTCGCCGGTGTGACTCAGGCAGCCGACCGGCGAGCGATGTGATCCATTCTCTGCTGCCGACCGCGGCCGACTCAGACCAGAAGCGCTCCCGGGAACCCGGCGCCTGGCGACAGAGATCCTCAATCGTTGCCGCGTACCACGATCGGAATCCGTCCGACGGCCCGCAGGCCAGGCAACGGCAGAGAGCGTCCATATCGATGACCCGGTAACGCTGCCGAAGCCCCATGTGTTCTTTGCACGCGCTGCCCAGCCATTGCGGGGGATGCGTGACTGCCCGGGCGCGAACCATGTTCATCTCGATGTAGAAGAGGCAACGGCAGAAGTGCTGCCCGCTCTCGACAAGTGTCGAGTGGTACCGGCCGCTCCACACGCTGCCCTCCCGGCGGTTCGCCCGGTTGTAGTCTTGAGCCGTTACCCCGGCCAGAAACCGCATCCCTTCGGACACATCGGCAGGCCGCACCGACCACATCAGCAGGTGGATGTGGTTTGAGGTAACCATGTACCCCAAGACCGAAACGGGGTGGGAGCGCGCCATCTCGTGCAGCCGAACCAGGTACCGGCGCCGCGTCTCCCGGCCTTGGAAAGGGTACCGCCGCTCCTGGCACCGTTGAGTTATGTGGTAGCAGCACGGGAACTCAGTCAGTCTGGAACGCACGGCACGCGGCAGGGCATCGGCCTCCTTCGGCTCACTCGGGGGGCTCTCAGGCGCAGGGGGATCTTCGCCTAACCGCACTACCATTCAGACGGCCCGGAAGCGTGCCAGGTTAGATTCACGAGATAGGCAGGACATTCCTGCATCTAACACGCCTACTGAGAATGCCGCCACATTCCAATATGCTGACAACCAACGTGTAACCTGTGACTGTCCCCTCTCTGGACTGGCGTTACCTCCGGAGGAAGCCTTGAGCCCCCGATCAGCGGTCTCTCTCTATCTCGACGATGAAGACGGGCTCGTCGCGGCCGATGGCGATGACGCCGTCATCGCCGACCCGGCCGTTCCGGATCGTCTTCATGTGCCAGTCGCGCAGCGTGTAGGTGCAGCCGACGAGAAGCGGGGAGCGACAGGTCAAGCCGACGCGCGCCACCAACACGGGGGCCTTGCCGAAGTCGTCGGCGATCTTGTTCGTGGGAACGTAATCGACGAGTTTTCCGTAGTGGTTGCCTTTCGGGAAGTTCTCGAGCGCCACCGTGAACCCCGTGTTGAACGAACTGCACACGGCCGACAGCAGCATGCGTCGGCTTTCTGCAAGCGGTTGTCCATCCGCCGCAACCAGTCCGACGCAGGCGTAGAGGTCTTCCTCACTGGTCAAGTACGGCATATCTCCGGGGATTTGCAGGGATATGTCCGACAGCTCAACGTCCCCGTCGAAGCGAACGCGATCAGGGAGGAAACCGCACGCGACCTTGGCCGATGCGCTGTCCATTTTGAGGACGCCGTCATGCCAGTTCAGCTGGATTTCCGGGGTTGGCCGGATGACGGGTGAGATGTACTGGCGTCCGTGCACGACAGGGCCGTCGATGTGGACGGGGGTTGGCGTGGTCATGTCGAAGGCGAGTCGAAGTCCGTACCGGTAGACCGTGCCGCACAGGAGCGGGTTGAGGTGTCCCCATTCGGCCATGTTGATGTCGAAGAGAGCATCCCGGCCCAGAGTCAGTACGCTCGGTCGTTCCGGGGGCGCGAAGGCGAATGTTCTGAAGAGCGTTCCGGCCAGTCTCATGGTAGAAAGCTGTACTTCGTCGTGCTTGAACTGGATGCCCTGCCAGGAGAAACGATTGTCGGGACGGAGCATTCCGTCAAACGGTTTCTCGTTTGTGAGGATGTCGTCGGTGGGGTGGCCGTAGTAGTGCCAGTCGATGACATCCCAGTCCTGGATCGACCCGAGCATGGCCAGCATGTAGGCGTATTCCGCTCGGTATTTTGCCGGCTTGAAGATCTGGGTTTCGTAGATGAACGTCGGCTTACCCACGATCTTGTTCTGCTCAATCCACGGGTTGTCATAGAACAGGCGTGGCGGTTCCTCAAGGCTGGACCGGAAGGGGAACCGCGGGTGCTGCCTGTCCAAAGTGATCTGGGACATGTAGCAACCGCTGCACACGGCGTCGCCGTGGCTGCTGACGTACATGGACTGCGGTGAGAAGCTGAACCCGGTATCGAAGACGATGGGCACGGTGGATATGCCGATGCCGGGTTGACCGACCGAGCGCATGGCTGCCTGTACCTTCTGCTTGTGCGCCAGAAGCAGACCGACGAGGAACTCCATCACGTCCGCTCCCCGGCGTTGCGAGAAGTCGCGCGGCCCGTACTTGGCGCCTTCCGGTCGAGTGATGTCCAGTCCGAGCACCTCTGCCTGGTCGAGTCCGACCGGACTGGACAGAGGCAGGAGCATGACGCTGGATCCCTTGAGCGTTTCGCCGGGGATCAGGCTCCCGAGCCAGGCTTCGCGCAAGCGTTCGTCGCTCCCATACTTCCGCATGACCCAGGCGTTCCACTTGACCAGGAGCTCACGCTGGAAGAACGGCGGCAGACTCAGGTGTTTCCGGTACTTCATGATTCTCTGGAGCCACCACTGTTCGTTGGTGATCTCCCAGCAGAAGAACACGGGGTCATCCGCCCAGCGCAGGCCGTTGTGCTGGTTCACGTGTCCGAGAATGCCCTTGATTTGTTGGATGTAGCCTGCTTCGGCGCGTTCGTCCCAGACGACCCAGATGGGGCGTTTGTGCGTCTTGTTGCCCAACGCCTTCAGCCACTCGGCACGTGTGTCGGGATCGTCGATGATGTCGACATGTCCGGGAGTGACCCCCGCGGAGTTGAGGGCGTCGCTCCAGACGCGGACGCCGTGCTTCGCGAGGCTGGTGAACAGGTAGTCCTGTCGATCGGCCGCCGACAGGTCGCCCTTGGCGTATGTGTAGTTGTCGATGTCGATCTTCGACCCGATCACGGCCCGATAGCCGTTGAACCCGAGCGAGGCGAAGCGCTCGACTTCAGCGTCGATGTGTGTGTAGTCTTTGGCGAGGAGGTTCCCCTGAGCCGACCAGATACGCAGGCGGTTGCCGCCGTAGCTGAGGTGACCGTCCCGGACCGTGACGTAGGCTTCGGCAGGGGGAAGTGCGACGGGTTGAGCAGCTGCGGGGACATCAACTCGTCCTGCTCCCGGCGCGAACACGAGGCGGACGTTGCCCAGCGTGTACGATGCGTATCGGTAGAGGTTGCCGATGCTGAAGCGGCAGACGAGCAGTTTCTGACCCTTTACCAATGGGATGTTCGTCAAGTTCTCTCGTGGCAGGGCAAGCTCGCCTCGGGCCGTGACACGGGCTGAGAACAACTCTTGGAAACCCCTTCCCGGGGGCCACGTGCCTATCTGGACCGTGAGCGGCTTTGCCATCTTCGTTCCGCGCGGATACTCCGTGATGGTGATGCTGCCGGTGAGTGAGTAGAGACCGTCGCGTGGCGCGGTGACGATCAGTGCCGGATCGCGGTGTCCGTCATCGAGGCGGCTGCAGGTGAGTGCGGGCGTATTGCCGCCGAAGGACGGGTTCCCGTGCTTGACGCCCGGGCCGAGCCAGCGCTTGGCTTTCGCGTTCCAGTTCATGGGCTTGTAGCTGTCCGGGTCCTCGGGCGGGCCACTGACTTGGCAGGCGGTCCATGTGGCGCCCGTGTTGTCAGTGAACGGATTGCCGTCTTGGCCTGTCCACCAGGGGATTCGCCACTCGATGGGCCTATCCGGCGGGCCCTGCCGGGCGTTCTTGCCGCCGTCGGCGCGCAAGCCGACAGCGATGCCTGTCGTGACGCGTTTGTCGTCGAGTTCCGCGCGCACGATGAGATCCGATGTCCGTCGGCTTCCGGTCACCGAGTGCGCGTGTACCGTCAGAGTGGTATCGGCCCCGGCCGCGATGTTGAAGGCGGGCGGGAGCGACATGTCCCAGCCGGCAGGGGGATTCTTGAGCTGTAGGACGCCACGAACAGGGGCATCGCTCGCGTTCTTCAGTGTGTACTCAACCGCGAGCTCGTTGCCTGTCCACAGGTACTTCGCTGGTTTCAGCCAGACGCTGAGGGCGATGTGGGGCTCGGCTTCGAATAGGCGTTCGGCGCGTTCGAGGGCCTCAACGGCCTGGTGCAGGCGGTGGAGTTTCTCGGTTTGCAGGTTACGCGTTCCTGCTCGTCGCGCCTGGTGGAGACGGCGTTCGGCCAGGCGCAGGAGCGTTGCGGTCTTGGGTGCATGTCGGTCCACGGAGAGCCGCGCCTGTTGGCGTTCGAGGCGGCTCGCGATGGTGTCTGGGGCCAGGTTGCGGGCACCGGGCGAAGGGGCATGATCGAGGGCTATCTGGAGCTCACGGATGAGATCGGCGATGCGCCACACGTTCAGACACGGCAATGCCTGTTTTGGCGTGATGTCCCCGGCCTTCATCAGTGGAATCAGATCATTGCCGATTGCTGCTGCCTGCTCACGTGCTTGAGTCAGTCGACCAGCATTCGGCGACGTGTCTCCATTCAGCTCGCCGAGGGCCAACTCCCGACAGTCTGCCAGTCGCTGAACGTGCGCTGCCGGCACTCTTTCGCTGAACAGGCGGGACACGTCTTCGGCCATGGTCGAGACCGATTGGCGTCCGGCGGCGAGGAGCACGTCCGGCTTGATTCCGTAGATGAAGACGGGGAACTGATCCAGCAACAGCGTCAGCTCTCCGGTTGGGCATGGCACGGTTCGTCCTGTAAGTGAGAGATCGAACAGCTCGACGCTTGGGCCGGCCGGCAGGGAGACACGTACTCGGCCTCGTGTCTCCGCCCCCAGGACACCCACTGCGCCGAGCTCGACCTTGGGGGTCGTGCGGAACGTCTTGATGCTTGCCCATGCGGCGACGAGCACACGTTTGTCCTTGCGGAAGACCATGATGTGGTCGCGGCCGCTCGTGGAGAGCTCGCCGACAAAGGTCGCGTCTCGCAGGTGTTCGGCCGTTGCTTTCACCGCGAGGGCGGACGCCTTTGCGGACCGATTGACATCGTAGAAGCCCGTGGCCCACCATCCCCCGATGGGGCGTCCCCAGCCGTCTGTCGGCAGGTACCAGAAGGCTTTGTGATCCATGTCCGGTCCCGAGGCTGCTTTGGTGATCAGGTACTGGTGCGCGGCGGCCGCGGCTTGATCGCCGGGCGTCAGTCCCGGCGGGAACGGGACCCCGTGCGGTCTACTCACGCCGGAGTCGCTGCCGCACTCCGTCTGCCAGATGCTCTCGCCGTAGGTGCCGCTCGTGTAGGTGTCGCAGACGCCCTGATACCGGCGCAGGAAGTCGTGGAGATACCCCTGGGGCACGCCGTATTCGTGGATGTTGAGTCCTTCGCTGTAGGGCCAGCCGAAGGCCAGGAGATGCGGCCAGAACTTGCCTGAGTACGTGTAGACGTCCGTCGCCTTCGGGTTCTGCCAATGGTACCAGTAAGCGGCGGCGTGCAGGATACGTACGCCCGGGTCAACGCGCTTCGCTGCAACGTACGCGGGGCGCAGTGCGTCCACATACTGCGGATTCGCTTTCACCTCGTTCGCGATCTCGAAGGTGCGCACGGTTCCGCTGTAACGTTCCACTGCCCAGGCGACCCAGCGTACGTAGTCCTCGAGATCCTGCCGGGCGAAGTCCGCGCCACAGGTTCCGCCCACGGCATCATCAGCGCCGAGGACCATGGTCATGCGCATGCCGAGTCTTGCGGCGATGGGGCACATGAGGTCAAGGTCGGGCCGTGGTACGAACTGACCGTCGTCGTCCTTCCTCAGCCTTGTCCAGAGCCGAAGGTAGTTGACCCCCAAGGCCCTGAGTCGTCGGAGCTCGTGCGTCACTCTCTCCACATGCGCCGGGTCATTGGCATCGCTGAAGCTGTTGCGGAAAGAGTTGTGCGGCATCAGGTCGGCGGCTACGACGCTGGTGGGATCGAAGTCGGTGATGAGCCCGGCGGTCTCGTCGAAGATCGTGAAGTCCTCCCAGGACGTTTCCAAGACGTCCCCGGCTTCGCTGAAGGCCAATTCCAAGGCGAACCATCCGGTTGATTGACCCAGTTCCGGGAACGCGATGCGGCGCGTGCGTGCTCCGCCCGCTTCGAGTCGGATGCTCAGCGTGCGCTCGATGACGCTCGTTCCCTTCAGGTCTTTGACGGTAATGCCGACGTCGATGGATCGTGGTTTCTGCGCTGGATTCTCGAGTGAGAGCTGGAGTGCCGGCGTCGTGCCAGGCGCGAAGTTGCGGGGGGTGGGCAGTTCCGCCCGGTGCCACAGCCCGGGAGTATCGAGGCGCTCGACGCGCAGGTTGTCGAACCACACGCTCGATCCGACGCCGTGACCGATCAGGCTGATCGCGAGTGTGTCTTTGTCTTTGGGCACGGTGTATGTCCACTCGTTGCGTTGCCAGTCTGCGTCCGTGTTGGGAGGGCCGCGGAAGTTGTTGACGGCGGTAACGTGGCAACGCACACCGCCCGAGCCGGGCTGGCTCTTGATCGAGCAGGACACCCGGTATCTCTCGCCTGGGCGAGCAGGAAAGACCTTATTCAACGCCCAGTTGGCCCACCTCTGGCTGGGGTTTCGGAGGAACAGGCCGCCAGTACCGTCTTGACCGGAGGCGTTCTCCCACCGACCGGTCGCGTTGCTGGTCTTCTGGCAGGCGAATCGCCAGCTCTTGCCGGGATCGTGATCAAACGTCTCGTTGACGAGCGGGGCCGCCGGGGCAACCGCGGCGATGCACGCCGTTCCGAACACCAGGGCGGCGCACAGGCGGCGTCGGGCGGGAGTCGCGGGATGTCGTGAGGATTCGGCGTGGCTGTATTTCATGGTCACTTCCCGGCTTAACAGATAGGAGATTGCTTCCCGACCACGGGGGAGAGGATAGCGCGGACCGGGGGTGTAGGCAAGGGATCGGATGTGAGGATTTGGGGTGCAGAGACCACTCAGGGCACATCCGGGCATTGGGCAGACCAATGCAGTCCGAATTTGGCGTTTCGGGACGAGTTCCTCCGTCCCCTCCGGAGCCTGAGCTCAGAAGGCCATGAGGAACTCGTCGGTATCGACGTACTGCAGCTCCAGGTCGAGCTGTTCGGGCTGTTCGGTTGCAGGCGGGGCACGTGAGGCCGGCCGGTCCCACAGCCGAACGACAGTGAGACGGGCTACCCCAGGGGTAGCAGTGGAGCGAAGCGGAACGCCAATCCACAATGCCTCAAGATCTTCTCGACAACATCGGGCTGGTCGCGGCGCTAATTATATCGGGGTCAGATACTGATTATATCGGGGTCAGATACTGTACATGCAGCACTTCAGGTAGAGATATAGCATCTTTTCTTCGTTTATGATATCTTACAGGGAGTATCTCTTCCATAGAAAGTTCGTTTAGGGTTTTCGAGTACAGGAGATGACCGCCCATGCCTCGAAGACGACGCTGCTGGGAGCGGCAGGCATGCTACCACATCACGCATCGCTGCCACAACCGGGAGTTCCGGTTCCGCTTCGAAAATGCGAACGGCTGTATCGTCAGTATCTCTTCGAAGCAACGAAGCGGTTCAACGTGCGTGTTCTTTCGTGGATGGTCACTTCGGACCATACGCACCTGCTCGTCACGGGCGGAGACCGTGGAACCCCGCAGATCTCCGAGGCATTGCAGTTCGTTCACGGGGAGATTGCCCAGCACTACAATCTGGCGCGCCGATGCGATGGCTCGGGTGTTGCCACTTCGCTTCGCGCCGTTGCCGACCACTTCGGGTCGGCCCGTCTCGGCTGCGCCTCGGCTCTGGAGCAATCGTTTCCATTCGACGCGGATTCAGAGCGGCAGCCATTTGGGGCGTTGCCTTTTCTACATCGACCTGAACATGGTCCGGGCCGGCGTCGTGGAACATCCCGCGCAGTGGCCTTACGTAACGTGGCCGGAGCTCTTCGGCGAAAGGCAGCGATACCGGATCGTGAACTGCGCCACTCTGTTGAACAGACTTCAGATGGGAAACTGGGAATCGTTTGCACGATGGTACAGGGACACTCTGGATGATATGCTCTCCCGGAAAGACGACCTGCGGAGGCAACCGTTCTGGGGTTCCGCGATCGCAGTGGGAGATGCGGACTGGCTGTCCAGCACGGTCCGTCGGCTCGCCCTGAAGCGGTTCGAGATTCGCGAGGCACATGATACAGTTGAAGACACGAGTTTGAGCGTTAGACCGCTTTTCCTTGGAAGCGTAAATCAGTGCAAGTTGCCTTAAGTAGTGCCATGGGCGTGTCGGTACGTATGAATTCATTGTATTTACAGTACCTGACCCCGATATCTAGATCAGTGTAAGTTGCCTTAAGTAGTGCCATGGGCGTGTTGGTGAGTATGAATTCATTGTATTTACAGTATCTGACCCCGATATCCACAACCCCGATATCCAAGTTCGACGGGGATGGGGACGGGCGAATAGTGGAAAATGGGGATGGGGCGGGGATGGGGACGGGCGGACGCAAGGTGCTCACCCCGGCATGATCGTGAATGTCTTGGGTAGCTCGCCCGTGATGAAGTGATAGATCGTGCCGATCAGAATCAGCACGATGCCGACGGACATCTCCCCCGCGACGAGCCCCAGCATGAATGGCTTCAGGCGCATGTAAAGCCGGGGACCACCATACTTCGTGACCACGGACTTGATGAGCCAGCCGACGATAAAGGACGCGCAGAAAATCATCCCCGGGTAGGTGTGCCAGATGATGAATAGAACAGGATGTAGAGGGAACTTGGGGAAACGCAGGCGCAGGAACGAAATGACCAGCACCAGCGCGGCTCCGAACAGGAGCCAGCCAAGCAGGTCAGCCTGCGGTGCGCAGTCCGCAAAGCGCTGCCAACCCCCCGTACTCAGAGACGTCTCCAGCGTGCCCTGCGCCTCGAGCGTCTGCTGCATGGCCAGCGTCTCCGAAAAAGCGAATCGCGGCACGTTGTAGTTGCCCCACCGATCGAGCAGATTCGCGCCGAGATCGTACTGCAGATACAGCACAAGCGGCACACCGATGCCAAGCCCGAGCACCAACGCGAGTACGCACAGACTGCTGGCCCGGCCCGGGCGGATTCTCCGCAGTTCGATCAGTTTCAGGGAGTTGACCATGTACGGCATGAACGCCTCCCGAGTATCCAGCGCCAGCACGCTGCTCAGGAGCAGCATGGTGACCAGGACTTTCGGCCCCAGCGCGGCGGGTCCGAAGAATCCCAGCATGATCACGCCGGGGAACCACCATGCCTGAAGGAAGAACAGTCCCGATTCGGCAATGACACGACTCATGACCAGGAACACGAGCACGAGACCCGCGGTGTAGAGAAGCGCCAGCTGCCAGTCCATACCGGCAAACGCAAGCTGAACAACCATGAGCACCACGGAAAGCACGAAAACCCGCGCACCCCATAGCGCCCAGACCGGCACGCGATCGCCACGGCGCAACCAGACCATGCGGGCCGCCACACTGCTGTAGAACCGCCGCCCAGTATAGAGCATGGAGGCGAGCAGGCCGAGATACGCGCCGCAGGCGATGAACGTCTGTGGCTTGGGGGCGAAGAAGCTGCCACTGGTGAGGGAAATCCCGACTTCCCGCAGACGACCGCGCAGGTACGAATACAGAATGGGGCCAAGGCCCAGCGACAAGGAAACGTCCGAAGCCAGGAAGTACGCGAAGGCGATGGGTGTGAAGAACAAGCGTGGCCGGAAGAAGAACCAGGCTCCTCCACGCTGCAGCGACTTAAACAGCTTGGCCAGTGGCCATAGATTGACCGACAGCTGTACTGGAATCAGCTGGTCGGGGAACCACGCTGCCGAGTAGTTGTTGAGATGGATGACGAAGACGCCGCACAGAGCCAGCCAGAACGCGGGACTCCGCAGAACGGGATTCGGCGCGCCGGTACTGTCGGGCAGGATCTCGTTGGCGAAGCGAGCCACCGGGTACGGAAGGCGTTCATGCTCGGACCACTGGGTGTGCGTCACCAGCGACAAACCGATCTGCCCGACCCACAAGGTGAGGATCAACGGCAACCAGAACACCAGAGGCACAATCCAGGAGCGCCACGGCACGTCGGAAACGGCGATGTGGCTTCGCCCATCCCCCAAGCCCTGCACGAAGCCATCCAGTACGATGTTTTCCTGGTCCTCGTCGATCTCGACCAGGAGTTTCCTTGGCACATGGTCCAGGACTCCATTGTCGTGCCATCCTGGAGTGAGTCGCTCGTAGTGGCGGGGCATGATCAGGGTAGACGTGAACGTGCGCAGCAACCCGGAGCCGGGAATGCAACAGGCCGCGAGGGTGATCACCAGGGCAAGCGCCAGCTCCGCGCCGGTGAAGGCCCAACGCTTGCGGAGATATCGCAGCAGAGGATTCACGGCCAGCACGAAGAAGAGCAATCCACCGTACACGGAGAGCGGCATCGTGTTGCCGACGAACATGGTCTGCCGGAGGACCGCATCGTTGAAGTACGTATAGCCACAGACAAAGAGCGCACCCAGCAAACCGAAGATGGTGGCTCGAATGGTCATGGTATCTGCTGCACTCCTACGTCTTCTAGCGCCAGCGGCCCCCGCCTCTCAATGGATCGCGGAAATGGGTGCCGTTCCCATGGGACACATTAGCACGAACTATACTATAACTCTGGGGAACATTCCGAGCTGCCAGCCGGGCGTCGGATCTTCGCCAGAGTGAATCCGGTCCCGTGATCAAGATGGATGTCCTCTCCCAATTAGAACGTCCCCTATCCCATTGGCATGGGGCTGGGATACCGGAAGGGGACAGCACCCGGATGGAGCTGCGACCGCATGAAGCCCGTCTCTGTAGGCAATGGCCATCGGACACTGTCGTCATTCAAGCGTCAGGGTCCTCCATCCTGTCGTGTTCATGTGCGTGCGAATGACCGGCCTCACCTTGCCGGTGTCACGGGACTTCTCCATCACGCGGGTCGTGCCCCAGCCCAGCGCGCTGAGGCCGCGACTGTAGCCCGTGCCGAGAATCTTGGGGTTGTCGCGGTCCAGCACGTTGAGGGCCAGCCTGACCGCGCGGCCTGTGCGCCACTCGCCTGCGGGGAAAGAGATCGGGTCGAATGGAATGAAGCCCTCGATGAGATACCCACCATCGAGGATTCCGGTCGCCGTATCTGCCGACAGATGCTCCGGTCGTCGATAGAATGCGCTGGGTCGCCTCTCGACGGCCGGGCTGACCCCTAACTGCACCGTGCCCTCAGCCGGTTTCGGATCCCACTGCATTTCCGCAGACCGGCCGTCCAGGAAGATCTCGATGGCATCGCTCTCGTGCGCCGCCACCCCATCCGGACAGCCCAGTGGCCGGTCATCGCGCACGAGGACCAGCCAGTAGATTCCCTGCTTGGTCCATGAGGCATAGAACTTGGCGCTGAGATCATCCGCCCCACTCCAGTGACGCGCGTTGCCGAAGCCGTCCTGCTCAAAATCGGCGAGCTCAACCAGCGGCACGCGCTTCTCCAGATCGCCCCAATCATCCGTCTTCCCGTCCACGACGATCGCTTGGGCCACGTGAGGAATCGTGCCGGCGCCTTCGCCGATTGCGAACGATGACACCCGGCACAGGGGCATGGCACCGAATTGGCCGTCGATGCGAACACGCGACAGCTTTCCGGGAACGGTTCCCTCTGGCACGAGCTGTGCCCGCAGCGTGACCCGTGCGCCTGGCGCCAGTGTGGTTTCCCAAGTGGCCGGCTCCGCTCGGAAGCCGGCACCCGCCCGCAGATCGGCACGAAGCGCCGCCGGCTCACCTCCAGCGTTGAACAATTCCAGGCCGACCGGCACGGCAGCGCCAACGGCATTGAACTTGCGCACATTCAACTGTATCACGCTCACGGGTGCTACGGCTCCATCGACGCCCCGCAGGAAGACAGGCCGGTAATCCATCCCCAAGTCCAGCCTCCCTGCCGCCAGCGCGTGCGTGCGGCGAGTGCCGTAGGCGTCTTCCACCACGACTTCCGGCTGATCACACTGCAGCGTTATGTAGCGATAACCTCGCTCTTCGGTGTTCCAGAGGGCCACCCATTTCTGATCGTCAAGAGTGAAGCGGCAAGCACGCAAGGCCGTCACGGGTAGCGCGATCCGCTCCAGCGTCTCAGCCCGGCGCAGGCGCGCATACAGCAGTGCCGTTTCGGGCGACCGGACAATATTCAGACCGGTGGCCGCCAGGTCGGTGTTCAAGCGCCGGCGGGGCTCCGTAAGAAAAGCATGGCCCCGTGCCCATTCCGGCAAGTCGGTTTTCGGATCCAGAGGATCGGCCACCACAGAATCGAGGTCTCGATTCGCGGCCGCTTGCCAGCCCGCCAAACCGTTGGTATAGACATAGTCGGCCGGACCCGCAAACAATACCTGGTTGGTGTCGCGCGCCCAAAACATGTTTCGATCAGAGAAATTTTGGACAAACGGTGCGATCGGGCAGTCAGGATCACCGTATACGCGGTACTCGACGTAGTTGACGGTATTGTCAAATACGAGGTTCTCGTAGATCGCACAGTTGTTCAGCAACCAGTATTTCGGCAAGACTGCATACTGCAACAGCCGGCTGGCCCACCGTTCCAATCGCTCCGGCGGCAGGCTGGGCATTCTCGCCAGCATGCGGGCACGCCGATCGATCGCCCTCTCCTCGGACACGCCTTTACGGCGGTACGTGCCGCGCATGCGGATGCCCATCCTGGAGTTGCCACAGACAATATTGCGACGCAAAACAGTACTCACAGATTCGCCGACCAGCATGCCGATCTCGTTATACGCACTGACATTGTCCGTGTAGATATCGTGCCACCCGATCTCCGAAAAGAAGCCGCCAAATCCGAAATTATCGGTCGAACGGTTGCGCTGGATCAGGTTGGCGTCGTTAAAACCATCAAACCACAGTCCGGAACCGTAGTTGGCCTCGAACCGGTTGCCGGTGAATACCGAGTCCAGTGTGTAGTTGAACTTCGAGCCACCGCCCGCGTTGGCCGGCATGTTGCGTCTGAAATTCCCGTAGCGTACGACGTTGCCCTCAAATCGCAGGTTCAGATTGGGGCCGCTTCCGACACTTTCCACGCCAGACCAGTCCACGGTGTTGTGCCGCGCCACGCAGTCCCGGGTACCCATGAACTGCATGGCCATGCGACTGCCAAAGCGAATGCGGTTGTTCTCGACCAGCCACCGTTCGCCACTGATCCGAATGGCGGCGTAACCACGAAACCAGTCGGCGTTGTGCTGCAGCGTGAACCCCCGTATGACAATGTCCGATATCCACGGCGCATCCGGCTTGAGATTCTGGGAGTTCCGCCAGTTGTTCGAGTAAAAGAGACCATCACGCCGGGCCAGCTCCAGCAAGGTATCGGCCGGAGTACGGCCCTGTCCAAGCATGATGGAAACAGCGCGCGCAGCGGTGTCCAACCAGAACTGCCCCGGCAACAGCTCGCCTGGCGTATCAGCCCGCAGCAGCGGTACACCGTCGGCATATACCCATTCGCCGTTATGAACGGGAAGTTTCCAGCGCCTGAGATCTGGCCAATCCGTACGCCATATTCCGGGTTCGCTTTCGGTCCAGAGCTCCGCGGGTACGGGATCCGCGCCGCTGAGGATGGCTGCATGCGGCACCTCGCCTTCGAACACGATCGGCGCCTCGGGACGTCCTGAGATACTGAGCACAACCGTCTCGCGGTAGATGCCAGGCTGCACCAGCACGCGGTCGCCGGGTGCAACCCGCAGCGCTGCGGCGCCGATGGTTTTCAACGGTGCCTCCCGCGTGCCGGCCGCCCCGTCGTCTGTCGCGGCAGGATGTGCGGTATCGACAATCCAATCACGAGCGTTTGCTTGTCCAACGAGAAACATGGCCAGTAAGACCACAGTCCATTTGCATTTCACAGGGAAGTTCCTTTCGAGATCTCCGTTTACAGATCACAGCCATCCCACAGGATCGGGCTGTGGGTTGTAGAAATGGCTGGTCACGGGCACTTTCTGGTTAGGTCACCACAACCACCAGCAAGGAGCTACCCGTGAAGCCAGCCAAGAGTAACATGCCCGTCCTGAGGCAGATTGTCGAACTGATTCCGCCCTACGAGGTCTCGAAGCTCGCGCGCAAGCACGGCGTGGACAAGAAGAGTCGCTCGTTCACTCCGTGGAGCCATGTGGTTGCTCTGGTCCATGCGCAG
>Ga0307987_1001148_pt1 | contig 14832 bp, 14 predicted proteins | sample EllFjometagen181_FD_203157 | JGI IMG/M metagenome (GOLD analysis project Ga0307987, IMG submission 203157) | Marine microbial communities from Ellis Fjord, Antarctic Ocean - #181 | ecosystem: Environmental > Aquatic > Marine > Unclassified | place: Southern Ocean | collected 2014-10-08
CGTCACCGTCGCTGTCGACGTACCAGGTGCTCGCGTCGCTGGCGTCGTCTTCGTCCACGCTGCCATCGCAGTCGTTGTCGACGCCATCGCACAGCTCGGTGGCGGCGGGGTGGATGGCGCTGTCCCTGTCGTCACAGTCGCTGCTATCGGAGACGCTGCCTGAGGGTTGTGCGCAGGCCGTGCTGCTCGTGCTGGGATCTCCGTAGCCGTCACCGTCGCTGTCGACGTACCAGGTGCTCGCGTCGCTGGCGTCGTCTTCGTCCACGCTGCCATCGCAGTCGTTGTCGGCGCCGTCGCAGGTCTCGGTGGCGGCAGGGTGGATTCCGGCGTCGCTGTCGTCGCAGTCCTCCAGACCGGGTCGGCTGTCGCCCACCGTTCCGGAGGGCTGTACGCAGGCCGTGCTGCTCACGCTGGGATCACCGTAGCCGTCGCCGTCGCTGTCGGCGTACCAGGTGCTTGCATCGCTGGCGTCGTCTTCATCCACGCTGCCATCGCAGTCGTTGTCGACGCCGTCGCAGTTCTCGGTGGCGGCGGGGTGGGTGGCGCTGTCGCCGTCGTCGCAGTCGCTGTTGTCAGCCACCGTTCCGGAGGGCAGTACGCAGGCCGTGCTGCTCACGCTGGGATCACCGTAGCCGTCACCGTCGCTGTCGGCGTACCAGGTGCTGGCATCGCTGGCGTCGTCTTCATCCACGCTGCCATCGCAGTCGTTGTCGGCGCCGTCGCAGGTTTCGGTGGCGGCGGGGTGGATGGCGCTGTCCCCGTCGTCGCAGTCGCTGCTATCGCCCACCGTCCCCGAGGGCTGCGTGCAGGCCATGCTGCTGGCGTCGGGATCTCCGTAGCCGTCACCATCGGCGTCGGCGTACCAGGGGGTCATGTCCACTGCGTCTTCGTCCACCAAGCCGTCGCAGTCGTTGTCGTTGCTGTCGCAGGTCTCGGAGGCGGTGGGGTGGATGGCGTCGTCGCTGTCGTCGCAGTCGTTATTGTCGGAGACACTGCCCGAGGGCTGTGCGCATGCCGAGCTGCTCACGCTGGGATCGCCGTAGCCGTCGCCGTCGCTGTCGGCGTACCAGCTGCTGGCGTCGCTGGCGTCATCTTCGTCCACGGTCCCGTCACAGTCGTTGTCGGCGCCGTCACAGGTCTCGGTGGCGGCGGGGTGGATACCGGCGTCGCTGTCGTCGCAGTCGCCGGCATCGGCCACGGTGCCCGAGGGTGCTCCGCACGCCACGGTCGCGCTGCTGCTGTCACCGTAGCCGTCACCGTCGCCATCGGCGTACCAAGTGCCCGGGGTACAAGCCCCCAGGAAGATGTACGCAGAGCCACTGTTCGCCCCCCCATCGTCATCCCCGGAGGCCCCCACGATGAGGTCGTCCATGCCGTCGCCGTCGAGGTCCCCGGCGCCGGAGAGTGCCCGGCTGAAGTAGTCGGTCGCTGCCCCATCGGAGGCGTTCAGCTTGGTCTCGCTGCTGGCGTCGATGCCGGTGCTGGATCCGAAGTAGGCGTACGCCGACCCAGAGCTGGCGCCGAGATCATCGTCCATGTACGCCCCCACCAGGATGTCGTCGTAGCCGTCGCTGTCCAGGTCGCCAACGCCGGCGACGGTGTAGCCGAAGTAGTCGGAGTAGGCTCCATCCGAGGCGTTCAGCTTGGTCTCGCTGCTGCTGTCGATGCCGCTGGCGCTGCCGAGGAACAGGTAGGTGGAGCCGGAGGACGTGCCGAGATCATCGGCATGGGGAGCGCCGGCGATGATGTCGTCGTAGCCGTCGCCGTTCACGTCCCCCGCGCCGCCGAGGGACTTGCTGAGCTGGTCCGAGAGACCCCCGTCGGAGGCGAAGATCTTGGTCTCACTGCCGCTGTCGAGCCCGGTGCTGGCGCCGTGGTACACGTAGATAGCGCCGGCGTTGTTCCCGTTGTCGTCGTCGTTGGGAGCCGCTACGGCGAGGTCCGCGTAGCCGTCGCCGTTCACATCTCCCGCCTTGGACACGACCTGGCCGAAGTTTGTATCTGCGGAGGCGTCCGAGGCCTGGATCAGGGTCTCCCGGCTGATGTCGATGCCCGCCGCGCTGCCGTAGAACAGGTAGGCGGCGCCCGCCTGGGATGCAGCACCGTCGTGACCGTAGGCACCGATGACGACGTCGTCGTAGCCATCGCCGTCCACGTCACCCAGCCCGGAGAGCCCATATGCGAACCCATCACCAGCGGCGGCGTCAGAGGCGGTGAGCTTGACCTCGCTGCCGATGGCGATCCCCGTGCTGCTGCCGAAGTAGAGGTACGCCGCGCCCGATAAGCTGCCTGCGTCGTCGTCTTGGTAGGCCCCGATGAGCACGTCGTCGTAGCCGTCTCCGTTCACATCCCCTGCAGTGGAGACGTCGGAGCCGAAGGCGTCGGAGTCGGCACCGTCGGAGGCGTACAGCTTGGTCTCGCTGGCGGTGTCGATGCCGCCGCTGCTGCCGTGGAACACGTAGGCGGAGCCGGAACGATACCCCCCGGTAGAGTCCTGGTAGGCTCCCACGATGACGTCGCTGTAGCCATCACCGTCGACATCGCCAGCGTCGGAGACCGAGTAGCCGAAGGTGTCGGCGTAGTCGCCGTCAGAGGCGGTGAGCTTGCTGTCCTCGGTGAGGGTCGGGTCCACGGTGATGGGGTAGACGGCCCCCGCATCATCCAGCACGATGCGCAGGCCGGCGGGGGTGGTCTCCAGCAGTGCGGCCAGTGGCTCGCCCTGGGCGTCCCAAGCCCGAAGCCCCGCGTAGCGCCAGGCGCCCCCCGAGGCGTCGATGAGCTGAACGCCCAGCGCGTCGTCGTCGAGGTGCTGGAGCATGACCTGCCCGAGATCCAGCTCGAGCATCACCAGGCCGTCGCCGACGGGGGGGTGCGGGATCCGCCAGGCCTGCTCCACCCCGCTGGGTGTGGGGCGCCAGATCTCGGTCAGGCCGGGATGCGCCAGCTCCAGGGCTCGCTGACAGCCGTCGTCGCTCCGCACGTGGGCTCGGTCCAGGCAGTCCCCCCAGCGAGGGGTCACCGGCTGGACCCGCTCCGTGGCACCCTCTCGCCCCCAGGCGGAGAAACGCACGCGAAGCTCTTGCTCGGCACTGGCGGTGGTGGCCGTCAGGCCCTGGGCGCTCAGCTCGAACCTCGTCTCACCGCGGTCTGCGCCGTAGCGGTCTGTACCACGCTGTTCGAAGCCGAGGGTGCTGCGCTCGATCCTCTGTCCAACCCGGCGGATCCAGGCCTCATCGACGCCGGGTGGAAGCGGACGAACCCCGGTGTCTGCCACCCATCCCGTGTCCGCCTTGGAGTCGAGGCCGTAGGGGCCGGGGAGGGGACCCGACGCCGGAGCCTCTGGACGACATGAAGTGGCGAAAACCAGGGGGGGGAGGATGAGGTGAAGGGGGCGAAGCATGCGGCTATCCGTGGCGCAGGTTGGCGTGGGGCGGTGCGCTGTGGCTAGGCCTCGCGGCGCCCCATGGGGTCGTGTTTGTAGTAACCAGCGGCCTTGTTGCCATGCTACGCCCCGACGATGAGCGGGCTGTTGTCCGGAACACGGCATGGGAATTCTTGGCTGGAACGTGTCAAATCGAGCGGTTAGAGTCTTGAAGATACACGGATTTACCCACCCGTTCGAAGAGGAAGACGATGCGAAACATCACTCGGTTGTCTCTATTGGTGCTGGCGGCATTCACCTGCAGCGCGGTCGACTGCAAGAAACAGACAGAGGACTGCGAATCGTGGTGTGCGGGCATTACAGCAGCCTGCCCCGATGAGGACACGAAGGAATCCTGCGAGGGAAGCTGCGTGATCTACAGCCCGGGTATCGATGCAGGCCACATGGCCTGCGCCGACAATGCCACGTCTTGCGATGAGGTTCACGTCTGCTGGAACGAGCTTCTGGACGTCAGCGACTCGGGCTCGGATTAGGCCCCCCGCGGTCCGTTCGGAGTGATCGGCCCCCGGTTGAAGTCTACCCTAGACCCCTCCATCAACCTGGGAGAACCCCCATGAGCGACCAGCAAGACAAGCCCACACAGCGCTTCGGCGAGCGCTTCATGGAGGTGATGGCGGCACTGGACGAGGTCAACCAGCCGGGTCGTGGTGGAGATGTGGAGACCTTCCTGGATGCCACAGGACACAAGCGCCGCTTCGAGCTGCAGGTCTACGGCGGTGGCCCGGTGACCTTCCTGTCCGCCCGGGAACAGCGGGCCGACGAGCGTCCGGGCCTGCGGCTGCTCGAGCGCTTCGACGAGGCCACCGAGAACCCGCCCTTCGGCTCCCTGCGGGACAAGATCCGGGGGCGACTGGCCACGCGCGATCTGGCCCGGGACCCCGACAACGGGCGCTTGCAGCTGCTCACCGGCGACATCCGTGCCCAGCTGGTGACCGATGACGCTCATCCCGCCGGCCCGCCGGCCGTGATCATCGATGACGAGATCCTCAGCTGGGAGGACCTGGGACAGCTGCTCAGCGCCTACGACGGCTTCGGCCTGCAGGTCCGCGTCACCGACGAGTAGGGCTCAGCGCTCGTCCTCGATGCTCGCCCGCCAGGTGGTGGACGTGGGCGCAGTGCAGGTGTTGTCCGTGCAGACCTGGTAGTCCAGCACACCGCTGAGCTCGGCGGGGGCGTCCGCTGGCAGCGCTGTACTCAAACGCACCGAGCCCTCGAGCACCCAGGCGGAACCCATGGCCTCCGACAGGTCCTTTTCGTCCCCTGTGGGGATGGGGATCTCCAGCGCGGGCAGCTGGTCCACGGTGGCCACCAGGGGTCGCGACACGGTCTCGTTGGCGCCGTAGACATGGAACCCCGGACCGACCTCGAGCTGGACCACGATGTGCCCCTCGCTGATGGCCGCTGCGACCTTCACGGCGTTGTCCCAGTCGGGGTCCACCGGTTCGTCGTGCTGGGGGGCGGGCTCGGGATCAGGGTCGGGCGCGGCGGTGATAGGCTGATTCCAGGCTGCCACCCGCGCGATCACCTGGGACACGTGGGCCCGGAGCGCGTGGTTGACGTGGATCTCCCGGTACACCAGGGTGCCGTCGGGCGCGACGATGAAGGTGGTGGGGTAGGGGATCTCGGCCCGCTTGTCGTTCTGCAGTCCCCAGTCGGCCCAGGTCTCGGGGCCTACGTGCACGAAGGTGGAGCCGAGGTTCTTCTTGGGCACCACTTCCCGCAGGACCTGCTTGCTGTCATTGGTGAGCACCACCAGGCGGCCACCGGCGGCCTCGAGCTCATTGGCGTGGGCGTCGTAGTCGCGCAACTGCGCGACGCAGTAGGCTCACCAGTCCGCCGAACGGATCAGCTCGAGCACCACCACCCGGCCGTCGGGATCGGGCACGACGATGGTCTCGCCGTCGATGGAGATCAGCTCGGTCGCGAAGGGTTGGCCCGGGGTGGGCACACCCTCGATCTCGGCTCCCTTGGTGGCCAAGGCGGTGAGGTCGCCGCCACTGTGGGCGGCACAGCCCACCAGCAGCGCGGGGGCGAGGACACTGAGGATGCGGGGCATGGCATGTCTCCAGGTGGGGTGCCCCACAGCTAATCCCCGCAGGGCGCGCGACCCACCTTGGCCGGTGCCCCGGTGTCCCGGGCTACCGACAGTTTGGGGGAACTGTCACGTCAACGGGATGTCAAGAGCACCGAACCGCCAAGGAGGCCAACCCCATGCTCCGTCGCTCCCTCGTCCTGTTCGCCCTGCTCACCCTGCCCGCCCACGCCCAGGAAGAATCCGATGCCCTGGCGTCCGACACCAGCCGCCGGGTTCGCTACCAGGATGTCACCCACATCGACATCGATGTCATCGACATCGAAGGCACGGTGGTGAAGCCCGAGATCAACCTGCTGCCCGAGCGGGTCCGCGCTCGCTTCAGCCCCCTCATCACCTTGCGCCGGGACTTCGCTGACGCCATGGAGGCCTCGGTAGACGAGGTGCGGTAGCGGTCACGCAGGCCGATACGGTAGGATTCACGCGCCCCCCGACCCGAGTGTCCCATGTATCGCATCGTCCTGCTCGCCCTGTTGCTGCCCACCGCCATGGCGGGCAGCAAGGTGATCCGCACCCCCGAGTACAAAAAGCTCAAGGCCATGCACCAGGACCTGGGCATCGTGCTGGTGGGCGATGCCACCTACGAGCTGCAGCACCGCAAGAACTCCCGAGAGGTCATCGGCACCGAGCTCTGTCCTCACCTGGTGCGCTACTTCAAGTCCACCGACACCTTCGGACTCGTACGCTGCGTTGTGGTGCCTGGTGGCAACGTGGGCACCGAGCGCAGCATCGAGGTGGGTAAGGACACCCTCGACATCGAGCTACCCGCCGACGGCAGCACCCACACCATCGATCGGCGCGATCCCGCGGTGGTGCTGTTCATCCAGGATCTCAAGATCCTCAACACCCTCGAGCGCGACGAACTTCGTGCCCTCGAGGATGCGGGGGACTCGGCCTTCAAGAAACCTATTACCCTGTTTGGCCGCTTCGCTTGGTGGGACAACCAGCAGGGCGCCCTGATGGCCTACAAGGGCTTCGACGCCACCACCACCCGCGTGCTGTACGACGGCGAGGACCCACAGCTGGACGACCTGGCCTGGTACTTTGCACGCGAGCTGGGCAACGGCATGCCCTTCGAGTTCACCTGGTAGGGCTGCTCGTTAGTCTTCAGGGTTGGGGCCGTCTCGAGGCTCTTTGCGAACGTCGTCCCAGTCGGCTTCATCTCCGCGCCGCGGGCGCTCGGTGCGCCAGTCGTAGCAGTGGCGAGACGAGCAGGCGTTGCGTGTGAAGAACCGGCAGCGGGAGCAGGTGTTTGGTGATGCGATCATGGCGGGCTCCTGTGTGATCGTGACGTTGGGTGGGCTCCACGTTCAGCATGGCTCACCAGCGCCCCCTGAATAGGCGTCCTGCCGCTGACTGTGAGTGTTCCCACCTCGACGCCTCGAGGAAGCGAAAGGCTCGTGCGAGTGCGGATCAGGACCCGTACCTTGCACCTTGGCGCACCCACTCCGGGAGGTCCCATGCGTTTCCCTTCTGCATTTCCGATTGGCTTGGCCGTGGCGCTGCTGAGCAGCCCGGTCACGATGGCTGGTGACCTCCACCAGGGCCTGGGTTCGCTCGGCGAGGCCCACGAGACCCCCGACCGCCCTGGGCGCGAAGCCCTCGGTCCGTTGCTGCACGCTCGGGATCTCGAGGGTCACAGCTTCGACCTCGAGCATGCCCTCGACGATGGCCCCGTGTTGCTGGTGGTCTGGTTCAGCGACTGTCCCACCTGCCCCCGCGCCCTGCTCCGGCTGCTGGACTGGGCGCAGGAGCAGGCGGTGCCGCCACAGGTGGTCGGGGTGAACGGCGACAGCGCGCAGCAGCGCGCGTGGCTGCGTCCCTTCCTGCAGCGCAGTGAGCTCGAGCTGACGGTGCTGGCGGACCCTGACGGCGATCTGCGGCGGGGCCTGGGCCTCGAGCAGAGCCCCGCGGTGGTGCTCATCGAGCGCGACCTCGAGGGCGCGTCCATGGTGCGTCACCAGCCCGCGGACGGGCGCCTGAGCATGGATCGTCTGGCGCGTGGTTGGATCAGCACGGTTTACCCGAGCGAGGCCGTAGCCTCGGCTCGTTAGTCCACCCAGCTGCCCACCTTCTTGTAGTGCACGCCGAAGGCCACACAGGCCACCGCGGCCAGCACCAGCCACAGGGCCAGAGCGCTGGGGGTGGAGGCGACGGCGCTGAGCTGGCCCGACCAGTCCAGCACGGGCCTCGCGGCCCAGCCGCCCGCCAAGGTGATGACCGCCACCCCTGCCAGGAACTGCAGCCCGCTGTAGATGTTGGTGTGGCTCAGCACGCCCAGGGTGCCCCTGTCGTCCAGGCGGAAGCGCTCGAGGATGACGCGGATGATGGGGTGGGAGAGCATGTACAGGCCCGCCAGGGTGCCGCTGTGCTCGATGAAGGGCAGCAGTGCCAGCATCACCAAGAACTGCGCGGTGTGCGCTGCGGTGGCGTAGATCTGGGCCGGATGAATGGGCACGCCTCGGAGCTCCGGGCGGGTGCGGACCACCTTGCTGTCTTCACTGTGGTAGCAGACGCTGACGGCACCGTCGGTGGGTTTGCCGAAGCAGCAGCCGTATACGAAGCAGCCCAGCCGACAGATGGCCTCGCCCAAGGGCATGGCCAAGGCCCAGGCGTCCAGGATGGGCAGCAGCGAGACACTGGCGAAGCTGGCGTAGCCCGCCATGGCCGCCATGCCGCCGAAGACACCGCCGTGCAGCATGTACCCGGGCTTGAGCAGGGTGCGGATCGGATCCCGGAACAGCGCGGTGCCGTCCAGCAGCACAGAGAAGCCGCGGGCGCCCAGCAGTACGCCGGGGAGGAACAGCAGCACGGATACGTTCACCATCTGCACGGGGTCGAGACCCACGGCCCCGTAGTACCAGGCGGCCAGCGCCAGGCCGGCACTGAAGGCTGCGGCCACCAGCACCCCGTAGGTCACCACGACGAAGTCACCGATCCGAAACAACACGGTATGGTTGTGGAAGTCCATCAGCCAGGTCACGGAGCGACGGGCAGCGGTGGCGATCATGGAGTTTCTCCTGGGGTCCCCTGGGAATTAGGCACCCCGGCGATCCCCTGCGGCGCCGAGACGGCGGTATGTAGGCCCCGCTACGATGATGGGCCGGCCGTTGTGACTACCTTTCCTTTGGTTCGTCTACCCCTGGAGTACCCATGCGCGCACAGCAAGCCCAGCAGCTCTATCTGGAGCACAAGCCCTATCGCGGTGATGCCCTGGATCGGCACTGCCAGCGCTTGGCTGCGTTTACCAAGTTGCAGGCGGAGCTCAACGGGGTGCCGCTCGACGCCGACTTCGTGGATGCCACCGCCTGGCTCCACGACATCGGGCTGCTGGTGAAGGTGCCGGGCACCCACAACTACCTGGACCGTGGGCTGCGCTTCGTGGAGCCGCTGCTGGAGTCCTGGGATCTCCCGGACCGTGATCGCGGCATCTTCGAGCAGATGATGCTCTACAACCACAGCGCGCGCCCTGTGGCGGGTCTATGCGACGAGGCGGAGATGATGCGGCGTGCCGTCCAGGTGGAGCACAGCTTCGGCGTGTTCACCCACGGCTTGGTCCGCGCGCACGTCCGAGAGGTGTTTCGGCGTTATCCGCGACGCGGGCTCACCCCTGTGCTGTTGGACTTCGGTCGCATCACCGTCATGCATGACGGTCCGGGCCAGCTGTGGCACATCTTCCGGCCGGGGGCCGTGGGCTAGGAGCCCGTGGGGCATTCCGAATCTGCTCCGGCCCGCGATCCGCACACCCGGACTCGCCCTGGCCGGCGGCGGTGAGCTCGACGTGCTGAAAGCACGCCTTCGACCACCACCACCACCCAGAACATGCCCAGGCGCACGCCTCACGGCCCTCGCGACGATCCGGAACCGGCGTCACAGATCCTTGCCTTCGCAAGGCCTGCGCCGCCTATGCTCCACACGCTCCTAGCAGCGCGGTGGGGTGGGTGCAGGGTCCACGATCGGCCTTTGCTCGGCTTCGCCGATCGGCGCTCCTGCGTCTGCTACGGGTGTACATGGCACTGGCTGGGCTTTGGTGGACGAGTCCTTCGGCGGGATTCGAAGAACGGAGCTTCGAATTATCTCGGGCGAATTGTGTGCGAACGCCTACGTCTCCTCCCCCGTTCGGAAATGTGAAAGAAACCTGAAATGGTTGCGAGAACCAAGCCTGAAAGCGACACATTGTCTGTGTGGCAAGTGAACAGTTTAGGAATGTTGGTTTTGGGGTGACTTGCCGAGAGGCCTGTAGGGGGCGAAGATGTGTCCGTCGCCGGGACACTCTCCCAAAACATCCCGGCGGCGCCAAAAAACAACATTTGGGAGAGCAGGAGAACGTCATGCTCAAGGGCCTCACTCGTAACCGCAAGGGTGCCACCGCTATCGAATACGGTCTGATCGCAGGACTCGTCGCCGTCGCGCTCATCGTCGGCCTGACCACGCTGGGTACGTCCCTGGACGATCTGTTCACCGACGTCGCCGACACGGTCGACGCTACGCACTAGCCTCCTGGCAGCGCCAGGTCCGCGCTATCGAGCTCGGATCCCGTGCGGCCCGCAATTGTAGCGGGCCGCACGTGCGCGTATACAACTGCAGACATTCACAGTGCAACTGTGATCCAAGCTCGGATCAGGCGCGAGCTGCGCCTTCTTTCGAGTCTCAGTAATGCCAGAGGTGAGACATGAACCGCCCACTGACCGGGGGCCGTACCAAGGCCCTGATGCTCCTGTCCCTCTCCATGGTGGCCTCCGCCGTGGCGATCATGATCGTGCTCGGGATCGTCAAGCGAGCCGAGCAGAAGGTCTCCGAGGCGCAGTTGCCTGCCGACACCGTCGTGGCGGTCGTGGCTGCGCGTGATCTGAATGTGGGCGTGACCATCGGCCCCGACGATGTCGTCGAAGCCTACCTCATCCCTTCCATGCTCCCCGACGGTGGCACGTTTGCGACGGTGGACGAGCTCATCGGGCGTACGCCCCGCGAGCGTGTGCTCGCCAATGAGATCGTGCGGGAGCGGCGCCTGGCGCTGGCCGATGCCGGCATCGGGCTCAACGCCATCGTAGAGCCCGGCCAACGCGCCATGTCCGTCTCGGTCGACTCAGAGAGCGGCGTCGCCGGCTTCATCCGCCCGGGCAACTACGTGGACGTCATCGTCACCATCCGCCCGGACGGTCGTCAGACCGACACCAAGTGGGTGTCCCATACCTTCCTGCAGGGCGCGCGGGTGCTCGCCGTGGGTCGTCGGGTGAACGATCAGGACCAGGGCAAGCTGCCCGAGTCCCGGCCCGTCTCCACCCGCGACAAGCCCACGGTCACCCTCGAGCTCGCGCCCGACCAGGCCGAAGCGCTGGCCCTGGCCAGCTCCAAGGGTGACATCCACATCGTCCTGCGCAATGACGTGGACATCACGGACGTGGCCACACAGGGCACCTATGCCAACGCCATCATCGGTATCGATGCGGTGCAGGCGTCACGGCGCGCGGCGCCCCGCGTGGCTCGCCGCCCGTCGGCTGGCACCCCTGACCGTAGCGTCGTCTCCGAGGTCATCCATGGCGGCAGTGTCGAAGAAGTTCGTTTCGAAGAAGATGGTAGCAAGCAGCGCCCCGGCGGCGGGAGCTAGGCGCCGCGCGCCTAGTGGGAGGACATCATGATGAAAGTCAAAAGTCTCAGTTTCTCGGCCGTCATGGTCTTTCTCGCCAGCCTGCTCGCCCTGACGGGTCTCAGCAGTGTCGCTGATGCGGCCGACGAGGCCGGTGACCACTGGCTGGACGTCGAGCTCGGTCAGTCGGTGGTCGAGAAGGGCGATGGCGCCATCTCACGCGTTCTCATCAGCGACCCCGCGATCGCCGAGGTCAAGCTGCTCGAGGAGCAGCAGATCCAGGTGCGCGGCGTGCAGGTGGGCACCACCGACCTGTGGGTCTGGTACCGCGACAACCCCACGGTCCCGATGAGCTACGAGGTCAACGTCCATGTGGACCTGACGGATCTCGAGCGTCGCATCGATGCGGCGGTCTCCGGCGAGCCCCCCAAGGCCTACCCCATGAAGGGGCGTCTGGTGCTCGATGGTCCCGTGGCGGACGTGGAGACCCTCGAGCGGGTCGCCGCCATCGCCCGGGTCTACGACCCCGACTTCGTCAACCTGCTCAGCGTTCCCGGCGACCACCAAGTGCAGCTGCACGTGGTCTTCGCCGAGGTCTCTCGTACCGGCGTGCGGGAGATGGGCTTCAACGCCCTGTTGATGGGCGACAGCTACCAGGCGGGCTGGTACGGCCCCAACCGTGGTGACGGCGTGGATATCTCCAGCGCACTGGGCCAGGCAAGCTCGGTGTTCCCCACTACCGGCGCCTTCCAGGTGATGGGCGCGGCGGTCATCGACGACATCCTGCTGGGTGCCTTCCTCGGGGCCCTCGAGCAGAACAACCTCAGCAAGGTGCTGGCCGAGCCCACCCTGGTGGCCCTGAGCGGCCAGGAGGCTCGCTTCCTGGCCGGTGGTCGTGTGCCCATCGCCATCAGCACCTACGACAACGTGCGCATTCAGTTCGAGGAGTACGGCACCAAGCTGGTCTTCGTGCCCACGGTCCTGGCCGACGACATCATCGACCTGCGGGTCTACGTGGAGGTCAGCGAGATCGACACCTCCAACTCCATCCAGGCTGGCGGCCTGGCCATCCCCGGCTTCATCTCCCGCCAGGGCTCCAGCCACCTGCGGGTGCAGGATGGCATGACCTTCGCCATGGCGGGGCTGCTGTCGGAAGAGATCAGGCACAACCGCTCCGAGCTGCCGCTGCTCGGTCGCATTCCTCTGATCGGCTCGCTGTTTCGCTACGTGAACCACGAGCGAGAGGAGACCGAGATCGTCATCTTCGTGACCCCGCGCCTGGTGCGGCCCATGGGCCCCGACGAGGTTCCGCTGCCTCCCACCGCTCGCGAGGACAACAACCCCTCCGACCTGCGTCTGTTCCTGCTGGGCAGTGACCGCAGGGCGGACGACCGGCAGCCCCAGGTGGGTGGACCGGTCGGCATGGAGCGTTCGTTATGACCGCAGCCATCGACACCCTGACCGTCGTCGAGTCTCCTCTCTCTCGCCCGGTGTCCGTCATCGGCGTGGGCGTGAGCCCCATCGACTGGCGCATCATCATCGAGACCATGCCCCAGGGCGCGGTCTGCGCGACCCTGGACCTGCCCCCCAGTGAGGTGGAGCGGGTGATCGAGGAGCGGCGCCCCGAGGTGGTGATCCTGCCCTTCGACAAGGAACCTCGTACGGCCCTCGATCTGGCGCGTCAGCTCGAGCAGGCCTGCCCGGGCGTCAACCTCCTCGCCCTGGCCCAGGCTCCCGATCCGAGCGCCATCCGCGAAGCCATGCGCGGTGGTTTCAGGGACTTCCTGGTGCTGCCCGATGACGTGGCCGCCCTGCGCAGGTTGGTGCGCGACATCGCGGATCAGGCCGCACCTGCGGTGGAACCTGGAACCACGGGTCGCGTCATCGCCGTGATGGGCGCCAAGGGCGGCAGTGGCACCACGCTGCTGTCGGTCAACCTCGCCGCGGAGATCGCCAACAGTCGGGAGGCCCTGCTGTTGGACATGGACTTCGTGCTCGGCGATGCGGCCGTCTTCCTGGACCTGAGCCCTGAGCACAGCGTGACGGATGTGCTGCGCAACGTCTCTCGCCTCGACCGCGAGCTGTTGACGTCCAGCCTCTGCGAGCACAGCTCGGGGCTGCGCTTGCTGCCACAGCCTGCGGTGCCGCTGGACGACTTCACCTACGACAGCGACGGCGTGATGCGCACCCTCGAGCTGGGCGCTGCCATGGCCGACGTGGTGATCGTGGACTGCGGCGTGGGCGTGAACGAGGCCACGATGGTTACCGTCAGCAGCGCCGACGACGTGGTGCTGGTGGTCAACCCCGACGTGCCCTCGGTGCGCAGCGCCTGGATTCGCCTGCAACTGCTGGACCGCCTGGACGTTCCCATGGACCGGATCCATGTCGTGGTGAACCGCTGGGGGACCTACGCGGGGCTGTCCCGCAGCGAGCTCGAAGAGCACCTCGCTCATCCGATCTACGCCACCATCGCCGATGACCCCAAGGCCGCGGCCGCCGCGGTGAACGAAGGGCAGCTGCTGCGGGTACGCGGCGGTCGCGCCAAGCTCACCAAGGACATCGCCAAGCTGGCGACCGAGCTGACCGGCGACCAGGGACAGACCAGCGGTGGCGGTCGCGCCCGTTGGTTCAGCTGGGGCCGTCAGGCCGCCAAATAAGCGCATCATCGACAGGAGGAACTCATGAGTACGGCCAGCGTGATTCAGAGAGTGCGGCGGAGCCAGGAACGGCTGCGTATACAGAAGACTCAGCTCACCGACATGGACAGGGTCAAGCGTCAGCTCCACGCGGAGCTGGTGGAGGCCCTGGACTTCGAGCGCCTGGGTCAGACCCCGCGGGAAGAGCTCGCTGGGCAGCTCCGGGCGGTGCTCACCATGCAGGTCGAGGCTCGCTCTCTGCCGCTGAACCGCATCGAGCGGGAGCAGCTGGTGGAGGAGATCCTGGACGAGGTGCTGGGTCTCGGCCCCCTCGAGCCTCTGTTGCGGGACGACGCCATCACCGACATCCTCATCAACGGCCCTGAACAGGTCTGGGTGGAGCGCGATGGCATGCTCGAGGAGCTGGACATCCGCTTCCAGAGCAACGAGCACCTGCAGCAGATCATCGACCGCATCGTGGGCGCGGTGGGTCGCCGGGTGGATGAGACCAGTCCCATGGTGGATGCGCGCCTGGCCGATGGAAGCCGCGTCAACGCCATCATCCCGCCCCTGGCGCTGGATGGGCCCATGCTCTCCATCCGCCGCTTCCGGGCGGATCCCATCAAGGCCGCCGATCTGGTGGGCTTCGGCTCGGTGCCCCGCGAGGTCATGGAGGTGTTGCAGGGCTGCGTGCGCGCCAAGCTCAACGTGCTCATCTCCGGCGGCACCGGCTCCGGCAAGACCACCCTGCTCAACGTGATGAGCTCGTTCATCCCCGACAACGAGCGCATCGTCACCATCGAGGACAGCGCCGAGCTGCGGATGCAGCAGCGCCACGTCGTGCGGCTCGAGACCCGCCCGCCCAACCTCGAGGGAAAGGGAGAGGTCAACCAGCGTGATCTGGTGAAGAACGCTCTGCGCATGCGGCCCGATCGCATCGTGCTGGGTGAGATCCGTGGCTCGGAAGCCATCGACATGCTCCAGGCCATGAACACCGGCCATGAGGGCTCCCTGGGTACGGTCCACTCCAACTCCGCCCGGGACTCCCTGTCCCGCCTCGAGACCATGGTGGGCA
>Ga0307987_1001149_pt1 | contig 14815 bp, 7 predicted proteins | sample EllFjometagen181_FD_203157 | JGI IMG/M metagenome (GOLD analysis project Ga0307987, IMG submission 203157) | Marine microbial communities from Ellis Fjord, Antarctic Ocean - #181 | ecosystem: Environmental > Aquatic > Marine > Unclassified | place: Southern Ocean | collected 2014-10-08
TGGAGCCCCACGGTGTTGCTTCCCAAATTCTTCACGCGGATCCGAAATGCGGTGAAGGTGTTTCCGGCCGGCTGAAACTGTTCAATTGCCAGTTGTATTCCATTACTCCGGCACAACGTTTCCTGTATGAAGCCACGCTTATCGAACAGGGTTGAATGACTGTTTGTCCCCTGCCTGAATTCGTCGAATTCAACCGGTGACTCTTTATCCGTCATCACCCTGCAAGCAGCGTTCAGCCGTAGGCCGTCCATTCGCCAGGCGATGGGATGTTTCGATTTTAAATTGGTCTGAATCATTTTTTTTTCCTCAATGAATGAAATAGTTGCAATAACCCATACGATCGAACATGCGGATCGGCTGCGGCATGAAGCGCAGCCATTCGGTTTCCAAATCGCAAACCTCACCGTTGCCGATGAAAACGTCACGAGCGTTTTCGATTTAAGTGATCCTATTCTGCTACTTGCGGGGCGCGGTGTGCAGGACAACCACATCCACCGATTCCGGCAACGGCAACTCAATTACAATGAGCCCCCCTTCTCGTTTCCATGCAAGTTCGCCAACGAGGCTGGCTGTGACCGATATCACCTTACGATCTGTCTTCACGGCAAGCTGGACTACAGGTCGTTTGTCGTATTCATCCCAGTAGCGATAATTGTTGATGGTAACGGCAATGCCGCTTTCATGATCGAAGCGACTTACTTCAACCTGCTTCGCCGATATTTCCACTGACGGTACTCCCAGCGCTACCTTGGCCGGCTTAACCACCAGATCCAGGCGGTCGTCAATGTAGCGACTGTTGCCTTCAGCTGTGCCTTTGTAAAGAATGCCCGGCATAAATCCGAAGAGAAGCGCCTGCCCCTTGCCCACGGTGGCGAGGGTGGCTGCACAGCGGCCATCCTTCCATGTCGCTATTCCCTCAGCTGTGGTGGGCTCGAGCACTACCTTGCTTCCTACAACATCAGCCTGCAATGACGGGGTAAGGGCTGTTTTCTGTAGTGTCACCTGTCCGACAGGCTCATGCTTAGCCAAGGCATAGGTGCGCCAGCTGCCCTTTGAGTGCGTAACAAAACTCTGCCATGCGCCAAAGAGTTCTTCTGTCGCCGCAAGCGGGGTGCCGTATTCGTCTTTCATGCCGCTTCCTGCAGCGCCGACTAGCGTGCCACCCTCGATCACCCATTTCTTGAGCACCGGCAATGCGGCGGCAGGAAGATTGAAGCCGTTCAGGTACAAAACTTTATACTGCGCCAGTTTCGCCGAGGTGAGATCCTCCACCAGAATGATGTCGGCATTGTGATGGACATATCCAAGTGCGGTGAAGGTAAAGATACGGTCGGGTTGCACGCCGAAGGCGCCACCTGACATTATTTCATGGGTCCGGTTGTAGAGGAGTGCAACGCGACGCTTTTCCGGCACACCTTCAGCCAGAATCTCATCAGCTGGACCGAGCACGCAGGCGGCGCGCAGGATCTCTCCATAGGCCGCTTTGTTTTCGCTCCAGAAGTTGGAACCTTCGGCCCCGGCGTAACGTGGCCCATACGCATAGGCGTGTATCCGCTTTACCCCGCGGGTGACGAGGGAGATCATCTTGTGATCCACTGAACGGCTGTTGATGACGTCATAGAATCCTTGCGGAATATTCATTCCACGCGCCGCGCATTCAACCCAGGCGCCATAGTAGCTTCCATGATAGGATGCTTGCCCACTTGTCACCCACGCCCAGTCTTCACCCCATGCCATTGAGGCACCGCTCTGGCGGGTGAGATAGAACCACTCTGAGCCATTCATGGTCTGGCTGCCGAGAGTTATCGGATGTGGTGAGAAATTGGCGTAGGTATGCGCATTCGGATAGACCTTTCGTGCCGCCTCAGTGGTGTGGCGGTAGAAATCAGCGCTGATTGCGAACTTGTGCAGTTCGCTTTGGTAATAGAGACGTCGTTCGAAAATCCCCGCATTGGGAGCAAGGGCACTCAGAACGCGCAGCTCCTCCACCGCTTCCACGCCGAAGAAGGCTGGCGTCAAACCCTTCTCCTGAAGGAAGTCGGTTAAGTATTTGTGAAAATGAGCCAGACAGTCACGTGAAGCATTGATTTTTCCTGCAGGGGCGATGGGTCCGATCTCATCCCCGAGTTTGATGCTGCTGACGAGCTTTCGGTAGTCAGGATTGCTCTTTTCGCCATTCTTGGCATTCTTCTCCAATGTCCGGTAGACAGCATCCGGGATGGCCGGGTCACAGGGGTCATGGCTGTTGACTGGATACCCCCAGTCCGAATAGCTTTGGCGGTAGAAAGGCTCGATCCCGTTCTCGCGGCAAAGCGCCTCGGAAACACCTCCAACAGCATTGACCCCGAGGCGGGCAAGCATTTTCACTGCGGCTGGACGTGCGGCCGGGGTTGCTCCGCACCCCGAAATCAAGCGCAATCGGCTGGGTCGAGGATGATCCGCCGCCAGCCCAAGTTCCTTCGCCGCCGCCTCTGTCCAGGCGAGATGGCGAAGATGCACATCACTGGCCGTCTCAAGCCTGTCGAGGTAGTCTTGTTGCACCATTCCCCAGACTGGACTATCCTTTTCGATATCCGGTAAGACCGCAGGCAGCACCTCGCGGCTGAGTGGCATAATGAAGACTGCTCGGCCCTCTTCGATACCCGGGGTGATGGTCTTGAGAATAGCTCCGGGGTCGGGATACCAAGCAAGCTGGACTTCGAGTTTGCCGCGCTGGATACCCTTGAATCCCAGAGACGCCGTTGCCCATGGCCCCGCGCCCGTGCCCGAAAAGGTGACGTCGGTCCACTGGGTCCAAGTCTTGACGGGGAAAACCCTACCCCCATCCTCACCCACGATGGGAGGGACTGGTTTATGGTAGCCCAATGCACTAAAAGTACTGTACCAGATCGGACCAGGGGAACCACGAGGTATGAATCGCCAGTGGTACCCAAGGTTCTGACCAGGGATACTCACCATAGTGCTTTTTTCACTCGCTGCAGGGAGAACTTTGAATCGATAATACATACGTCGTAGCGTGTTGTTGTCTCCAAATGGGGAGAGGTTGGGGAGAAATGATTTGCTTCGGGTCAGTAGTACTGTTGTCGCACGGGCATTTTTATCAGCGGATCGAATCTCAATCTTAATCGCGCCCTGTGTTAAATCCACATCCCGATATTCCCATATCCAGGTCTCCCCCATGGGAAAAGCGGAGCGGATGGCCTCATCTTCAAAACGAATGGGGCGTGCCTTCTCCTGTTGCTTGGATGATTCCGATATCAGCTTCTGTTCACCCATGGTTAATGTATCCTTTTTCTCGCCCTGCTGTAGATCAACCGTTATCGGGTGCGGCCGACTGGTGTCGGCACGAAAACGTAGCCAGAGGCGATAGACTCCCGCGGTCGGCACGTTTAATGTCATTTCTACCGGCACCGTGTCGTTGCCCACAGGCTTGCAGGCTTCGGACTTACTGTCCCATTGCCATCCATATGGCTCCGACCGTTTTTCCTGCCCCCGACCCGCCGGCACATCAACCCCTCTGCAGTCGCGAAGTTCGATCCGACAAGTATCCACAAGATTCTGAAAATCGTTTTCTATTTCCTCGCCCAGGATAGCCAGAATTTCGTCTTCAGTGATATCCTCGCTATTGTCACCAAGTACACCTTCGAAGCCGAAGACCCGGGACGGACAAATAGGAATGAGTATACTGCTCAGGAGTAAAATGAGAAATAGGCGCATCATAATTGGTCCCTCCCTGCCAATGCCGTCGGTTCAAGAAGAAAAACATTCCCCTTATCATCTGTTATTAAGATTGTCGGCTGACGTTCAAGGAGATTATTTTCACCATGCCAACTGGTGGCAAAATCATTAAGGGCCAGCGGCGGCGATTCCAACGGGAAGGGGAATGCCATTTCCGCCTGGGTTTCAAGTTTGGGCCAGGTGAGCACATGTAATTGGTGGCGAATATCTATAGAGAAAAGATGCTGCTTGTTTTCCAGCATGAGCGGCGTGACGCTCCGCAGCCAAGTGGGCCACTGACGCGAGTGCATAGCTTTACCGGTTACGGGGTCGAGAACAAGAATCCGGTTTTCCCCGGTGACCACGAGAAGAGAGTTAGCCACAAGCGTTGGAGGCTGTAGGAGGAGATCTCCCACCGAAATGCTCCAGCGTATCTTGCCGTCGTTTGCAGCGATGCAGTGGAGGGTTCCTGTCGTGTCGGCAGCATAGACGTATTCTTTGATCAGGGTTAGGCGACCCTTGCATGCAGATCCCAGAGGAATTTCCCATCGCTGTTTTCCATCTTCTCGCCCAAAACAAATCAGCCGACCCAATGTGGTAGTGACGAAGACGGCATCCTTGTTCAACGCCGGAGAGCCACTCAGTGGTTCGCCGCAATCAACAGACCATTTCTCCTTGCCGTCCTGGTAGAAATGCAGATGGGTTTCGCGCCTGACAGCACATTCCGACCCATCTACGGCCCAGGACAACCGATCATCAGTCCCTGGCTTGGCCAGCAGGTTTTGATCTCCGTTTGACACATCGATGCGGATGATGGATGCACGGGAAAAGCCAATAAGGCTCTTACTTGCTCCCTCTTGAACGGCAAAGTTCATTTTCGCCCTTGCCGCTGCCCCACCGGCAGGTATCTGCCACAAGGGTTCGATGGAATGGTTGCCAATGGCCAACAGATAACCGTTCGCCCGACAGATCAGAACATCTTCCTCGACCATATCCCGTTCACGGCTGATTGCCGCCAGGGGGATAACGGCATGCGGATACAGTCGACCGAAGGCCTTGACCGACCGATCCCATGTCCCCAACTGTCGGCAGAGAAGCCCCAGCTCGTCATAGATATTTTCCAAGTACATACCGTGGTGATCGCAGGTGACGGTCTTGCCCGCTTGCGTCAACGTGGCGCGCACATCAAAGCCATCGGCCCGCTTGCGGAAGGCGAAGGAGAAGCGATTCTCGCTCTCAGCAAGAGTTGGCTGGTAACCGGCCTCCCAGGCCGAGGCCACCACTAGAGGAAGAAGGCGTTTGAGATCATTCTCATTGGTTTCGAGGACCCCAGTGATCATCTCCCCGTCAGTTGTGTCCTGCTGATTATGCTCCCAGACCGTTGCTTCCACCTGTACGACCTCCCTGGGCGCTGCCGGGCGGCGCAACTGGTAGGCAAATTCAGCCACCCGATCAATTGGGGCATTGCGCAGAATCTCGTTGTCGCCGGGTGAAACGGTAAACCAGTATAAGGGCACTTCCTGCTCCAGCGCCGGCACACGTGCCACACAGGCGAAAGTACCTTCATCCTTGCCAAGAAGAAAGGCCAGAAAATCGTGGCGTTTACCATGTTTGACTTGCAAAAGATTGACATGGTCTTCCGCTTCCACACCCGGCGGGGCCTTATACCATAAAGATTCGTCCACAGCATGAGCGGTTAGGCCGGATCGGAAACTGATGCGACGGGCAAATTCCTTCGCCTCAGCCTCATGGGCAGGGCCAGCGACAGCCGTGGCTGACACTGTGAGCGTACGCTCCTTCTCTTCGCAATAGCCATTATTTACTCTGACCACTGTCAGAAGCAGGAGGAACAACAGGTAACAGTACCTACACATAGTGGAGACCTTCTCAATTTGTGTGTCTAAAGGATTTTTAAGTAGCACCTTTAATCGCAAATTGTTTTATTATTGTTATATTTTTATTTTAGAAACTTTCTGATTTTTTATCATTATATCAAGTTCATATTTAATGTCAATCAAAGATGTTACTTTGTATTTGTATCCTTGATTTTCTGGTTAATGATTGTTTTATTCGTCGATGAACCATCGACGCTACAGTTTAGTATCAGTATTGCTAACACTGTACTGTAGCGTCGACCGCTGGTCGTCGAGTCATATGCATACTTGCATATCCTTTCTTCTCAAATCTTCTCGCCAAAAATATATTTTTTATGGTTATCACCCAAAATGTCAAAAAACAAAAACTCACCCCCTAATTCTATTGCCTTAAACCCATGTTTATCCCCTCAACCAGAAATACAGGGTTTGTATCCTTGATTTTACGGTTCATTTATTTTTAAGTTTGAGATTTGGAAAGCCGTAAATAGTTGGTAGTAAATGGTAAATAGTTCACAGGAACGGGCAAGCCCGTGTATGTAAAGATTAGTTGGGCAGGAACTAATACATCCTCATCGTCATTAAAAAGTATTTTCTCACTTTATAAACCAGAAATCCAAGGGTATATTGGCGTCAGAATATCCGTTTAGGTAGGGCTTACTGTTTAATGTGAGATTGCGTTAAATCTTGATTTAAAGCATTTTATCCTTTAGTTCTCTAAAGGTAAAGTACTGCAAAGCAAGAGTTTGCGTGATATCGCATTAAACAGGAAGCCCTAGGTAGATTCTCGAACTGCAAGGTGATGCGATAGGACGCGGTGTATTTTAGGCTCATGGGGTTCAGATAGACGTTTATTGATTAGTTCGGCGGAAAAAGATGCCATTTCTAGCAATGGTTGCTCAATGGTTGTGAGTGCTACTTTGAGGTGATCTGCCCACGTAAAGTAGTCATAACCGATTACAGCTAGGTCTTGTGGAATTCGCACTCCTTGTTTTAGCGCGACACTCAGGAATATAGCAGCTTTAGAAGAATCGCCGAAGATTACAGCAGTTGGTTTAGGGCGAGATGCAAGCAGATCGGCACAGAAAGAGTCCGTTTTGCTTAATGACGAATAGTTCGTAATATCTGGTCCGCAATGTATAGCACCCGCTTGACAAAGTGTATCGAGGCAACCTCTGGTGAAGTCATCCGGGGGTGGAGGTGCACAAATGCAGATATGAGTTCTGCCTCTCTCTAGAAGATGTTCTGTGCCCATTCGTCCAGCCGCGTATCGATCCAGCGCCACACAATCCACAAATTCTTGCCTTGTGACCGGTGGACATCCTACGACAATGGTTGGTACCTGTTGGGCGATCGTCGCGATCGTCTTCTGCATTTCCCACGCTACGATGACCAGTGCATCAACCCTAAGGGCACGAAAACTATCGATCCATGGTGCTTTGAACCATGGATCGCCGGGGAAATCTGCAATACCCAGGATGGGCTTGTAATGCGTGCTGTGCAATTGCCTGATCAAGCTGTTTATAAGCGTAACGCGCACGTCATCTTCTGCCCCGGCGGCATAGATTCCGATCAAGCCACTCTGACGCATCTTCAGATTTCGAGCAGCTAGATTGGGTACATATCCCATACGCTCAGCAACCTGTTTAATACGCACACGCATCTTCTTCGAAATACGTGTGGAATCACGCAGAGCAAGACTAACGGTATTAGTTACACAACCGACTTCGTCAGCGATGTTCTGTAACGTACATGGTTTCTTCTTCATCTGTATACCGTTTATACCCTTTCCGTGCTAGAGCAATTCACAGTTGACCTGTCGTATACCTGCTACCCGCGGCTACGGTTGATCTTCTCCAAAAAACACAACATAGCTCACTATGGTTCTATTTTTTTGAGAAGCCAACCTTGTCCTAGCTAACACATCTACACGACATCTCAATTGTTCATTTCTCTAAGAGGTGTGTTTAATTATTTTAAATATCATAACTGAAGCTAAGCGGAAAGTCAATACCTTTATAATTTTATAAAATGTACTCCTTTATTTCATTGATTGAAACACATCTTTGTGACCTCAACCAGAAATCTAAGGTCTGGAATTGCCATAAATCTAATAAAAAATATAATATTCATAGAATAGTACTTGACTTAATTTCCTATTCCGTAGTATCGTTCCTACACGCTTGAGGTCAGGTCTATGTTCTGACATAAAATTTTCGACAGAATCATTTTTTAAGAAAGAAATTTTATGTTCGCAAGCGGGATTGATTTATAAAGAATTGGGTGCACCCAGCTACTAATAACGAAACATAATGTCAAGTTTCGAACATAAACCTAATGGTAGTTAGTAGCTGGGCTACAAAGTTTTGACAGAAACGAGGTCAAAACAGGGAATAGTAGAATGAAAATAAGGAATAGTAGAATGAGAGTGTTGTTGTGTTTAATGACGATTACAGTTGTGATAATATTTTTTGGTGCTGAACACTGCGCTTGGGCGGAAAATGATCTCAGTCTCGGGCGGGTGCTTTTTGTCGGGGATTCCATTACCGAAGGTAATGCTTTGAGGCCTAATGGCGATGGAAACTGGTCATGGCGTTATGCATTCTGGGAAAAACTTGTAGATTTGGGCGTAAACTATCAATTTGTTGGCACCCGAACGAACAATGCGTATGGTAGAAGTTCAACTTATCCCGATTACTATGGAGTTGAGTTCACTAATAGGCACGAATCGATTTGGGGAACTACGGCACTTGAGCGAGGCAACAATGCCCCCGTCTATCTGGGCAATATTCTCGCTGTCAGCGGAGCTCCAGATACAGCCGTAATCTTCCTTGGAGGCAACGATATACCCCTTGATATGAGCGTTAGCGCCGAGACTGTTCGTGATAGAGTTAAGGCTATTATTGATCATTGCCAAGGCGATGCGAGTGTCAGTGGTAACGCTGCGATGAAGATTCTTATTATTAGTGTTCTCCCGCGTTTTACTGGCGGAAATCTCGATATTCCAGATGTGCGGAATGCACGTTTCGAGGAAATCAATGATTTGTTAAAAACACTTGCAGATGTTGAAACAACACCCAGTTCAGAAGTTGCTTTTCTTGATTTGGCGCCTGATTTCAATTCGCCTCCAGGATTGCTCTACGACGGAACACACCCGAATGGAGCCGGTGAGACTCTTGTTGGTAACGCGGTTTGCGATGTATTCTTTCCGCTGGCCGGCATCGCAACCAATCCATTACCAGCGGCTGGCTCCACCGGAGTTGCATGGGATGCCGACCTGAGTTGGACTGCTGGTGTCAACACGGTTTCTCATAATGTGTATGGGAGTACGCATTCCGCACTTACGCTACTTACGAATCAAACGGCAACGACATACGACATGGGTGCGCTTGATCCATACACAACTTATTACTGGCGGATTGACGAGGTGAATGAATACAGCACGACAACTGGAGCACTTTGGAGCTTCACAACAATGCCGCCTCCGAATACGACGAATGTATTGCCCTATTTAGAATCGTTTGAAGATTACGCTGTGGGTACGCAATTAGGATGGAGCAATGGGTGGCATGCAGCTTCATTAGGGGCCGCGACGGTTGCCTCAAATACAACGATTAACGCCGCACTTAACAGTTATGCCGTCGACTACGGGTATTCAATGAGCTCCAATCACACCCGTTATTTGGATTTGACGAACGATGTGGCAAATAAGTTGAATGTTCCGACAAGCAGCATTATCTCGGTGGACACGATGATTTGTGCGACTTATTGCTACGGCAAACCAGTTGAGTATGCTGATTTGCAGGCTTCGCTTCATTTTAACGACTACGGTCATCCGGTGCTATGGCATCGTGATATGTCAGGTGGTTCCAATCGTTGGACGACTTTTGAACAGGTTACGGTGCTTGCAGGAGACTGAACTCGAATTACGCTGACACTTGATTATGAAACATTAGATACTGTGAATAACACTCATTATTACCAAGCGCTGGTTGATGGTATTCTGTTGACGAATTCGTTTGGGGTTACGGATAACGATGGCACGGGAATCCCCGGGGGGGGGTGGTTTGCCATGACCGTCGCGTCACCGACTGACCGATTCTCTTCGGTTTTATTCTTGACTAACACGGGGCAGGTAGATAACGTGGTGATCAGTAGCACGAACACGCTGTCATATACTGATTTAAAGAACAGTACATTGATGCTTATTAGCGATAATAGTTTTTATAATGGCACGCAGAAATTGCACCGATCATACTGAATACGTGAGGTGTCGCATGAGCTAAGAGTGCGACACCGATCGACAGTACGATCTGACTCACATAGAGGCGACGAACGCAAGACATTTTCGCATGGGATTCCATGAGGATTATGCAGAACAAAAAGTAAGTGATATTCTGGCTGCTCTTACTAAAGTGGAAAACGGATATTTTGTTTAAATTAGAGAGGAAGGAAAATAACATATGATCATTGACACACATCAGCATGTATTTTGGTATGGTAAAGACGATAAGGGATTGATTGCCGATATGGACGAACAAGGAATTGACCTTTGCTGGCTCCTGACGTGGGATATTCCACCCAGTGAAGATGTTGGTTGGCATGTGTTTAATTCGGTCCATGTGCGACCTGACGGTACGCATCCCGGTCTCCCATTATGTGATGTGATAACGGCAAAACAGCATTATCCTGATAGATTTATCATTGGATATTGCCCCAATCCTATTATAAAGGGTGCCGCGGAGCGTTTCGAAAAGGCGTATCATATGCACGGTATTCGTGTATGCGGCGAGTGGAAGTTACGCATGTTGGTTGACGATCCGCGTAGTATCGAGCTGTTTAGGAAAGCGGGCGAGTTGAAATGCCCCGTTGTTATACATCTTGATGTTCCCTACCTTTTCGATGTCGAGAAAGGCGAGATGGTTTATCAACCTAATTGGTATGGCGGTACGATAGACAACCTCGAACGCGCTATGCAACTCTGCCCTAAGACTATCTTTTTGGGCCATGCTGCTGGTTTTTGGCGAGAGATCAGTGGTGATGCGGACAAGGACCCATGTTTTACCCCTACGGGGCCCGTAGTAGATGGCGGGCGTCTCGCGCGTTTGCTGGAAGACTATTCCAATCTTTACGGGGATCTATCGGCAGGCTCGGCTCTCAATGCGTTGCTGCGTGATTCCAAATATGCGAAGAAGTTCCTCTGCAAGTTTGCTGATCGGTTGTGTTTTGCCCGCGATTATTTTGGTAGCGAGTTACACACATTTCTTCAGTCGCTTGATCTGCCTGAGGATGTTCAGAAGAAAATATACTCGGGTAATGCGCAACGCCTGATGGCGCAAGAACCAATTGATCTTGAACTACCATCTCTTATTGCAACATAAAGGAGAATATACAAAAATGACCAATCTACCAAAAAAAGAAGATACACAAATGACCAATCGACCAATAAGAGCCATTAGTTGGTGGTTGACGTGGCCAGACCTGATGTGGCCGGATCCGCGCGTGAAAGAGCACGTTCGCCGTCGGGCCGATGAGGCTGCAGAAAACGGCGTGAACATGGCCGTCATCTTCGGTGCACATTTTCGATGGGATTTTATGCCCATGTGGGACCGACTTCACGCGCTGTTTGCCTTTATTGCCGAAGAGCTGCATGAGCGTGACATTAAACTGTTCGATCACCACTCCTCCTGCCTCGTTCATCGACCCCGTAACGAAAACGAAGTGGAGGAAATCTTCCTCAAGAATCGGCACCATGTGCCGTTCTATCCGGGGCGGGAGGCGGCCGAGAACTTGTCCTTCAACGGGGATTACCTAAATGATTGGCGCATGATCAACCTGGTCACCGGAAAGCCCGATTTCATTCCGGCCTACAACGCTGAAGAGTTTTGTATGAACAATCCGGGGTTTCGGGCGGGCTATGCTGAGTATCTCAAGCGTCTAGTCTCTACCTGTTCCATCGACGGGGTGATGAGTGATGATGCTATCTTCGACAACGGCTGGGAGACCTGCGGGTGCGAGTGGTGTCGCAAGAAATTCCGCGATGGTTGGGGCCACGAGATTCCGCCGATTGAGGATGTGTCATTTTGGGGAAACCGGGAGTCGACAGCCTTTCGCGATTACGTTCGCTTCCGATTCAAATCTTCCGAAGATTTTCTTCGCCATGTTCGCGCATCACTTCCTTCCGAAGTTTCATTGATGACATGCTGTTGTAGTAGTGTTGGGACTTATAGCACTGCGGCTGGGATGAGTTATCAGGACTATGCCAAGCATTGTGATTTTGTGATGCTTGAAATGTGTGGCAATATGCCAGATCAAAATGGTCGATGGGATGCGCAAAGTGCCTCTCAGGCCCTGCACATGGCTATTGCCAGGGAACATGAACTCACATCCATAGGGCTGGGTTACGGGTTTTCTGAAGACAGCGCCGATTTTATTTGGGCCGTCAACCGGTTTCTAGGTAGTGATCCATGGTTTTCAACTCTCAAAGGACGCCTTGACCCAATAGCGGAAGATGACCCCTCGCTAAAGGATGATGCCGCGCTTGTGGGAAATTCTTATCAATGGGAGCAGGCGCACCAGGAACTGTTTTGTGGAGAGTTTGAAGCCGAGGTGGCTGTATTCTTCTCGCGCACCACGCGGGATTCTTGCGCACAAGCCGAAGCCGACTATGTCGATGACTATCGCGCCACATGCACCGCGTTACTTGATGACAATATTCCCCACTTCGTGGTCACTCGCATTCCTGAGGTCAGCGATTGTGCCGTTCTTGTGATGAGCAGCGTTATCGCTCTTGCGGAAGAAGAAACTGCGGCATTGCAGACCTATCTTGAAAGCGGTGGTACAGTTATAGCCACAGGTCCGCTGGGATTGCGTGATGGCAATGCCAGAGATTTGGACGTTCCGTTCATGGTATCGATGGGTATGGACTGCCGGGTTGACGAGCCGCAACAACGCAAGCCGGGATTCCCACCATCGCAGAACTGGGAGTGCGTTGCGCCGTTGTGCCACGGGACGTTTCAAGGGGCAAAGCTTTCACCCACGCAATGGGCACGTGCAGACGTGGGAGCCGGACAACTTTTCTGGTCACCGGGGCGGATGCAGTCATGCATCACAGAACTCGCACTGAACAGACACATCCTAGCTATCGTATCTCTAAACTTATGGTTGGGTGAACAGACGCACGGATGGCGTATACGCGTCTTTCGGGATGGCGAACGATGGTTTATACATGGCCTTGCCGTACAAGTTGAGACGGAAGTGAATGATCGACATTTCTCTCATTATTCGCAGCACACCAGCGTTATTTCATCAATCACCCGGTCTCCGGAAACGGACAACTCCGTTACCCTTCACGCTTGTCGTCCAATTTCTTCGGCCACACTGTATAGTCTCGATTTTGTACAAGCGCGGGAGATTGCCCCTGAAGCAGGGGCCACCACTATCACATTGGACCTCAGCGATATTCGATATCACTGGATTATGGAAATGAAAATATCATGATTAACCTAAATAATAGCCAAATTAGAGAATATATCTATGCGAAAAGAAATGCCAAAATGGATTGGATAACATAATGAAAATAAGAACGAAAAGTAATAGGAGTGGTATTCGATGAATTTTACAGCTTCACGATGGGACAAGATTAGAGAAGATTCAGACAAGTGGTGGGCGGGTGAGTTGAAAAGGCCACTGATCCAGATGAGACTGAATGGTGCCGACCCCGGCCGCGATGAACCGGCGTTGCCTTTTCATTCCTTCACATCATTTTATGACTTGGACGTTTCGGCCGAAGCCATTGTTGATCGTTGGGACTACAATCTTTCCTGTTGTAAGTTTCTCGGTGACTCGTTTCCGTCGGTGTGGCCGAACTTCGGCGCAGGTGTGATGGCGGCAATGATGGGGGCGAATTTGTTGAATGGTGATGACACAGTCTGGTTTAATCCAAAGGAAGAAAAGGAAATCTCTGACCTCTCGTTTGAGTTCGACACCAACAACGTCTGGTTCAACAGGATCAAGGATATCTATAAAGCTGGCCTTGAACGGTGGGAAGGCCTTGTTCAGTTTGACATGACGGACCTCGGCGGAAATTTGGATATTCTGTCGAGTTTTCGTCCCAGCGAAAAACTCCTCCTGGATCTCTATGATTTTCCGGATGCAGTGAAACGGATGACATGGGAAGCACACGAGAAGTGGTTCAGTTACTATGGCGCCTTCAACAGCCTTCTACAGCCTGTAAACCCGGGTTATACGGCCTGGACCCCTATCTTTTCGACACAGCCCTATTACATTCTGCAGTGCGATTTCTGCTATATGATTAGCCCCGACATGTTTGACGAATTCGTAAAGCCAGAGCTTGCCGCTGCATGTAAGCGTCTCACGAATTCCTTCTACCATCTGGATGGGCCAGGGCAGTTGGCGCATTTGGACTCGCTCCTGACTATAGACGAACTCAAAGGCGTGCAGTGGATACCCGGTGCAGGCTCGCCACTTTGTGATCAGTGGCCTGAGGTGTATCGCAAAATCAGGGATGCCGGCAAACTGATCCAGATTAGTGCCGACGTCAGTTACTTTGACACCATAGTCGAGCAACTAGGTTCGGCTGAAGGAATAGTTTTAATGACGAGTGTCAATATAAACCAGGAGGCCGAGGCCTGTGAGTTACTTGCACGTTATGGAGTTTAATTAGAGTAAACAGGGGGTGGGTGATCTGCAATGCAGGTTAGTTCCCCAAAAAAAAGAATATATTATGACTGTTTCAAACCAGTTCCGGATGAAAATCACTATGTGTATTCAGCCTACGACCCGCGTACGTATCATGATTGTATGTTTTGCGATTTTTGTTGTCTTTGGGGGCAATTTGAACCTTTCAGCAAATGATAAGGGGATGGTCGACGAACCGATAGGGGCGCGCTATTCACTGGGGCTTACGCTCTGGCACCTGGGACACGATGCTGAGCGGATAAGGCAGTTTCATGCCTTCTTGAAAACCCGTGGTGTTGAGGTGGCGTCATTGTTGTCAAGTGATGAATTGCTTCTGCCGCCTTCAATCAATCGAGTTTTGCTGGACCCCGAGCTGCTTCCCCCGGAGAAACTGAATGGGTGGAAGTCGCGTGATGGGTACATTACGAGTGGTGCAGGGGATGCTGGACCTACCGTTGAGATGCCACTTCGCATTGCACAAGACGGCATTTACCGTCTTTGGGTACGCTACTACGGCTGGTCCG
>Ga0307987_1001150_pt1 | contig 14814 bp, 11 predicted proteins | sample EllFjometagen181_FD_203157 | JGI IMG/M metagenome (GOLD analysis project Ga0307987, IMG submission 203157) | Marine microbial communities from Ellis Fjord, Antarctic Ocean - #181 | ecosystem: Environmental > Aquatic > Marine > Unclassified | place: Southern Ocean | collected 2014-10-08
ATTGGGTATCATTTTATTACAAATTCAGACCACCTTTTGAAAGCTTATGAATTCATGCTAGAAGGAAGGCTTATTGAAGAATTTGAAGAAAAATATTTTTATTTATCTGATCAAAAAATAGATAAAGAAATAGCCCAAATGAACTTTATAAGCGGATATATTAATTTTATAATACAGAGCCTAACTCCTTAGAGCCTGTTTGAAATTTATCAGGATCTGAGTCATTAGCTCAGGGGTTGTTGACTTACTGTTCCATGGGACAGGATAAAATGGTCAATTGATTTTTTCAACACATGATACTTCAGTCCTGGACCCAAAAATATTCAGAAGAGATCAGGTATGGTTTGTTGAAAAAGATAAAGGCAATTCCACCCAGATTTACTCCCTTTCGGATTTTCATCCACGCAAAGGTGAAGCCCTGGGAAAGGGGTATCTCAAGGGCCGGTATGGGGCATTGCCGTATATCGGGGAGGTGAATTTTTAATGGGTGGAGGAGAAAATATATCCCAAAATATGAAAAAGCAACCAGAAAATTGTTTCCGATGACAGAGAAAAGACTGGATGCAGCCATTGAAAATGCTGAAATAATTTTAAAACATTGCCAATCTGCAGGCACGGATGATCCATCAACCAAAATCCATGAACTGGTTTTATATCTGAAAAAATTAAAACAGTGACACGTATGGTACTTTCCCAAGGTATATGGAAGACCTCCCGGGGTAAAACACACCTCTTTCAGCACGTAGATGCCGACTATACGGGCATTGTCTGTAATGGATTAAAATAGGCAGGGCCGTTACGACCCATGATAAGTCAGGATATTTCAATAAAGTGCTACCAGAAAGTATCCAAGTTGGTATTTTCTGGTAGCACTTTGTTTGTTTTTTGTGTAATATAGAATATATTTCTAAAAAAAAGTGTAAAGTACTTTGGGTCTCATATGAAGAATGTCAAAGATTCTAATAACCTGCATGGCAGTAGCCACCAGCCACAACTAAAATTGAAACTCTCATGATTCCAATCAGTTGGACGGGGTTTTATATAAACCTACATGGCTGTAGGCACTAGCCACAACGAAAAATGAAAGTCCTTTGATTCCAGCAGCTTGGTGAAACTTTTATATAAAAACATGGTGAATTTTAATGAAAAGGTCAATTTACGCTTCACTTTTAAAATGGAAAAATAAAAAACATAGAAAACCCCTAATCCTTAAAGGAGCACGTCAGGTCGGCAAAACATATATTCTGAAGCAATTTGGGAGAGAGCAATTTACCCAATGCCACTATATCAATTTTGAAGAAGATGAGACGTTATGTAATATTTTTGAAAAAAATTTAAAAGTTAATCGTATTTTTCAAGAACTCTCCTTTTACTTGAATCATCCCATTGATCAGCAGAACGATGTTCTTATTATGGATGAAATCCAGGCATGTCCCAAAGCTTTGACCTCTTTGAAATACTTTAGAGAACAAATGCCGGAATTTGCGGTCTGTTCAGCTGGTTCATTACTAGGGATACATCTTGGTGAAGCCTCTTTTCCGGTGGGCAAAGTAGAATTTCTGGAAATGTTCCCCATGGGATTCCATGAGTTTTTGATGGGGGCAAAAGAAAAAATGCTGTTTGAATTTTTAGATAATTTCAATATCGCCGACCCCATTCCGGACATGGTGCATCAGCGTTTGTGGGAAAAATTAACTCATTACTTTGTTGTCGGCGGACTGCCGGATATTGTCCAGACCTATGCTGACGAAAAAGAAAATCTTTTTCCTTGCCTTCACGACGTCAGAAAAAAACAAAAAGAGTTGATCAACCACTATTTAGCTGATATTGCAAAGCATTCCGGCAAGATCAATTCCATGCATGTGGATCGCGTACTACGAAATATCCCAGCCCAAATCGCCAAAGAGCAGGACGGCTCCATTCCTAAATTTAAATTCAAGGATGTGATTCCCGGAATTCGGGGATACACCCGGTTAAGTGGTGCCATTGACTGGCTTGAAGCCGCAGGATTAATTCATAGAATTAACATTGTAAATCGTGGAGAGTTGCCTTTTTCCGCTTTTTCCAAGGAAAATACCTTTAAGTTGATTCTGTTTGATGTCGGTCTTCTTGGCGCGTTGGCGGATTTACCCATTAAATCGATCTTAGACTCTGATTATGGCACATATAAAGGATACTTTGCCGAAAATTTCGTTGCCCAGGAATTTGTCTATCAGAATATTGCCCCTCTTTTTAGTTGGAGAGAGGGAAGAAGCGAAGTTGAATTTCTTACAGAGATCAATGGCTCCATCATCCCCATTGAGGTTAAATCCGGTTGGGTAACCCAAGCGAAAAGCCTCAAAGTGTTTGCCGAAAAATATCATCCCGAATACCGGGTGATCTTCAGTGGGCGGTCTCTGAAGATCAACAATGAAAAACGAATCCATGGTTATCCACTCTATCTGGTATCTCACTTCCCCTTGGTCTAAGACCGCCCTGCCCCTTAGCTACTCTGGGAAAAAACCAAATTCTAATTTTATAAAACCTATCTCAAATTAAACGATTGATTTAAACGCTTGTTTGAATTACAAACACATTCAAAACAAACGTTTAAATTATTTTTAATAAAGGTAAGCTCCATGTCTGAACCCAATACCACCAAGAATAAAATCATGGATGCCAGCGAGCGTCTTTTTGCACAAAATGGTTACCACCGGACCTCCCTGAGGGAGATCACCGCCAGTGCCGGTGCAAACCTTGCTGCCGTCAACTATCATTTTGGCTCCAAAGAGAATCTCTTTGAATCTATCCTCCAAAGACGGATCACCCCACTCAACCAGATCCGGGAAGAACGGATGCACCATGTGATTGAAACGGCAAAAACAAAAAACAGCCTGCCCGATGTGGAAAAACTCCTCCGGGCGTTTGTTGAACCCACCTTGGAATTTATAAGCAATACGCCAGGCTCATTGGATTTTTTCATCATAATTAACCGATGCACCATGGAGTCCAGCGGCATTCAAAAAAACTGTTTCATGAAGCTAATGCAGCCCACACTGATGAAATTTTATCACCCCCTTTGTGAATCGCTTCCCCATCTCTCCAAAGAGCTCGTCTTCATGCGGTTCATGTTCGCCATAGGTTCCATGGTCAATACCATCCGAATGTTGAAAATGGTGGATCAGATCGCTGAAAAAGATATGGTAATTCCCGAAAACATAGATTTTTCAATCATCAACGAAGAGCTGATTAAATTTATCACCTCGGGAATGGAGAACTCATAAAATGAAATTATCTAAAGAAAGAAACAGAATGGATGCCATACAAATAAGAGAAAGAACCTTTACAAGAAGCGTTATTACACTGATGATGCTCTGTACATCACTGCTTTTTTCCACTGTCTCAGAGGCATCCGATCCAGAGCATCCAGAGACATTGGCCCTTGATCTTGAAACAGTGATGGCTGCTGCCCTGGAACATAATCACGCCTTGAAAGCGTCCCGGATAATACCTCTTAAAGAAAAAGAAAATATCCGGGTGGCCAAATCCATATTTGATCCTGAGGTGACCATTGAAGGAAGCACCACCGATCAGGAAAGCTGGGACGAGCCCATCGATAGCAGCTCCCTGCAATTTGAAACACAAGCCTCTGTTTCTAAAATTTTGGAGACGGGAACGGTATTTTCCATAAGCCTTGAAGCAGCAGACAATGATGCCGAAACCGACATCGACGAAAATACCGGGGGCAGCTACGTTCAAAGTACAGCCACCATCAGCCATCCCCTGATGAAAAATAGCGGACGGGAAGTTGTCACACGGAACGTCATCCTTGCAGATAATACCTTTCAAAAATCAAAGATAGAACTGAAACAGGAGGTGATGGATACCCTTTCCCAGGCCCAGACCCTTTACTGGAGCTATTACAATGCCCTTGAGTCCCTCACGGTCTATGAAAAGTCCCTGGAGCTTGCCCAGCGATTAATCAAAGAGGTGGAAGAGAGAGTAAAACTGGGCAATGCAGCTCGGCTTGACATCCTCCAGGCCAGATCTGAAGTGGCTACCAGGGAGACGGACATCATCATAGCACAAAACGATGTGCTCAATTCAAGGGATACTTTGCTCAGTTATATTTATGGAGAAACCCGCCCCAATGTCTCCTTGACGTGTCTAAGCATTCCCACCATTCCCACCATGGACAGACAAACATTTAATGAAAAAACTCTCATTGATCAGGCCCTGACCCTTCGGACCGATTACCAGACCGCCGACATCGATCTTGAGTCAGCCGACACAAATCTTGTCTATTTTGAAAACCAGACAAAGCCGGAATTGAACCTCTCCGCCGCAGTTGCCATCAATGATGCCCATCCAGACAATGATGCCTTTCGCACAGGGAATCTTCAAAGTTATTATTCCGGCAGTGTGGGGGTCATCTTAAAATTTCCCTGGGGGCTCCAGGGGGATAAAGCAAACTATGCAGCGGCAAAACTGAGCAAAAAGCAACTTCAAATCAACAAAGAGGCTGTACAATCCCAGATCATTCTGGATGTCCGTACAGCCTTCAGGGATCTTAAAGCTGCCATAAAAGGCTATGAAACCGCCCAAACAGCAAGCCGTTACTCCAAGGAGGCCCTGGACGCCGAAGAGGTGAAGTTCAAAAATGGCCTGTCCACCAGCTATAACGTCCTGCTCTACCAGCGGGACCTCACCGATGCAAGAGACCTGGAGGTAACTGCGCTCATTGCCTGCCAGACTGCTCTGATTTATCTCCACCAGGCCGTGGGTAACACCTTGGAAGTACATAATATTACTTTTAGATCCGCTACGATGCTGCCCTGAAAAAAGCGATCCATTTCAAAACCCTTCATTTACACTTTACATAAGGAATTCCCATGAGAGTTGGTGCCATACTCAAGAAAATGCTGATCATTGTCCCCATCATCTGCGGGGTGATTGTGTTCGTGCAGATAAAAAAAAACAAGGAAGCGCCCATACGCCTGGAAGCAAAGGAACGGGTCCGTAGCGTTCGGGTCATCCCCTTTGAAAAAACCGATTTCCTTCCCCGGGCCGTGGCGTACGGCTATGTGGAACCGACCCAGACCTGGGAAGCCATCTGTGAGGTGAGCGGCAAGGTGGTGGAAATCCATAAAAACCTGAGAAGTGGATTTTTCATCAACAAAGGCGAGCGCCTGCTTCGCATTGATACCGCCACCTACGGACTTGCCGAATCCCGGGGCAAAGCAGATGTGATGAGTATCGATGCCCAGCTCAAGGAATTGAATCAGTCCCGGGATAACACCCGGCGCTTACTTGGGATTGAAAAGCGCTCATTGAATATCTCGGCCCAGGAACTGAAAAGAAAACGGGATTTATTTCAAAAGGGGTATATCTCCGAGTCCGAGGTGGAAAGTGAAGAAAAACTCTTTCTTGCCCAGCAAACCACGGTGAACAACCTTCAAAATACCCTGAGTCTTTTTCCAACCCAGCGGCGGGATCTTCTGGCCAGAAAGGACTCCGGAGAGCTCACCGTGACGGAACGACAACTCGATGTGGCCAAAACCGAAATCATCGCCCCCTTTGATTGCCGGTTATCAGAAGTTAATGTGGAGCTGAACCAGTACGCCTCCACAGGTTCCCTGATGTTAAAAGCCGAAAGCATCCACAGTGCCGAAATACCGGTGCAACTCTCCCCCCAGATTTTCATGACACTACTGCCCAGAATGGAACGTTCATTCATACCCGGGGAGCTGGATATGGAGACCATCCGTAAAGCCATTGGTATCACGGCAATGGTTCGTTTCCCCAGCAATCGACAAAAAATCTCCTGGCAGGGCCATTTTTCCCGTACCGGTGAATCCATGGACAGCACCACCGGCGCTATAACCATCTATGTCACGGTGGATGACCCCTATGAAAATATCATTCCCGGCAAAAGGCCGCCACTTTTGACCAATATGTATGTGGAGGTGGAACTCAGAGGCCGAATTATACCAGATCAACTTGTGGTTCCCGCCACCGCTGTCCATGAAGGGCAGATCTATATTGCCGGTATGGATAATCGCCTGAAAATTCGAAAGATCGAGGTGGCATGGATCATGGGGGACCTGGCGGTACTCTCTTCCGATGGTTCCCCAAATGATTCTGTAAACAATTTTACATCGGTCCATCCCATGGTCAGCCCGGGGGAGACCTTGGTGCTAAGTGACTTGGTGCCGGCCATTGAAGGGATGTTGCTCAATCCCATAACGGACAATGAGACAGCAGAGCGTATCCGAATGACGGCAGCCGGACATGATACATCACCCTCCCAACCCCCCCCTAAAAAAGAGCACACCACCCAAAAAACCGAAAAGGAAGGATGATATGAACAGCATCAAAAAAGGCATTGCCTTTCTCTGTGAGCATCCCACGGCATCCAACCTGCTGATGCTGCTCTTTATCACGCTGGGTCTCATGACGGTGAAGGATCTTCGACGGGAGACCTTTCCCGACTTTTCCGTGGATGCCGTTCAGATCACAGCCATCTACCCCGGTGCCACGGCGGAAGATGTCGAATCGGCGGTGTGCCGCCGCATTGAAGATGCCATCGAAGAGGTGAACCACATTGATCGCATCGAAAGTACAGCCCAGGAAAACAGCGCCACTGTGGTGGTGGAGATGATGGAAGGCAAAGATGTCATGGAGTTTTTCAATGACATCAAGACCGATGTGGAGGCCATCAGCGATTTTCCAGAGGAGGTTGAGGATCTGATCATCAAACGCATCAACCGCACCGACCAGGTGATCTCCGTTGCCGTAACCGGCCCCATGAGTGATCTGCATCTAAAACTCTACTGTGAATCCCTCAAAGATCGCCTCAAACAGTTGGATCTTATCTCCCAGGTGGATCTGCTGGGATTTTCCGACCACGAATTTCTCATTGAAATTCCCACCTATCAGATGATGCGCCTGGGGCTGTCCATATCCGATATTCAGGCCATCATAACTTCCCAGAGCCTGGACATGCCCGCAGGAAGCCTTGAAACAAGGGAGAAGGACATCCTGATCCGGTTTGCAGAAGAGCGTCGAAGCATCCAGGAACTTTCCGATCTGGTGATTATCGCCAATCCCGATGGGTCAGAAGTCCGCCTGGGCGAGATTGCCCGCATCTCCGACCGCTATATTGATGAAGAGAACAAAATTTTCTTTAACGGAAAGCGGGCCGGAATGCTCCAGATCAACAAAACCAAAGCCGAGGACAGCTTGCGTATTTTGGATGCGGTGAACGCATTTCTTGAAAAAGAACGCCTCCAGGCTCCCCCCAATGTCTCTTTTTTCACAACTCAAAACCAATCTAAAGTGGTACGGGATCGTCTGGAAATGCTCATCATCAACGGTCTTCAGGGACTGGCTCTTGTGTTTCTTGCCATGATCTGTTTCTTTCCCTTTAAATTTTCCTTCTGGGTTACCATGGGACTGCCGGTCTCTTTCCTTTTGACCTTCTTTTTTATGAAACAGATCGATTTTTCCCTGAACATGCTCTCCATGGTGGGCCTTCTCATCGGCCTGGGCCTTCTGATGGATGATGCCATCGTCATTGCAGAAAATATCGCTGCCCATCTTGAAAAAGGGAAAAAAGCATTTGATGCCGTGGTGGACGGTATCAGTGAAGTGGCAGCCGGCGTCTTTTCATCCTTTCTCACGACCCTGTTTATCTTCGGGGCCCTGGCCCTGAGCATGAGCGGTAATATCGGCAAGGTCCTTTACGCCATCCCAGTGGTGCTGATTCTAACCCTCTCCGTCAGTCTTGTGGAGGCATTTTGCATTCTGCCCAATCACCTGTTTCACGCCCTTAGTCATGGAGAGACAGCAGGAGATAGCTCCAACCCAACAGACCACATGGGAAAGCCGTCATCACCGTTATCAGGAATGCCCAAAAACAAATTCAGCCAAATCATGGATGGCCTGATTGACTGGACCCGGGATAAGTTATTGGGAAGGGTCGTGGATCTTGTGGTGAACTGGCGCTATCTTTTTGTGGGGATTGTACTGTTTGTCTTCATGCTCTCCATCGCCATGATTGCCGGCGGCCTTCTGAAAATAAAGGCATTTCCGGACATTGACGGAGATGTCCTTCAGGCCAGAATTCTGCTTCCCCAGGGAACTCCCCTGGTACGAACCGAACAGGTGGTGACAAAACTTGTGACGGCCGCCAAGCAGATCAATGAAGAGTTCAAAACAGCCCAGCCCGGCGGTGTTGATTTAATTGAAAACATCTCCGCCATTTTTAACACCAACGCCGATGCCGGGGAAAAGGGCCCCCATGTGGCCACCGTCTCTTTGGATCTTTTAAGTGCCGAAGAGCGATCCACAGCACTGGATGATATCACGGCCCGCTGGCGCACCCTGGTGGGGGAGGTGCCGGACTGTATCAACATTGCCTACAAAGAACCTGGCTTTGGGCCGGGGGGATTAGCCATTGAGATTCTGCTCCAAGGGGAAGACTTTGACGAGCTGAAGCTGGCCTCCACCAGGCTGATCGACTGGCTCTACACATACGAAGGGGTGGTGGATCTAAGTGATGACCTGAGACCTGGAAAACCTGAAATCAAGGTGCGTCTGAAACCCGGTGCCCGTGCCAGGGGTTTCAATGCCAGAGATATTGCCACTCAATTGCGCGCAGCGTTTTACGGCACAACCGCCGGGGAAATCCTGGTGGGGGAAGAGTCTTACGAGGTCAATGTGCGCATTGCCGATGAAGATCGTGCCGTTATCTCTGCACTTGAGCGTTTTTATGTCATAGGACCCAACGGAGAAAAGGTTCCCATCAGTTCCGTGGCCAGCCTTGAAGAGACCCGTGGATATGCAGGAATCAACCGCATTAATTCCATGAGAACCGTCACCATTACCGCAGACGTGGACACCCGAGTGGCCAACGCGGCCCAGGTCATCGCCGACACCCGGGAAAATTTTCTACCCCAGCTTCATAAGGAATTTCCTGATGTAAAGGTGCTGGCCGAAGGAGAAGAAAAAGAGACCAGCGAATCCATGGGCGGCATGCTCAAGGCCCTGCTCGTCGGTATTTTCGGGGTGTTTTGCATTTTAAGTTTTCAATTTAAATCCTATATCGAGCCCATGGTGGTCATGATCACCATTCCCTTTGCCTTTATCGGAGTGGTGTGGGGTCATATTATGATGGGGCTGGATCTCTCTATGCCGAGCATCATGGGATTTGTATCCCTTTCCGGGATTGTGGTCAACGACTCCATCCTGCTGGTGAGTTTCATCAAGATCCATGTGGCACGGGGAGAAGATGTCAGCACCGCCGCGACCCTGGCCAGCCGGGAGCGTTTCCGGGCGGTGATGCTCACCTCCCTGACCACCATCATGGGACTGCTGCCCCTGCTTTCCGAACGGAGCATGCAGGCCCAAATTTTAATTCCCCTGGCTGCGTCCATTGTTTTCGGTCTTCTTGCTTCCACAGTGCTGGTGCTGCTGGTGGTGCCGTCGCTGTATGCCATTCTGGGGGATTTTAGACTCCTTGGTCACCCCCTTAATCCTGGCCAGGAACAGGAAACAATCTCCTTGTAAGCATGTGGAATAACAACCGCTGGCAACGGTTTGTTATCCTGCTGCTCACAACCCACGCATGTATTCAGGTCGCCGGACCGCCGGATCTTTGATACCGGCCTCAATCCTGCATAAAAAGTCTTTTTTATCTTTTCCCAGCTCACCTTTTAAACTCAGATAATTGGACGCATGGTTGGTGTTGAATATGCAGTCTGTCAGGTCATCGGCGGTATGATCTATCAGCGTATACAATTCCTCCAGAATCTGGGTTGAGGTACAGGGGTGGAATTTTTTTTCTAAATTCTGCGCCAGTATCCCTGACCCCGGTGTCATCTCCAATGTGAGCGGGGAAATATACCACTTCCTTGGCATGGAGGGTGCCATACGGTTGATCAGTTTTGCTGAGTCAACCGCGTGGCTGCGGCTTTTTACAGGATCGTTTCCGGCAAGGCCCAGCAGGAAAATCCCGGACCAGTCAATTCCTGCCCGGTGACATTTCTGGGCACCCAGTGCATAATCGTCCTGGGTCGCCCCTTTGTTGCAGTCTTTGAGCACCTGGTCGTTCCCGCTTTCAACGCCGACATAAACCATTGTAAAACCGGCGTCGGCAAGCCGTTTTAAATCATCATCAGACTTGTTGAGGATATCTTGGACATGGGCATAGGAGCTGACCTTCCTCAAATTCGGGTGCTGCTCATAACAATATTTGGTCAATTCAACCAGGATATCTGCTTTAACGACAAATGCATTCCCGTCTTCAAAGAATATTTTTTCAACCCGGCTTCCGAACATTTCTCCGGCCTTGCGAATATCCGTCTTGATCTCTTCAATGTCCTTGCGAACTGAGAATTTTTTTGTCAGATACATGGAACAAAACGTACACCTGTGTGTGCATCCGTTTGTAACCTTGATTAATAATGAATCCCACTCCGAAGGAGGCCTGAATACAGGTGCTTCTAAATTGCCAACATCCAAATTCATAATTTTATCTACCCTTTTGACGTCTTAAAGGCAGAATCCACCTTTAAAAACGAGTCCATTTGAATCACACGAAAATTTTATTATACACCTGTGAAATTTATAAAGCCACAACCCAATAGGGGTATCAATATGATTATTTGCAACCCGTCATCCCATGAATCCCGAAGACACCATACTGATCTCCATGCACCCATAAGGAATTAATTTCCTGGATGGCTTTTCTAAATCTCTGGTTCAATAAAAAGCTTGACGAAATCTGGAAAATCAGTTTATTCTTCAGTCAGTCGCTTGACCGACTGACATTCTTTCGCAGTTTTAATCCTCAGGAGACGTATGGACACCTTTATTGAAGTGAAACCCCAAAAGAAAATTTTCCAGCGAATTTATCTTTCCATCATGCTCTGGTTTGTGGGGCGGGCCATCCAGGCCGCATCTCGGGTGGACGAACAGGTGAAAAACGAATTTAACACCATGCCGGACAACTACACCTTTTCTCTGGGGGCGTTTCCCCATGGACCCTATATGGTCATCGGAAAAGACGACAACGGAAAGGTAAGATACCTGGGGTCTGACATTGAAAAACAACCTGTGGATCTTGAGTTGACCCTGAAAAGCATGGCCCATTTTTTCCTGTTGTTTACCTTTATGGAAAGCACGCCCACAGCCAATTCCCGGGACCGGATGTGCGTCAACGGTGATGTGCCCCCGGCATGTGCAGCCGTCAGAATCCTGGATATTGTACAGGTCTATTTATTGCCCAAGTTTATTGCCAAATTGGCCATTAAACGCTACCCCCGGTGGTCATTTAAACGCCATACCCTGGACCGGGCATTGGTTTTAATCAGAACCCTTATTGGATTTTAAACAGGAGTGATGGGTATGGAACCAACAGAATTTACCTTTTTATGTCGTACCAAAACCAGCTTTGGAAAGAGTGCGCTGGACCATCTGCCCTTTGATCTGTCCAGCATGGGAGCCCATAAACCCTTTGTTCTCCAAGACAACCAGACGTCAGAGTCACACTGCACAAAGCCCCTGATCCAGGCGTTTAAGGAATCGGAGATGACCCTTGGCATCTATCCGGCCCTGGACCGGGAGTGCCCCGTTGATATGGAAACACTGAAGAACTGTTATCAACTTTTCACTGACAAAGGCTTTGACAGCATCATTGCCCTAGGCGGCAAGCAAGTGGTTGATCTGGCCAAGGTTCTGAATATGGCAGTATCCTGGGGACCGGAGGCATTGGAAACATCCCATGAACACTCCGTAGGCGCCCCCCCTTTAGTGCCTCTTGCCTATGTTCCCACCACTGCTGGAGATGGCCGAGAAACGGATTGTTCCGCAATCTTTAATGGTAAACGTTTTGATTTACCTGGCCTTGCACCGGATATAGCGCTGATCGATCAAAGTATGATGGCCCGGGATACACTGAATAATATTGTGAATGCCGCCTTAACCTGTCTGGCAGTCTCCTGCGAAACGTTGGCCCTGTCAAAAAACCCACCGGCCAGGGCCTATGCCGCCACCGCCGTCGGGCTGGTAATGACCCCTCTTTTTGCATTGCTCAATAAAGACACCTATTCAGACACAACCATTTTCCCCAATAATAAAAAAGATCAATATCATTTATCCTGCCTGGTACATGCCTCTGCTATTACCGGCTACCTTATAACCAATGTTCGCTCATTGATTGGGTTTAAAATGGGAAATGCCATGCCCAAGTCCTGTTTTGCCTCTCCGGGTCGGGCCATGCTCGTTGTGCTGCCTGCCATACTGGAGATTTTTTCCAACACAGATTCAGATATGGACCTTCTTTTACTGAACCTTTTGGGACAGGATGCATTTTGTACCATTCCATCCAGTCAACACGGTGTTACCGCCATCCAGACCCTTCGAAATATTCTCAATAACTTGTACGGCTTGAGCAAGGGAGCCATCCCCAGAACCCTGGCCGATGCAGGTATGAATTCGGGAAAAATGGATATTTATTTCAAGGCAATCTGCCAGCAGGAATTTGATGTTGACCCGGATAAAATCAAAGCAATTCTGATCCATTCCTTTGATGGTCAGCCCATGGCCCAGGGATAAAGGAGACTATTATGTACATACCGGATTATTATGAATTTTGTTGTCGTGTCAATATCGTGGCCGGACATGATGCGTTGGAAAAAATCCCCGGGCTTTTATCTGCCATGGGAGCCAACAACCCCATGATTTTAACTGACAAAGGCGTCAAGGCAGCAGGTCTTGTTAACATTCTGGTTCAGGCCGTGGAAAAGGGGCTTACCATCAAATGCATTGAAGACGATGTCCCCCCGGATTCAGATGTAAACGTGGTGCACCGTCTGGCCAGAATTTACAACGAAACCGGGTGTGACAGCATTATTGCCCTGGGCGGTGGCTCGGTAATGGATACGGCAAAGGGGATCAACATCCTTGTTTCAGAAAAGTCTGATGATCTCATGCAGTTCACCGGTGCCGGTGCTTTAAAACGTAAGTTAAAACCGTTGATAGCAGTTCCAACAACCGCAGGAACCGGTTCTGAAGTAACCATAATTGCGGTGATTGCCGATCATGAAAAAAACCGAAAAATGGCCTTTGCATCTTATTTTCTGCTTCCCGATGCCGCAATTGTTGATCCAAGAATGACCTTGACCCTGCCCCCCCATATCACAGCGGCAACCGCCATGGATGCCCTGGCCCATTCCGTGGAAGCCTGTACCATGCTCAGTAAAAACCCCTTAAGCGATGCCCATGCCAAAGAAGCCATCTGTTTGATAAAAACCCATCTTCTTGATGTCATTGCAAACCCTTCGAACAAAGAGGGACGTCTGGCCCTTGCCACGGCGGCAACCCTTGCCGGAGTGGCTTTTTCCAATTCCATGGTGGGCATGGTTCACGCCCTGGGACATTCATTTGGTTCTGTGTGTCATATCCCCCACGGCAGCTGCATGGCCATCCTGTTGCCCTACGGACTGGAGTATAATCTTCATAAAATTGAAGACCGGATGGGTGAGCTTTTGTTTGTCCTGGCAGGTCCAGAAACGTACACAAAAACACCAAAAGAGCAAAGGGCCTTGAAAACCATTGCCTGGATCCGTCAGTTCAACCAGGATATTTGCACCGCCACCAACGGAATGCATGCCACCTGTTTTAAAGATATTAAAGATCAAGATCAAAACAGAAGGGTCCCAGAAGAAATGCTGCCTGACATTGCATTAACGGCCCTGGGAGATGGGGCTGCCTTTTATAACCCGGAAGATACCGATTATGACGATTGGCTCATGGTGGCCAAAGCCGCATGGGAAGGGGTTTCCCTGGACAGAACTAAAATTAAAATAGGTTAAGGAGATGCGATGAAACCAATGCGAAAAGGATATATGGGTAAAGTAATGATGGTGGATCTTTCCGCTGGAACCATTGACATCGAGCCTGTTTCCCACACCGTGTACGAATCTTTTTTATCCGGCATGGGACTTGCCGCCCACCTGCTGTACCATGGCATTCCCGCCGGTGCAGATCCCCTGGGCCCAGATAATATCCTGGGGTTTGTTTCAGGACTTCTCACCGGAACTGGGTCTCTTTTCACCGGCAGATGGATGGTTACGGGCAAATCACCCTTAACCCGGGGCTGGGGCGAAGCCAATTGCGGTGGAACCTTTTCTCCGGCCATTAAGCGATGCGGGGTGGATGGTATTTTCTTTAAAGGCATCAGTTCCAAGCCCGTTTATCTGTACGTGGATGATACCACGGCAGAACTCAGGGATGCCGGGGAGCTGTGGGGCAAAGATGCCGTGGAAACGGAAACCCGCCTGATTGAACAAAGCGGCAAAAGAAACACACGGGTTGCCTGCATAGGCCAGGCGGGTGAAAAATGTTCATTGATGTCCGGTGTATCCACAGACAAGGGCCGCATGGCGGCACGGTCCGGCCTGGGTGCGGTCATGGGATCAAAAAAGCTCAAAGCCCTGGTGCTGGCCGGTACCCAACGCATCGTTCCTTATAACCCCAATGAAATAAAACGCTTGAGTCAAATCTGCAATAAATGGATTCAATTTCAACCGCCTTTTTTACCGGGAATTTTAACGGCCCCATTGGGGGCGCTCATGAGAATAATGCCATGGGTGTTCACCCTGGATGGGTTCCTGTATAAAATAATGCTGCGAAAATGGGGCACGGTCTCCATGAACCAGGCCAGTGTTGAAATGGGGGACTCTCCCATTAAAAATTGGAAAGGCTCCAGTGCGGACTGGGGGTTTTTCAAAAGCAAAAGTTCCAACCCCGACGTATTTACTAAAAAAGAAC
>Ga0307987_1001151_pt1 | contig 14810 bp, 9 predicted proteins | sample EllFjometagen181_FD_203157 | JGI IMG/M metagenome (GOLD analysis project Ga0307987, IMG submission 203157) | Marine microbial communities from Ellis Fjord, Antarctic Ocean - #181 | ecosystem: Environmental > Aquatic > Marine > Unclassified | place: Southern Ocean | collected 2014-10-08
CGGCAAGGATGGTCCGTTCGCAACCGTGAGCCGTGCCCGAGACGCGATCCGGGAGCACAGGGGAAGCCATGCTGAGCGCTACGCCTACGTAGTCAATATCCGCGGAGGCGTCTACCATCTCGCGGAGAAGATCGAGTTCACGCCGGAGGATTCAGGTACGCGTGAGTGCCCGGTCACATACCAGGCCTTTGGCGAAGAGAAACCGATCCTCAGCGGCGGGCACCCCATCTCGGGATGGACGCGTGGGACCGGCAAGACACGGCATCTGTGGTTGGCGCGGGTTGCTGCGGTGGCCGCCGGGGGACCGCCACCGAACCAGCTCTTTGTCGATGGCGTCCGCCGCCCCCGGGCACAGACTTGCCTGCGTGGGGCAGGCCGGTCGCGATCCCTGCCACTACCACGGCAGAGCCTACGCTTCAAGGCCGGGGATTTCGCTCGTTGGGACAACCTCGATGATGTCCTGATACGTGCCTATTCCTCCTGGATCGTGAGTCTCCACTGGATCAAGGAACTCGACCTGCCCAACCAGATCGTCACGTTCACGAACCGCGGCTGGGAGTTTGGCCGTTTCGATGGCCATCAACGCTACATCATCGAGAACTGCCTCTCGGCTCTGGACACCCCGGGAGAGTGGTTTCTGGATCGGGAAGGCACACTTCGTTACTGGCCACACGATGGGGAGAAACTGACCTCCGTATCTGCGACCATGCCAGTCGTGCGAGAGCGACTTGTCGAGTTTGCCGGCGATCCACGCCAGGACCGGTATGTCGAGTATATGACGTTCAGAGGACTGTCGCTCCGGCACGTTGATTGGACGATCAGGAGGGATTCGTGGTACGACCACCAGGATTACGCGGCCTTGAACTGGGCGGCCATCTACGCAACCGGTTTGCGGCATTCACGGTTCGAAGATTGCGAGATACGCAACATTGGTGTTCATGGAATCTACCTGGCGAGCGGCTGCCGGAACAACGCGATCGTCCGCTGCCACGTGCATGACACGGGGGGCGGCGGCATATACGTGGGTTCGCGCAAGAGCTCCGCCGAAGGCAGAGCTGCGGTTGTGGAGAACACCGTGGACAACAACTTCGTGCACGATGTAGGGCGCATCTTCGGTGGCTCCGTGGGCATCTACCTCGGACGTGGCGCACGGAACACCGTATCGCACAACGAAGTCTGCGACACCGACTGGTCGGGGCTCTCGCTCGGCAATCCCGGCGACCCACCCAGCGCCGGACACACTGTCGAATTCAACCACATTCACCATGTGCTGCGCGGCATGCTGAGCGACGGGGCGGGTATCTACACCCTCGGCACGTCGTCGGGGACGGTCATCCGCAACAACCTTATCCACGACGCCTACGCGTATCCCACATCCCCAGGTAGAGGCATCTACCACGACACGATGAGTGCGGGCTACACCTGTGAAAACAACCTCGTGTACAACGTGTCCGGACACGGGATCTTGCAGTGTGGCCAAGCGGTGGGCATTACGATTCGCAACAACATCCTTGCCTTCTGCGACTTGGGGGGGATTTGCCGGGCTTCCCTTGGCAGCGCCATGGAGAGGAACATCGTCTACCTGCCCAACAACCGCAGCATGATCACCCGGGTGGCTGCGGCTGCTGCGGGCAATGTCGATCACAACCTCTACTGGGCGGGACCCGCGACCACCAAGGACGCGCGGTTCAGTCGGCAGAGCTTCGCGGAATGGCAGACTGCGGGCGGTGACCGGCATTCAGTGATCGCCGATCCGCTATTCGTCGATCCCGAACAGCATGATTTCAGCCTGCGCCCGGAATCTCCTGCCCTCAGGCTTGGCTTCCAGCCGATCGATATCAGCACAGTCGGACTGTACGGCGAGACCGAATGGACATCTCTGCCGGAACGGGCCCGGGGCACCGCAGCACCTTTGCCTGTCTTCCCACCCCGACCTGCCCTGTCCTTGGACGATGGTTTTGAGGACGGCGAGATCGGATCACTGCCGAGCTGCCTGGCGATGATTTCCGAGCTGAAGGGACGGATCAGAATCAGCGACGAAGCAGCAGCCACCGGCAGGAAATCCCTGAAATTCACGGATGCCCCCGGTATGAAGAGCTTCTACCCCTACATGTACGATCAGTCCTTCAAGATCGACTCCGGCACCGTCACCTTCTCCTTCGACGTCATGCAAAGCGGCAAAACACCCGGTCGCGCCAGAATCCACTTCCGAGACTACCAGACGCCAGGGACCAACCCGGCAGCCGCTGGCCCAAACGCATCCAGCTACGTGGAAGGGCCGGACCTCATGTTAACTAGCGAAGGGCAGCTCATTGCCAACCAGAAGAACGTGATGCAAGTCCCGGCTGGCAAGTGGGTTCACATCACAGCGAAGTTCACGCTTGGCCCGGGGAAGCCGAAGCGTTACACGATCACTGCGCGTCTCCTCGGGCAGGAAACGGCAAAAACAGTCGCTGACGTGCCCTTCACAAGCCCGCATTTCGCCGTGTTCACAGGCCTGTTTGTGATTGCCGAACTCGAGCCCACTGACTCGCACCCCGTGTTCTACCTCGACAACCTGCGCCTCGACCACAGCCCCCCCATGACCACGCCGGTCGGAAACACCCAGCGTCCCCAGGCACCAGGGGGCCACTGAGCCTGTTCGCATCAGACGTTCCCGGAGACGCTCTATTCCCGGTCCAGGAGGCGGAAAGGGCCTCCGCCCGCCGGACCCCCTCCCCGCCCAGGCCGGCAACCCCGAAGCGGGTTGGAAAACAGGGGTCCACCTCACTACCCCGGAAGAACTTCTGAACAGGAAGGCAGCGTCTACGGATCCGCAAATCCATTCCATTCGCTCTGGCGATCCAGGCAGAATACGCGTGTCTGCCCTTTCGGCAGATCGATCGTGATTGACTTGGTCTTGCGACCATAGATGCGGCGCTCGAAGGGCTCGATCCAGGTGACCGGCTCCTTGGCAGTCAGGATCAAGCCGCGTTCGTCTACCACCGCATGGACCCCGAGCATGCTCCGGTTTGCCCAGCACAGCACGCCTTTTCGGGTGTAGCGGTGCACGCCGCTGACCTCTATGACACGGTCGAGCAAGTCTTGCGGCAGGTCCGGAAGAACCGAGTAGATGACGCGGGCGCGGGCGCTTTCACGCATCGCCACGGCCACCTTTCCGGCCTGGTGCTTGCCATCGAGTCGCAGTCCCGCCCAGGAGGTCCAGCCGTTGCTGCGGGCCGGGTCGAGGTAGAATGTCGGGCCGATCTCCTGTCCGTAGTTGGCGATCTGGTGCGCACCCCACCAGGGGAGCACATCGAAGGCCGTGCCCTCGATGTCCGCTCCCAGAAGGTGTTTCTCATCGAGTCGCCCGACGCCGGTCATGCCGGTGACTGCCTCAATGCCCGCCAAGGCCAGCTCCGATGAGGCACCCGTATTGCCCTGGTAGCCAGGCGCGAAGAGGAACAGCGCCGTGCGTCCATCGGCCAGCAGATCCCGCCGAATCAACTCGCGTTCGGCCGGGCTCAGACAGAACGAATTCATGAAGACCACCAGACGGTACTGCCGATGCCAGCCCTTGGCGACGAGTTCGGGGAGATCCGTCTGCAGGTACAAATCGAAGGGGGCACCCAGGCGGAACATGCGCATGTAGAGGTAGTTCACCAGAGCACTGTGGACCGAGTTGGCCGGCGAGTAGGCATCGGTGTTGTACATCTGTTCGGCACTGAACACAATGGCGACCTCCGCGTTCGGGCCATTGGTCCGCGGGAAGGTCAAGGAGCGCTCGTACAGTTCTCGCATGGTCGAGGCATCGCGCAACAGCACGGGGTCCGCAAACCAGGACGCGGCCTTCGGACCACGCGGGGCGGAGACAAACTCCAACCACCACCAGCCTTGGTCACCAGTGATGGCAGCCACGAACTCCTTGCGCAGCACCTGCACCGTCTCGGCCTGGCTGAAGGTCTTCGGCCCGATGGGGCTCAGGTAGGTGCGCGAGTCGAACTCGTTGAGCCAGAGCTTGCCGTGCAGGCGTGGCGAGTCCGTAGCCCCCATGGGAACGACCGCATCGCCGGCGCGCCGTTGATGGTAGAAGTGCGGGCTGACCGTGAAATCCATATGCGGACTGGCGAGGACCTTGCCGATCGCCATATGCCCGGAGTGCTGGCCGCTGCCGGGCGGTGAATTGGTCAGCGTCGGAATGACGTAGCCGACATAGGCACCGGTGAGCAAGCGACCCCCGCTGGCCTGCTTGACCGCTGCCGCTGCGGCCAGCAGATGGTCTGCGCGGGCCTCGCTCTGGTGACGGACAAAATCCTCGAACAGCCTCCCTTCCGCTACACGATCGCGGAACATGAAGCGGCCCTCGGGACGACGGTGCCACATGAGGTCCTTCGTGAAGCGGCGGTTCGGCCACTTCCCGTAGCTCACCACATCCGCAAAGGTCATGCCAGGGATCTGCCAAGCCTTGCTCAGCGCCTCCGGGGTCCCGTAGCGATCCGTGAGCCAATCGCGCAGGCTACGGCGCGCCGCCAGCCCGAAATCCCCGATGACGTAGTTCAGGCGGTCGGCGACCAGCCACTTGCCCGCCGCGTCCTTGCGCATGTTGATGTCCAGGCCCCAGTAGTTCTCCCCGGCTCGGCCGGAGGCCATGACAATGCCGATGACACTGCCAGCATAGGGTTGCTGCTTCAGTCGACCGACGAACTCCGTAAGGCTCGAGGTTACAGCGTGCATTACGCCCGGTGCGTTCGGAGTTTCGCGCAAGTAACCCAGGGAGTGGTTGGCCGCGCTGAGGGGGACGAGACGCTGATTGTTGCCCAGGACGATCAGTTCCTCGTGATGCGTCGCACGCCAGTCGTTGGGCATGTCCAAGTCCAGCATCAGGATGAACCGAGCGTTGGGGTTCATGGCCCGGACCGTGGTGACCTGGGTCTCGATGACGCTGAGCAGGGCTCTGTAGTGAGCATCCTCGGCGCCCTTTGCGGGCACGACGCTGCCAGCTCCTTGGGGAACGATCCGGAACAGCCGCACGCCGGAGGTCAGCCAGTCCTGATAGCGGTCCGGCGTCTGCAGTGAGGTGGTGTAGAGGATAGGGGCAACGACACCGCCATCAACCTGCAGCCGACCATCGGGGAGGATGCGGTTGTCGCCGAAACCTGCGGGCAACGCCGGTGGCGCTGCCGCTCCGACCGCAACTCGGAGGCGACCTGGGTGCCCGCCGCCACTGACAGTCCCGACGGGCCCCGGTAGCAGTTCAACCTGGGCTTTCGGGTTGCACAGGCGCAGGACCAGGCCCTGACGGGGAGCCGTTCCCGCTGGCCAGCGCCCACGGACCACGACCTCCTTCTCGCCCTGCCAACCAACTGGAAGGCCCTGTTCAGGGCCGATAAACGCATCGCCGACGTTGAACTCCATGCCCGTGTTCCGGGCTGCTCCACTGTCGCCGAATTGCACCAGCAAACCATAGGCCCGGCTCAGCGCCTTGGCGGCCTTGACCCGCACGCTCAGGGAGAAGGCTTCCCCCGGGCGTGGAATGGGTGGCACTAGGCTGATAGCGGTGATCTGGGCCGAATCAGAGAAGTAAGCGGGGGTGTAGTCTTCATCCCGAGCCCACGGCAACTCCTGGTTGGGCGACCCCGTGACCATGGGCTTGGCCCAGTGCGCGAAGCCCTCGCTGAGAGTATTCCAGCCGCTTTCTTCGACACTACTTGCCAGGAATCGGGTTGGGTGAGTCACAATGCTCTGCTGCGTACCATCGGCCCGTTCCAGCCAGAGCTCCGCCAGGACCCCACGCAAGTCCGATTCCTCGACATCTTCACCCTCGATGGCGAGCAAGTTTTGCCCTGGACGTAGCAGGTCCGGACGGATCGTTTCGCGCACCATCTCGCGGCGCAAGCCACGCCCCGGATCGACCGTCCGGGCCACTTCCGTGCCATTCAGGAATACGCGGCCTCGGTCGTGGGCAGAGAACATCAGCTTGACTGAACGGACCTTGGCGGGGTCCTTGACCTCGAAGACACAGCGGAAGAACCGTTGAATCGGCCCGAAGTTCGGCAGTGTGGGCTCGGGCTCGCCCCAGATCCAGAGGCCCTGCCACTTCGGCCGGATGGAATAGCCAGTGACCGTCTTCGGGCCGAAGACGCGCAGCTCGCGAATGGCCACTAGCTGGTCTGGCCCGGACGTGCGGAAACCCAGACGCAGCTCGGTGACCCCGGCAAGCGCTTCGGCGGGCGTGATCACGAGTCGGTGGTCGGCCGTCCAGGCCGCGTTGGCATCAGCCGCCTGAAGTACCCGCCACGTACCATCTGCCAGGACTCTGAGCTCCAGGCGCTCCGGTTCGACCGTGGTCAGGTTGACTGCTTTCGTGGGGGCACGATCCAGGAAGTCACGCCGCAGCGCGTGGGAGATGGTCATAGGTGTCGCATCGATCTCCACTCGGGTCACGGCCACCACCGCGTGGCGCCACTGAATGCGGGCCCAGTGGTCACGCATATCCCTCCCCGTGATCCACGCCGTATCCCCCTTGCCATCGGCAAACGCCCCGGCAAGGTGATTGTACTTCTGATCGATCGAGTCACTGGCTGTGGGCACGGCCCGAGCAGAGATCAGGCTGAGATTGATGTCTGCTGCAACAGCGAGGACGGGGACGAAGGCACAGAGGAGCCAGACCATGCCGATCAGGCGTCCGGGTCGGCGTGTCAGAGAAGTGAAGGCGAGGCAAGGCATGATCGATCCTTCCGTTCGGCAACGGGCATTGCTGAGCTGTCCTCAGCATAGATCGGGATCGCCGCAGGGTCAACCAGGCCAGATTCTCATTCCACCAAACCAGCCGGCCAGATCACTCCAGCCAGAGCTTGTCGAACTGGTAGGTGACAGTCGGCGCGGCCCACTTGGCGTTGGCTCCACTCTCGGCGAGGATGAGGGTCAGATTGCCCGCGCTCTTGCCGGAGACGGGCAGGGACAGTGTCTGCCATTCGCCAGTGGCGGGAACATAACTGAGCAGGCGAGTGAGCTTGCCGTCGATAGACCATTCCACCCCGAACGGCGCGCCCTTGTCCGCCTTCATGCGTATCTTGAGCGCCTTCACCTTGCTCAGGTCGGCCTCGAGGGCCTTGCCGTAGCCAAGCATGTCCCGCTCGCCAGCCCGACGCTGACCAACGATGGTGACCACCCCGTCCTTGACCTCGATCTTGGCCTCGGTATCCATCCAGCTTGCGTCTCGCCAGCCTCGGAAGGTGCTGAAGTCCGCCAACACCCGCCCCTCAGCCTTGGCGATTTCTGCCGCGCTGCCCTGGCGGATCACGAAGCGGTGCGGCGTGGGCTGGTTGGCCTGCCAGAGTTCGTCGGTGATTTCGGCCAGTTCCGCCAGCAACTGCTGCTCCAGCGGCTTGTACTTGATGTAGGTCGCCGCTTGGCCTCTCATGTAGCCATACAGGGAATGCTTGCTCTTCTTGAGTTGCGCCACCTTCGCTTCGAGGGCCGCCTTCATGGCCTCGAAATCACTTGTGTCGAGTCCTTTGGTCCGCCCCATGAAGTGCCGCTGTGCGGCCAAGGTCCGCAGCCGATAGGCGGGGATGACGTGGCGCGCGTCGTTCAGTTCCGCCACGGCCAGAGCCTGACGGTACATGGGAGTAGCCTTGCAGACGGCAAGGTTGAGCCCTGCGGCCAACTCCTTGGCCGTGGCCGCAAGCACAGGCTCACCGTCGATCACCACCACATAGTCGCCCTGCGGCATGCCCTGCACGGTCAGCATCTCGCGGTTCATGCTCTGGAGGAAAGGGACCAGCTCCAGCGCCTCGCGGGCAATCAGTGGCACGGGATAGGGCAGGGCCTTCTCCAGGCAGGTGAAGGAGACAGTCCCAGCTGCCGCCCTCGCCTCGCTCACCGTGCAGTTGTCGCTGGCAAGGATCTTGCCTGACGCGTCCAGCGACATCTCGGCCACGACGGCCGGAACCTGCTGCGCCTTGAGGAAGAAATAGGCCATGAGGAACTGTCCCATGTCGCCCGGATGCACCCGGTCGCCCCCCACCAGCGTCTTGGTCTTGTCCTTGGCCTGGTAGGCGGCATTCAGCGCGGTCATGGGACCATGCAGATCGGCCACACCCGCCTTGTACTTCGGTGCCAACTCCGCCGCGACCCGCTTGCCGCACGTCCCCAAGGCGTCGTTCACCCCAAAGTTGTTGTAGCGTGCAATCTCGGCGGTCTGGTCGTAGATGGAGGGAGTCAGGTAAATGATGTCCGCGCCGAGGCCGCGCAGCAACTCGGAGAGCTTGTCCATGCTGCGCATGTGCCCGTCGATGGAGCCCTGCCGGCGAGCCACCAGCTTGGGATCGGTCTTGTCCTTCCCATAGTTGCCCCGGCCCACATCGTTCATGCCCAACATGACGGTCGCCACCGTGGGCTTGTGCGGCTCGATGTCCCACGAGAACCGGCGCACGGCACCAGCCGCCGAATCCCCCGACACCCCACAGTTCACCATCTCGAACCGCGCCTCCGGAAACCGCGTGGCGTAGTAGAGATAGATAAACGAGTGGTAGCGACGGCTGTGGGTGATGCTATCGCCCACCGCCACCCACACGTCTCCCTTCCGAAACCGCCGGGGCACCGGCAGCTTGCTCGGTTGCGCAAAGACCGTCACGGCGAACACAAGACCGACAAGAAAATGCTTCATTCAGAATCTCCACTTCGTCCACTTCGTCCGTGCCGGCACAACACAACCATCGCCCTATCCCGGCCCATTCTGCATTCTCACTTCTGCATTCTGCATTTCTTCACGCGCTTCCATCGAGGCCGAAGTCGCGGAGGATGTGCTTGCGGCTGCGCCAGTCTGGGGTGACTCGGACATAGAGCTTCAGGCGCACATTATCGTCGCGGATCTCGCGCAGTTTGCGAACGGAGGCGGCGCGGATCGCGTTGAGCATGCTACCGCCACGGCCGATGACGATGCCCTTCTGACTCTCGCGCTCCACATGCAGCGTGGCAGTAATGCGGCAGGCCTTGTCGGACTCCTTCCACTGATCCACGGTCACGGCCATGGCGTGGGGCACCTCTTCGTGCAGAGCCTCCATCAGCGCCTCGCGGATGAGTTCGCCGGCGACCTCGCGCTCATAGGCATCGGTCAGGGCCTCGGGATCATGGAGAAACGGCCCCTCGGGAAGCCCGTAACGGATGGCCCCGAGCAGCATCTCCAGCGACTGCGCGCTGCGGGCGCAAACCCGGAACACGGGGACATCGCCCAAGACATCCAGGTAGGCGGACTGGATGGCATCCACCCCGCCGGGACCGGCGGCGTCCACCTTGTTCACAGCCAGGATCACCGGGGCTTCGGCCTGGGCGGCCCGGCGGGCAACCAGCCGGTCTTCCTTGCCGAACTTCCGGCTGGAGTCGGCAATGCAGACGATCAGATCGGCATCCTCCAGAGCCCGCTGGATGCAGCGGTCCATCGCCTGGTCCAGCTCGTCCTGCGCCACGTGTACGCCAGGCGCGTCCCGGAAGAGGATCTGGGAGATCTCGTCGGTGAGAATTCCGAGGCAGTTCCGCCGCGTGGTCTGTGGCTTCTGCGAGACCGCCGCCAGATGGAAGTCCAGCAGCGTGTTCATCATCGTCGATTTGCCCACGTTCGGGCGACCGAGCAAGGCCACGTATCCGGTCCGGCCAGACGGCCAATTCTCTGGTTCGTTCGTCACGTTCTTACTGGTCATGGGGTACCAAACATGCTGTTCAGGTCAAACTTGGAGAGACTCTCCAAGGAGAACAGCGTCTTGGTGCGAGCCACGCCCGCAGCCTTGACGACCTCCTTGGTGATGAGTTGCGAAAGCCGTTGGTTGTCGGCCACGCGCACGACACAGACCATGTCGTACTCGCCCGCAACCAGATGCAGTTCCGTGATGCCGTCCAGATCGACGAGTTCTGCGGCGACTTCATGGGGATCACGGCCATGGCAGTGAATCAGGACAAATGCGGTTACCATTTCGTCACTCCTTTAGATCTCGACTTCTGCAGGCTGGATCACGTGGGGGTCCAGTTTCCCATGGCGCTGCGGGAAATCGACCTTTCCCGCGCGCCAGCCCCGGTGCCGCAACACGCCCTCGAAGGGCGGCTCGCCCGTGGCCTTGCCACTTAACCGAATATGCCGGGAGTCGAACCCGGTCGGCACCGTCACCCGATCTTCCTCGGTGCCTTCGTGCAGGGGCTGGATGTCGAAGCAATCGCCCAGCACCTTGCGGCAGCGCGCATGCACCTGGCGGACCGCCACGCCCACCTGGGCATCGGAAAAGCCGTCGATGTCCTCCTGCAGAAAATCGATCAGCCGCCCTTCACGCTGGAGCACGACCAGCGTGTAGACGGCATCTTCAACCGATGCCTTGGGCGGCACGGGAGCGGGCTCCTCCTTCGGCTCAGCCAACTGAGTCGCTTCGGGGAGTTTCCCCTCGCGCCAGCGTTTGGCCTCGTCGTCCGAGCCCAGGATGCGCCAGAAGGCCTGCCAAGCGGTTCCGAATCTACCCATCGATTGGTTTCCTATTCAGTCGGCTAGTCATTCCGCCCACCCAGCAGCCCGGAGCGCAAGAGATAGTAGAGCAAGGTCATGATGGCACTCACTGCCGCAGCCACATAGGTCAGGAACGCCGCGTTCAGCACCTCGCCGGCGCCCTGCTGCTCCTGTTCGCTGACGATACCGGCCGCCACCATCGCCTTCTTCGCCCGTGCACTGGCATTCCATTCCACCGGGAGGGTCACGATGGTGAACACCACGGCCAGCGAGAAGCAGGCAATCCCCAGCAGCATCAGTCCGGGACTGCGCATCAGCATGCCGATGAAGATGAGGATGAAGGAGAAGCTGCTGCCGAAGTTGGTGACGGGAACCAGGCTTGACCGCAAGGCAAGCGGGCCGTATTTGTGCGCATGCTGGATGGCGTGCCCCGCCTCGTGACAAGCGACCCCGATCGCGGACAGCGAATCGCTGTTGTACACATCCGGCGACAGACGGAGCGTGCGCGTGGAAGGATCGTAGTGGTCGCTCAGAAAGCCCTGCGTGATCTCGATCGTGACTCCCGAGATCCCCTGGGCCTTCAGCATCTCCCACGCCGCCTGCGCTCCGGTCAGCCCCCGTTGCGAACGCACCTTGGCATACTTGCCAAAGATCCCACGGGTGTACATCGAGGCGAACAACGACAGGATGAACGCCGGCAACATGAACAGGATGTATGTCAACATATCTATACGACTCCGCGAAGCATGGACGGGGCCCCTATGGCTGCCCGTCGAAACGGTCGAGATTCTGGCGTAGGCGGTGCAGTGCCTTGAGATACTTGTCGGGAATCAACCCGTGCCGGTCGGGCCCAACGTCGAGCAAGAGATTCGTGCCCCGGCTGATTGAGACCAGGTACATGCCCAAGAGTTCGGCGTCGCTGCGAGGCTGGTCGTCCTCGGTGAAGAACCACTCCTGGCCGATGGGCTCGCAGACCTCGCCGGGCAGGTAGTAGCGTTTGCCCTCGATCTCGCGCCATTTCACGTGGCCAGTGTGGCTGTTGGGCAAGAAGCGTTCGATGGCGATGAGATCCGCCGGCCAGGCCTTGTCCACGGGGTAGTTGGCGCCGTCGCCGATGCCGTTGTTCATCATGATGACAGCCTGCGGCTGGCGCTCGGCAATCTGGTCGTAGAGTTCCTGCCGGTAGAAACGGGGCAACACCGATGGGATGTCGATCCACATCTCCGCCACCGGGCCGTATTGGGTCAGCAACTCCTCGATCTGCGCGGTCTGGTAGTCCATGTAGGCGCGGCTGACATGGGCCTTCCCCCACCCCGCGTCGGTGGGCGTCCGCGAGCCAAGACGGGTGTGGTTGTCCCAGGAGCAGTAGTAGAAACCAGGAAGCACACCGCGCGTCTCGCAGGCACTGACAAAGGCCTCGACCACATCCGTCCGGTTGCCGCTGCTGCCGACATGGTAGTCCGTGTGCTTGCTTGGCCAGAGGCAATGCCCAGCCACATGCTTGGTGGTAAGCACCGCGTACTTCATGCCCATGTCCCGGGCCACGGAGACCCACTGATCCACATCGAGCCGGTCCGGCGCGTAGAGAGTCGAAGGCTCGTCGCCCGTGGAGAGCTCCTTGCCGTCGAAGGTGCTCATGCCGAAATGGATGAACATCCCGAAGTGCAGGGCTTCCCACTGGCGCAACTGCTCCAGACCAAGTCGCTGAGCTCCCTGCTCGTCCGTGGATTGTGGTGCGTTCATGGCCTGCATGCTCCGGAATCCCGACTTGCTTGCCTGTTCGCTGACAGGACTGAATCTAGTGGCGATGGTTCCAGGATCAAAGCCTCTCCGCAATCCACAGGAAAAGCGCCACGAAAGCGGTCATCAGCGGGACTGCCAGCAAGTAGGACGAGACCAGGATCCGGGAGATCACCGCCTCGCCTCGACCATGCAACTGGCACATCACCACCAGATTGGTGGCCGACGGCACAGACGCCTCGATCATCAGCACCAACGCCAGCATCGGGTCGCGCGGAATCACCCCCCAGTGCCACAGGCCAAGGGTGACCAGGCAGCCAATCAATGGCAGCAGAATCAACCGCCCCCAGGCCACGGCCAGAATTGTGCTCAAGGCGGCGCGTTCGTCGGCCTTGGGGCGGTCCGCCAGGTTGGCACCGAGAATCAACAGAGCGCACGGAATCGCCGGCGCCCCAATCATCTCACCGGTCTCGAACAACACCCGCAACGGCGCGCCCTGCGCCACGAACAGATTCCGCAGGAATGGGACGCAGCCGATTGTGATGCCGGTCAAGGAACTCAGAAACGGCGGCGAGATGATCTGCGACCAGCGCATGGAACGCAGCGGCTTCCCCGCCAGGAACGGAAACCCAATGCCCCACATGCAGGGGCTCATGCAGACCAGATAGAGGCTGATGTACATCATCCCCCGGCTGCCCGCCTCCGGGTCGTTCCGGAAAAGGGCTGAACTCCCAGCGATCGCCACCACCAAAGGGTATGGGATATACCCGGAATTGCCGAAGGCGCAGGCGGTCAGCACCAGTCGGCGATGCTCAATCGGGGGCCGGGCGAAGAGCATCACCAGCCAGCCAATTCCCAGCCCGCAGAGAATGTAGACCAGAGCCGCGCCAGGCACGAAGGCCAGGTCCCGCAACAGACCGAGATTCACCCGCCCCCCAATCTTGGTCACGAGCAGAGCGGGGAGCATCAAAAGGGTGACCAGACGGCTCAGTCCCTTGCGGAACTCCGGCGTCAAGACGCCCATGCGCACCAGCCAGACCCCAGCCAGACAGACTAGAAAGATCCGGAGAACACCGAAGAAGCTGACCGAGAATATTGCTAGCATAGCAGTTAGACGTTCACATCCTCTACCGTGCCAGCAGCGGCAAACTCGGCCAGGACGGGATCGACCCCGTCGCGCAGGAAGGCGTCCACCTGCTCGGGACAACGCCCAATGAACCGCACGGGGTCAAGCAAGCTGTCGAGCTGATCGTGCACCACCGCAAACGCCGGGTCCTGGCGGATAAGGTCGAGCAGGTTGTTGTCGCCACCATCCTCCTTCACATGCCGGGAGGCCTCCATGGAGTGGATGCGGATGGCCTCGTGGATGTCCTGCCGGTCGCCGCCTGCCTTCACGCAGGCCATGATGATCGCCTCGGTGGCCATAAACGGTAGCTCGGAGTCGATCCGCTTGGCGATGATCTTGGGCCAGACGATGAAGCCGCTGGCAATATTGGCGACGGTGGAGAGGATCACATCCACGCCCAGGAATGCCTGCGCCACGCTCAGGCGGCGGTTGGCGGAATCGTCCAGGGTCCGCTCCATCCACTGGTTGGCGTGGGTCTGGGCGGCATTGTCGGAGAGGGAGATCACGAAGCGCGCCAGACTGCACACCCGCTCGCTGCGCATGGGATTGCGCTTGTAGGCCATGGCGCTGGAGCCGATCTGCTGCTTGCCAAAGGGCTCCTCGATCTCCTTGAGATGCGCCAACAGACGCACGTCCGAGCACATCTTGGCTGCCGATTGGGCGATGGCCGAGAGGGCCGCCAGAATCTGGAAGTCCAGCTTGCGGCTGTAGGTCTGCCCACACACCGGCACCCGCTTGGTGAAGCCGCAGAGCTCGGTCACGCGCTGGTCCAAGGCTTCCACCTTGTCGCCATCGCCATCGAACAACTCCAGGAAACTCGCCTGGGTTCCCGTGGTGCCCTTGACGCCCCGGAATGGCATGTCCTCGATCTGCTGCTGAATGACCTGAAAGTCCATCAGGAAGTCGTTCAGCCACAGCGTCGCGCGCTTGCCGACCGTGGTCAGTTGCGCGGGCTGGAAATGCGTATAGCCGAGGGTTGGCAGCGATTTGTGTTCGTCCGCGAAGTCGCGCAGGCGCTGCATCACCGTCGCCAGCTTGTCGCGGACGATCTTCAGCCCTTCACGCATCTGGATCAGGTCGGTGTTATCCCCCACGTAGCAACTGGTGGCACCCAGATGGATGATGGGACGGGCCGCCGGGCACTGCTCGCCGAAGGCATAGACGTGGCTCATTACATCGTGGCGCAGTACCCTCTCCTTGGCCTCGGCGACCTCGAAGTTCACGTCGTCCAGATGGGCGTCCATCTGGGCAAGTTGCTCGTCGCTGATCGCCAGCCCCTGTTCCTGCTCGGCCCGTGCCAACGCCAACCACAGGCGGCGCCAGGTGGAGAACTTCATCTGGGGCGACCAGGTCGCGTTCATCTCCTTGCTCGCGTAGCGCAGAGAAAGCGGGTTTTCGTATAGCGTGCGATCCATGGGGGGGGGCCTCGACCGTTCGTTCGGGAGAATGTACCAACCCCATAATATGCCCTGCCCA
>Ga0307987_1001152_pt1 | contig 14809 bp, 11 predicted proteins | sample EllFjometagen181_FD_203157 | JGI IMG/M metagenome (GOLD analysis project Ga0307987, IMG submission 203157) | Marine microbial communities from Ellis Fjord, Antarctic Ocean - #181 | ecosystem: Environmental > Aquatic > Marine > Unclassified | place: Southern Ocean | collected 2014-10-08
CACCAATGAATCAAAAAAGCCCCCCCCCCCCTACAAAGGCTCCTACGTATGCTGGGTTTATTGGTAAAATTGAAAATATGAGTATAAGTTAAACATCGATGTAAGTTGAATGTGAAGTGCTTCGAAAACCTACATGCTACGCATTGCCAAACCGTTGGAACAGGTCTTCAAAACCTAAACAATTTTTAGCACTACTTGATCACATAATACTCAAGTAGGCAATATATCCAAAACCCTTAAATCTCTCAAATTCTATAACTCAGTTACTAATCCTCTGGTAACACAAAATCAACTTCACTAGACGCTTTTACAATATCAGCTCCAAGTACATTTATCAATCATAATAACTACTATGCCCTTAAATATCGGTATGTTATAAAATCTAGTATTGTAATTCCCTGCTCTTTTATATAGGCTTATTTACTACCTAAATGGGTATTGTTTTTTAATATTCTCTTATGTATATTTATAGTGTTTAGTATAGCAATAGTATACTTAAAATAATAAGTAGATATATGGTGTGTAAAAGTAGATATAAGCTAGTTATGCAAAAGTTAAAAGAACTGTACAATGGAAAGAGTAAATAAATATATTGATAGGTTTATCTTAAGAACAATTACAGAAAAAGGATTTGTTTTTTTGTCAGATGACTATCTCTTTGTTCAAGACAAAATTTCTTATTACTTAAAGGATTTAAACCTACCTGATATTACTGGGTTAACACGTATCCTACGAAAGGAAAAATTAATCCATATACTTAATGAAATAAAGAAAATAGACAAAAGACCTTTTGAATTAGAAATTTTAATAAACTATCAAGAATTTTTAGACGAAAACAAGTTTGATAATAGACATAAGAAACAAGTTAGAAAAATACTAACTCAATGTCTTTTAGAAAATAATCAAATTAAAGAAATACGAGAAAAATATTTTTACATTTCATCAACAACTAATCTCGTTTTTATAGATAGCATAAATGACCTAATAACTAATGTAAAGGAGCAATTAGAGAGTAATAAAGATTTATTCTATCGCGGCCATGCAAACTTAAATTGGGATTTAAAACCTTCAATATATAGACAAAAAACTTGGATTGAAAATGAACATAATATGTTTAGAGAAATACTCATTAGAAATCCTATTGAATTTAGTCAAACAAAATCTGCATTTGAAAAATTAACAATAATGCAACATTATGGATTACCTACAAGGCTTCTTGATATTACTAAAAACCCACTTGTTGCAATGTATTTTGTTTGCTCAGACAAATCTCAATTACATATGCCTGGAGAAGTATTTGTATTTGCTCCTGAACCAAGAATAATTAAATTTTACGATAGTGACACCGTTAGTATTCTTTCAAACTTATCAAAGGTTGAAAGGAATATCGAAACAAACAAAACAAAAGCAGAATTTAACGAAAATTATTATGAAGGTCTTAAATTGTTACATTTAATTAAGGAAGAAAAACCATATTTTCTCGCTGAAGTAGAACCAAGTGACTTTAATAAGACCTTAATTGTTAAACCAATAAATAATAACGAACGAATAAAAAGACAGTTAGGATATTTCTTCATTTTCGGAATTGAAACCAATATTTATAGATCGGCAGAAATAGATTTTGCATATAAAAAAGGTCAACAATTTGTAAAATTTATCGTGGAAGATAGTATAAAAAATGATATTTTGACTGAACTTGAGACTATAGGAATAAGTAGTAACACTCTCTTTCCAGAGATTGATAATGGAACTGAATATATAAAATCAAAATATTAAAACCTTTGCCTAGCATAGCATATAAAAAATAAGCGAGCTAGTAGTAGTAGTAGTAGTATCAAGTTATGTAGCCCGTTTCACCGTTCTTTTTCGCAGAAGTATTTAGGCTTCAGAAGCCCTTGTTTTTCATATACCAAACGTTGTAGGGGCAATTATGCAAGTCAATGCCATGTATATGTACATAAAAATAGCGTATTTAATAAGCCTAAAATGAATCTGTAAAGTCAAAAATATGAAGATGAATAAAAAATTAAACCATTTTGCGCTCTTAAGAATAGGAAATGATCCAATTGGGGGTGAGTTTATCGTCCCAACTGAAATTGCCAGCTTAAAAGTGTGGGAAATTGATAAACCAATACCATATAATTCATTTATTTTCGGTAGTAAGGTTGAAGAGTACAAGCGTTTTCATGAGATTGAAGAAAAGAAAAGCGAACCGAAAAGGCAATTTCGATATTTTAAAAATGACTTAAGTCTATCCGCTAGTGAATTGAATATAACATTAAAAAAAGCCAGCCCTAGTGCTGATTCAGAAAAACGTAATGAAATTAAAAAAGAGAATGATCAAAAACGAAATGACTTAAAATGGTCAATGCAGTCTCTTAGAGCACAGAATGATAATGCATTTGTCTATACTAAGGCTTCAACTAGTAGATCTACTATACCATTTAACCCAATCGATGCTACTGAAATATTTATTGCAAATGTGTTGAAATCCGCATTGTCTAAAATCGAATCTCTGATTCCAAATGCTGAACATATAAATGTTCATGTAACTATACCTGCTTTTGATGATAGAAAACTCTCAGAGAATTATCGTAATAATTTAATGTTAGTTATTGAAGAAATCCAAAAACGGGGTGTTGCCAATGAAGTTAGTTTTAACATTAAGGGATTAAGAGACTTTTTGTATGAGCCTTATGGTGTTTTTTACTATTACTCTGCTGTTGAAGGTTTAGTTGATATGGAAACAGCTAAGGGTACGACCTATATGGTATTTGATATGGGAGGTAGCACAACTGATCTTGCAATTATTCAAGTTAATAAAGGCGGGAAACATTCTAAAGTATATCCGATAGCTACAAGTATTAAGTGTGCAGGAAGTAACTTTGATGAGTATATATTAGGACAATTTATAAATAAGAACGAGACTATAAAGGACCTTAATTCTGAGCAAATAGATGAGGCTTTAAGAGATATAGAAGCTGCAAAAATAAAATTATGTGAAACTCAAGAACCCAATGAAGAAATTGATATTAAAATTAAAAATATTATTATTAGGTTGAATAGAAAAAATCTTGGGAAGTGGGTATCTAAGTGGTGGGATGAAGAAAAAAATATGATAAGGAATGGGTTAATTGATTTTATTGATAGAGCTCAGAAATTGAGTAAATCAAACCCACAATTTCTTCCTTTTAGTAAGTTTGATAAGATCTTTCTTGCAGGTGGCTCTGTTGAGCTAATAGGAATTATGGAAAAATTAGAAATACAGTTGCAAGATTATCTTGATGACAGAAGTGTTACAGATGTATTTGTTAGACCAAAGAATGCTCCAGCAAATGCGGTAACTGCTTTTGGACTGGCATATGAAATTGCACTCAGAAGCCAACACAGAACAAAAATAGATTCAACTAATTCAATCGTTCCTTTAATGGAACGAGCTGAGAAAGTATACTGCAAAATAACTACTGAAAATGGCACTCCACTTAGTTTCAAACATAGGAATATTAATTCAGATAGTAAAAATGACCTATTAATTTATGATTCAGAAAAGAAATATACTGATACTACTTTCTCTAAAGATAATTATAATTCAATCAGAAAATCGCCAAATGATTTAACTGATAACTTACTACTCCATTTCAGAACAGATCTCGAGACTGAGGATGCTGCATTTCTTAATCAAGAAAAATTAACTGTTCCTTTGGATCCAAAAAAAACACATAACCTACCGAATGAACAATCATGGGAAATTGGATTTTCACATACTGCTCCGAAGCTAAAGCTAAATAAGCAAGAAGAATTAGAAATTAAGTTTAAACCTTTTTTTTTTCGAAATGGAGAACATGGATTAAATTCAATTCCTGAGAGAATTGATTTAAGAGAAAAAGGAGTTGCGAAAATTAAGTTTACACCTCCACCTCTATTAAATGACATCAATACGGTGCACTTATGTATTGATTTTGGGATGAGTAACACATGTATTGCTATATATTCACCTGATATATCCCTTCCAAACCATTCTGATTTCAAATTTATAGATTTCATTACTGATACTAGAATAAATCTTAAAAATGAATCAAATGTTCCTAAACTTCACAACAAAAACTCCATCGCCAATGAAACTATAAAAACGAATATAAAAAGCAATACCGTAGCATCTGATGAAGAAATACTAACCAAAACATTTACTACAGAAGAGCATAAGTTAAATGAGTCGCCCATAGAGTCTACCTCAAATGCAACAGATAAATCTTATCGTGTATTTGAATCAATATTAGACAAGCTATCTCAAATAGAAAAGGCAATCAGCTCAAATGAAACTTCTAACAAAATAAATCATCAAAATGAGTTAATTAAAGGAATATTTTCTCAATTGAATAAACAAACAAATATAGAAACTGCCTCAAAAAACATTAACCACCGATCAATTGCAAAAAACAAAGCAATTAATTGGGGGATAAATCAGAAAGCAACTGATTATAATATAGGTAAATATTCCTATGATGTATTCAAATTATTTATAAAAAGTAAGAATTATGTCTATTCAGAGCGTGTATTACGTTCTGCCTGGTCTCAGGCCATGAATCAAAATGGTAGTTTAATGATTCTGGCAGGTCCTCCGGGAACTGGGAAAACATCATTGGTCCGGTTATTGTCCGATTTTTTCAGTACAGATGATAGAACTTATATCGACAATGGTTTCTTCCACAAAGTAATACCAGTTTTGCCAACATGGTTTTCACCAACTTCCTTGCTCGGATCCTATAGTGAAATTGATGGTAAATTTCATTCAACACCATTTTTAGAGTTTTGCTTATTATCTGAAGAATTCTATAAACAATCTGGTGAAGGAATATCATATTCAAAGAAATTCTTTTTATGCTTAGATGAATTTAATTTAGCTCATCCTGAACAATATTTAGCAAATGTACTTTCAGCAATGGAATTCGATTATGGGTATGAGGGTAGTTTTATTACTGTTTGTGAAAAATCACTTTTAGGTTTAGATACTGACCTTAAAATTACGATACCTCCTAACCTTAAAATCTTTGCCACGATTAATACAGATTCAACTTCAAAATTATTAAGCCCAAAAGTTTTGGACCGTGCTGTCTACCTCCAAATTGTTCCTGATTTTGAAAGCATTATCAATTTTGCAATAAAAAAAGGTAAAGAGTTGGAGGAATTAGATAGTAGATTCTCTTCATTGTATGAATCCTTTATCTCAGAAAGTGATACTGAAAAGGGCATTCTTTTTGAGTTATTTAATTTAGCTAAAACTGCTCAAGTACCGCTAGGATTCCGGGGACTTGAACGTATGAAATCACATGTTGCCCAACATCCAGTAATTTCAACAAAAATGCTTGACGGTAAAGAGTTGACTCCTGATGATATAAAAGAATTACTTGGAGAAGTGGTTTGTAGTATTTTCCTTTCAAAATTTCCTGGAGCTTATAATGTCCAAGGTCCAAGATATTCAAAGGTTTTAGATGAATTATTAAATGATTCATCTGCTTCCAACCTAATTACATTGCCTGGTGTTAAACCAATTATAAACAGGCTCCGTGAAGGATACGCCGGTCAATCAGCATTTTAATCAATTGACAATGACATCAGAATGGATATCTAGTATCGAATTAGGTCAATTCAAAATTGGCTTACGTTATCAACAAACAAATGGTTGGAATACTATTTGGTTTGAAGATAATATGGAAGATATTTCGCCTCCAACAAATTTTTCTAATATATTAAAGAATATTCCCCATCAAGCAGGGCTAATTTTAGAAACAAAAGTAGACCCTGGATGTTCAGTTATTTATGCATATTTTGGGGAAATATGGAAAGAATTTGATAGTGAATATTCAATAGAATTATATAAAGATATCTCATACTCAGGTAACAATGTAGTATGGATGTCTAATGAAAATAACAACTCTTCTAATAACTTCTCTTCATTCATTGGTTCATATTGGGGTGTAGCTAATCTCCAATTCAGTTTAATGACTCAAAATAAAGAAATTATATTCGAATCAACAGAAAAAGCCTTTTCAAGGGTAATTAAGGCAGGATTTGATTTATGGCGTGAAAGCGTTTATAAACATATATTCTCGAACTTAACTCAGTTAGGAGAAAAAGTAGACCTAACTGCCCCAACATATAAGTTTGGATCCTTATTAGAACGACAACTTCCAAAATATGAAGATTCAAATGTATCGGATATATTAGGAATTTATTTTCGAATTGAAACGTATCTTAAAGAATACCGTAAAGCAGTTTTACTTATCTTATCTAGGCCTGCCTCTAGAATTTTAGAAGATATTAAATATGTGGATCTAAACTCAGGTCAATTGGCTGACTTTTACAAAAAGACTCCAAATTATAAATTTCAACATATAGAAAAATTAATTTTAACAGCGAGAGGACCACTTCCAAGTGCCTTTGTGGCATTGGTCCAATATGTATCTTATGACATTGCAGAAAATAGATTTATAGTGACATCCATTAACTTTATAACTCGCTATCTTTCAGTAATTATTAAATCTATTAGTAAGTATATCTTAAAAAAAGAATCACAACTAGTAACCTTACTAATGCATAGAACTCCTCAATCATCCCCTTCAATTCATTTACAGAATTTGGAGAAACAGATTAGTCAACACAAAAATGTCAACACATCTTTAATTAATTTATCTGAAGAATTATTGCGCAGGGCTAGTAAGTTTAGAGAAGTCTATAATATTTCAACTATTGATGAATTATTGCATGAGTCGGAAATTACATATTATGATCACAGGTATGGCATGTTATCAACTCTTCATCATTCAATAGTAAGTGAACTAACAACAAATGTTTATAATCCCAAAAAAATCCCTTTTCAAGTTGCACCATTTAATGAGCTTTATCAATATTGGTCATTAAAAATAGTTGCTAAAACCCTTACAAATAATACTATAGGTTTTGTTATAGATAGATGGGGTGAAAAGGATGCTCTGTATAATAAGCCTCATGATAATTCAATATATTGTGAGTTATCTCATCCCCAGTTCCCTTCATTAAAATTAGAGTTGTGGTATGAAAAAATTTATCCAAAATATACTGAGAGACATAATAATGGTGCCACATTTGGTCAGCTTGATGATCCTAGAAGGTGGAATACATCAAACTACTCAAGAAAAGATAGACCTGACATTAGTCTTGAATTCTGGCATCCCAATTTTCATAATGGCCAATTTCCGTTAATTCTAACACTAGATCCTACCATAAATAAGGGTAGTCAGAGAGCCCTAGTTAAAAAATATGGTTACCTTGAAAGCATTCGATGCTTTGATAGATCATTTGATGACAATAGAAACCGAGCGATGAAAATCGTAATGGCTTCATGGTCAATTTTCCCTGGGAATAGTAATCAACATTTAAATATAGAACCGAGAGGAAATACTAATTATATCAATCTAGAGTACTCAAAGGGAAATATTTTTTTAACACCTCATAATGTAAACCAATTTGACATATCACTGAAAGAAATAATTCAAAATACGATTTTTCATAAACTTGGCATAGAATTATTATAGGGATACTTATAATTTTTAGTTATAAAATCTATTTCTTAGTGTAAAGCACTAAACAAAATTGAACCAAATAAAGCACACTCCTTGCTAAGTTACATAATATGCGTTATAGTCCAACCGCTCAAAAAGCCTACCTCAACCGGCTTATGTCCTATAACTATATTATGTAAAATAGCCCCCGACCCACCGCCACGTCCACCGCTGAGCCCTACAAAAAAACATCCCACCGCTCGCAGCGCCATACCCAATATGTTTTTATTGTTTTCACGCAGTAAAGACTAAATATCCGTTCGACTTCTCCACCTTGCTCCGTTCCAACTTTGCAACATTCCGCTTTCCCACAAGCCTTACCGTCACTACGTTCCCCTTGCTCCATTAATGCAAAGCTGGTACTCACAAGCTGAGCCGCTCACTTTTAGAAATCCAACCTAACCTCTTTTCATTCAGAAATAATAAAACACTCAGTAGTAATAAGCCATACAGTACATTATCATTTATTCCACGAACAACCGCTATGCATTACATATCATTATCTTTTAAGTTTATTTTTTGCCGACTCTCAAAAAAACCTACCTCATTAATACTCTGGCAGAAAAATTATTCTACTCAAAACACCATTGTATAATTGAAGCATTAAATAATTATACCATTCACCAAGCCAGTACATTAATATCGCCCACAATAAACACAAAATCTAATTCATTCCATGCAACGCTATTGTCGTTACATTCATTTCAAATATACAGTATTCAATTCTAGTTTCAAATCAATCTCAGAAGACGAGGTATGAGTAAGTCAATACAAAAATAAAATGCCACCTCACAATACGGCAGTCCAATTAAACTAAAACTGCTATACGTCGCAATTGATATGCAGTTTAGCTTACTTAATCTGCCTTTCCACCTAATAATTTTATTTTCTTAATTGCCATACACATACGCCAACCCCATAGCTCCCCCACAAAATCCCCGTCCACCACCCCAAAATATATTGTTGCTGATTTGAATTTCCTCTACTTTTTACATCTGGATATACCGGTCATATTGTGCCACCTGAATTCATTTTCAAACCTTATAAATTGAGTCTAAATTACAAAGCAAACAATCTATGAAATCATTGCAATTTTTGGGTAAATCATTGAAAAGTGACCCAATAGTGACGGAAAAGTGACGGAATATCTTATAAAAGTGACGGAATGGAAATACAATTCATAAACATCCAAAAGTTATTATACTTTGATATACAGGCTAGTATAGCAACAATACTCAAAACATATTACACAATAGTGATGGAAGTGACGGAAGTGACGCAAAAAAACAAACTTATTTTTTTATGCCCTTAAATCTATTATACAAAACTCATTGAATATTTAACTTTTTCGAGGTTGTGTGTTTTGACTTAAATACTATTTAGGATATTTTTTTGTGGCTTAACAAAACTAAAAAGTGGTTGCTCTACTATTCATAATCTGTAATCACTTTCCATTACAATTATATCATTTGATATAAATGTTCAGATTGTCAATATTAATTAAAGCGCAAAACTGCGCAAAACTCGGAAAAAACATACGTAAGCTATTATAATACAGATATATATGATGTTTTAACATTGCTTTGTCTTACTTTAGTCATGGATTAGTAAAGAGTAGGTTTAAGTCCGTACCTACTCCGTACCAAGTCCCAACTATAAATTTAATATTCATCTTTTAAAAAACAACAAAATGGCTATTGTTCAAAATCCAATTACCGGCAGAACCAAGAAAAAGTTTGGTACTGCAATCTTCTCAAAACAGTATGGTAAAAATACCATGCGTGCAAAACCTTTAGAAGTTAAAAACCCTAGAACTGAGGGTCAGGTTAAACAAAGAACCAAGTTTAAAACCATTGTCGATTTGATTCGTCAAGTACTTCCACTTATTAATGAAGTGTATGCTGGGAGCTTAAAAAAAATGTCACCTTATAACAAGGTTACAGGTTATAATGTTAAAAATGCCTTTGTTGGCGAACCTCCAGTACTTGACCATACCAAAGTAGTTTTATGTCACTTTGAAGGTAGTACAATTAGTAATGTATCCCTCACAGCACAGGCTGATCAAGTAATGGACATAATATGGGATCCTAATACTACTGAACCTGAAGAATTAACTAAGGCATTATCTTTTGTCCTTTTTAATTGCTCTACTGGTGCTGGTATTGTATTTCGTGATGTGGTTCCTCGTAGTACTGGTGCTGCTTCACTTACAGTACCTCCATCGTGGGTTGGGGAAATGACCTCATTACACGTTGTTACTACCGATGTAAACCAAAAAGTATCTCGCAAAACTATGAATCTTATCAAATTCAAAGCAGGCGTTGATCCATTGAGTGTAGTTCTCTAATTTAATCCTTTTTCATGTTAAGTCCCTGGTGAAAGCTGGGGGCTTTTTTTTAAGCTAAAAAATAATGTCAAACATAAAAAACACTAAAAGTACCACAGGCTTCTTTGAAGACGATAACGGTAATAAAAGTAGTACACGTCTAAAAACGTTTTTATCGGCCTTAACAGCGCTAATTATAGCGTTGGCTAGCATTATCTTTAATGAAGTCTCTTTAGGTGAAAGTCTCCCAGTAATAATCACTTTGTTGGCCTTCTCTTCAGGCGAAAAGTCATATCAGTATTTCATTGAAACAAAATATAAATCTCAAGATCATGAGCAATAAAGAATCCAAATTTATCCAACTGTTTTCTGCCATAGCTGCAGCATTAATCATCGCTTCAATTATTGGTTTGGTTGGTATGTACCGTGCATTTGGAATTATGTCCGTAAAGGTAAAAGGCAATGAAAATAAAATTATCGAACTCATGGAATATCATGAAAAAGATGTTGAACTCATTCGCTCTAATATCAAGGAAATAAAATCAGATCAAAAGGTAATCCTTACTGATATCAAACAAATACTCCATGAACTTAAATAATCAACTCTAATATTTATCAATAAAAAAACTACAATTATGCAACTTTCTCATCATCAACAAATCTTCACACAAAATATTGCCTTACTTATTCTTAAGGCTAACTCACTCGGTGTTAACCTTTCATTCGGCGAAGCTTTCCGTACTGTTGATCAGCAATTACTTTATTACCATGGGTTTACTGTACGCCCAGAGGATAAACGCCTTGAATTAATATCCATAAAAAAGCGTACTCGTACTTTACAGAGCAATCACCTAAGACGCCTGGCAGTAGATTTCAACTTCTTTGTAGATGGTGTCTATACATACACTAATCCACTAGTAAATAAACTAGGTAAATATTGGGAAAGTCTTGACCCACTAAATCGTTGGGGTGGTAATTTCAAACATTTTTATGATGCCCCTCATTTTGAAAGACAAATAGATTAATTCATTACTTAACTTTTGTACAATTCAAGCAAAATGAAAATTGCACCTTGGATCATAATAATTATATTAATTGGGATCATATTCCTGCAACGGGAATGTGGTCCTTCTTCTATTACCAATCAAAATTCTGTAACAACAATTGACACAATATTTGATACTATTGAATATACTAATACAGTTTATACACCATTACCAATTTATAGAGATACCGGTTCAACTAAATGGAAAACTTTAACCGTAGATACTATTCAGATTTTACGTGATTACTTCGCCACTATTAGTTATGTTGATACATTGCAAAGTGATACTAATGCACTAATAATTGTTACTGATACTATCTCACAAAATCGTATTGTTAACCGCCAATCAAAAGTCACCATATTTCCACATATAATTCATACGAAAACAGTTTTAAAACAAGCTTTTCTGCCAACTAGACAAATCTTTCTTGGTTTCGTAATTGGCAGTAATCCTAAGCAGCTTAGCTTTTCACCCTCCATGGTTTATATATCCAAAAAACAAACAGCTTACTCATTCTCATATGATATACTCAGTGGTGATATGTTTTTCGGTTTATATTGGAAAATTAAGTGGTAATAAATTAATCCCCATATTTTTTCAACCAGTCAACTTTCATATTATTCTCTTTACTTTTCACTACTCGGTGTAAATCTTCACCCATTTCCTTTACAATGTTTTGTGCAATCAATTGCTGTAGCCATTTAATGGGTATCTTATCTAACCCATTTATTAATCCTAATATATTTCCTGTGATTGCTCCAATACTGTCACTATCACCACTATGATTTATTGCAAACAATACTCCACTTTTGAAATCATTTTCATAATTCAAACTAGCAAGTAATGCCATTGCTATTGCTTCTTCTGCAATCCAGCCTTGTCCAAGTTTTTCTATGTCTTCAGCTTTAGGTTTTTGCTTTTTACTTTTTATATCCCTAGCCATTTCAAGAGCCTGTTCTATTGCATGGTCAGTTTCCTCAAAGTTTTTCCACTTAATTAATATTTTTCTTGCATTACTTATGGCTTCTTTTAGTGGAATCTGGATAGCAAGATCAGAAATTAGAGCAGCTAAAAAACCAGCACTTAGATAGCCTGTAGGATGGCCATGTGTAATAGCTGCAAAATCGCATGCCACAGTAAAAGCTTTCTTTCTTCGTCCATAAAACACAAGTCCTACCGGTGCAATTCTCATTACGGTTCCACATCCTTTACTATTGTTAATAGGTTGCTTAACTGTACCAGCTTTACCACTACTAAGTGCATTTACAACAGTATTGCCTGGTCCTCTTTGTTGGTTTAAAATCTTCTCCTTTATAAGCCAACCCTTTCCAATATCAAATGAATCAGCGTTATCTGGTGGTGTCTTTACTAATATATTTTGAGTGTGTAGCCAACGTAAATAACTATGATGAGCTAATGTATGTAATGTTTTTTCAATACCAATTACTAGTCTTGAATGTTCTCCTTGCAGCAATGCTTCTGCTGTAAACAAAGTCATCTGTGTATCATCAGTAAAAGCACCTTTTGGTCCTTCGTACTCTACATAGTCCTGTATTCCTTTTTCTCCATATCGTGTTCGGATTTCTTTTAAGTTTAAAAATTCAATGGGTGCTCCAAGTGCATCACCAATTGCGCCTCCTTCCATGCATCCGATATACTTATCTTTATTAACACTGTCCATAATACATATTTTAATAAATAGTTGTTAAAGCGTGTTTTGATATTAAGTAAGTAGTCTAATTATTTTTTGTAAAAATCGGTAATTAGCTTGCCTACAGGTTTGAATGCCAAATATATAACAATATATTTACAATTCCATTTTATTACTTCATAAGCTGAATCATAGATTTAAGGCTAATTGCAATCTATTTAGAGTTTCAAGTAATCCCTTCGCCCACATCCGCAAAAAAATTCGTTCAAGTTTCAAAAGCAAGGATATATAAACAGCGTCAGGGCTTACGCTATCGCCTACCTAATTTCCGCTGTCCTTGCTTTTGAAACTCTCTCTAAATAAAAGGTTGCTACGTGGGTCAAGCGATTTTTATGGCAATGTAATAACGCAGTGAAAAATATCAAATTGGGAGAAAGTAATATAATCTGACAAAGAATTGTACATTATTCAAATAACAAAAAAAAAGCTGCAATTTTCTTATGCAGCTTTGGAAAGTAAATCAAGTAACAGAGACTCGATTATATATATGTTGTATTTTCATCATATCTCGCGAGATGAGGTCATCTACTACTCGTGCATATTTTTTAGTCATGTTTATACTGGAGTGTCCTAACATTTTTGATACTACTTCGATAGAAATGTGGTTTGCCAACGTAACTGTTGTAGCAAATGTATGACGAGCAGTATGTGTACTTAACTTTTTATTAATACCACAAATATCAGCAATCTCTTTTAAATAGGCATTCATTTTTTGATTAGAGAGTACAGGCAATACAGTTCCTTTCCTTTGACACTCTGGATGCTCTTTGTATTTATTCATTAGTAGTACAGCAGGTTTCAATAATGGAATATGGCACATATTTTTGGTCTTTTGGCGGCGTTTCTTTATCCAATATGTGTTTTCTATCAATTCTATCTCGCTGTAAACAAGGGTTTTTATATCAATGAAAGATAATCCGGTAAAGCAACAAAATATGTATATATCTTTTACCTGCTGTATTCTCGCTATTGGAAAATGCCTTAACATTATTGTATTTAGTTCCTCTTCATTTAGAAAATCAAGATCAACTTCTTCTAAGCGAAACTTTATATTAGCAAATGGGTCTACCTTTAGCCAACCATTTGTTAAAGCAATACGAATAATTTTCTTGAAATTTTTAATGTATTTTGTAGTTGTATTGTGACGACAATTTCTTTCGGTTTTCAAGTAATGTTCAAAATCACGAATAAATATTGGAGAGATTTCTGAGAGTGATAAATCGTTTTTTTTATATTTGAACCACATAAACCGTTGAATGTGTCGATAACATGTGTCGTATCTATCCCAAGTTCCTTTTGCAAAATCTATGTTAATTAGACTCTTACATCTATCATTGTGTTCAGCAAATATATTGAGAATAGTTCTTGGATTATCATCAATCCCATGGTAAGAATTTCGTAATGCTTTCGCAGTAGCATCCTTTCCATCTTGTTCTAATAATACCTTATAACTGTAAAGTTTATTTCTGATTAATTGCAGATAAGCATTCATCTGTTTGGCAGGTCTAGTATTGCCTTGGACACAGCCTTTTTGTTGGCTCCACTCTTCTTTAGTTATACTCTTGTTTAGTGAAAATTCGGCTCTCTGGCCATTAACTGTTACCCTTGCATAGATGGGAATATGTCCATCATCTTCTTTCTTTTTCCTTTTTAAATAAAAAAGGATTGTAAATGTCGCTCTTTTCATGTTAAAAATTTTATACAAAATTAGATTAAACGTAAAAAGAATCAAGCGCAAAATGCTGCAAATCAACGCAAAAACAACCAAATAGGTTAGTACTCTCTATTTTTTTGGGACTCACCGATTAACTTACCAGACTTATTGTTTTTTTTGCCGAGTTATGCGTCCGTCTGCATACCCCTAAAAAACAAAACCACAGTAAAATCAGTGTTTTACCGTGGTTTGCGTCCTTCTGCGTAGTTGTTAAGCGGAGAATAAGGGATTCGAACCCTTGGATCCCGCGAAGGATCAATGGTTTTCAAGACCACCGCATTCGACCACTCTGCCAACTCTCCGGGGGCAAATGTAATATTTTTTACAAGTTCCTAAACTTTTGGAGTAAAAAAAATATAATAAATTTATATTATTCTGACATACAGATATATAATATTTGAAAATGCCTTATTA
>Ga0307987_1001153_pt1 | contig 14802 bp, 12 predicted proteins | sample EllFjometagen181_FD_203157 | JGI IMG/M metagenome (GOLD analysis project Ga0307987, IMG submission 203157) | Marine microbial communities from Ellis Fjord, Antarctic Ocean - #181 | ecosystem: Environmental > Aquatic > Marine > Unclassified | place: Southern Ocean | collected 2014-10-08
TAACCAGTTCAAGGGTTTTTTCAGATTCTTCCGGGGTTTTCGTTTGTATCCAGCCGCACCTGTTTGATATACGGTGAACATGGGTATCAACACATATAGCATCAATCCCGAATCCCAGATTCAATGTTAAATTTGCTGTTTTTATACCAACTCCAGGTAAAAAAAGAAGCTGCTCCTTATTTGAAGGAACCTGACCATTATACTGGTCTAGAAGTATTCTGGAAATCGCTAAAATATTTTTCGCTTTAGTTCTATAAAAACCAGCAGGATAAATGAGTTTTTCAATCTCTTCTGCCGCTAATTCCATAGTTGCCTGAGGGGTATCAGCACGTGAAAAAAGACGATTTGATGAGGCTAATGTAACGGCATCCTTGGTTCTGAGAGAGATGATAGTGGATATAAGTACTCTAAAAGGATCTTTATTTGTTTCTGCAATTTCTGATACTGATGGAAGCCCAACGCCCCGCACTTTAAGTGCAGAAGAAAAAAGAGAAAAAACGGTCTCCCAATAATCTATTGTTAATTTTTTAGTTTTCATTGTTCTGTTTTACCATATAAATTAATAATGATCATTTACATTGTATTGGAAAATTAATTTCATCTTTCTCATGTCTTGACACCTATCACTAATCCCACTAATTTAGTTCTATGATTATAGTATTAAAGAAAAGCATTACTTCTCAGCAAAAGGCTCATATTAAAGATTTTTTGGAACAGAGAGATCTTCAGATTAGAGAAATTGCCGGAGAAGAAGAGACAATTTTGGGAGCTGTCGGGATTGCACGGGTAGATCTGCGTGAGGTTGAACTCTTAAGTGGTGTAGCAAAAGTAATCCCAATTTCCCGCCCCTACAAACTTGCTTCCCGCGAGCTGAAAAAAGATGATACCATAGTTCAGGTAGATAAAATTAAAATTGGCGGGAATCGTATTGCAGTAATCGCCGGACCCTGCGCAGTAGAGAGCCGAGAACAGATGTTTGCTGTAGCAAAATCTGTAAGTGAAGCCGGAGCAGTAATTTTACGTGGCGGGGCTTTCAAACCAAGGACTTCCCCCTATGCTTTTCAAGGACTGGGAGAAGAAGGCCTTAAAATCATGAAAGAAGCTGGCGAGGCATATGGTCTGGCAATAACAAGTGAAGTGGTAAGCCCTGTACATGTGGATATGATGACAAAATACATTGATATCTTTCAGATTGGGGCAAGAAATATGCAGAATTTCGAGCTTCTTAAGGAGGTCGGCAAAGCTGGTAAGCCGGTTATTCTTAAGAGAGGTTTGGCTGCAACAATTGAAGAGTGGCTTATGGCTGCCGAATATTTAATGGCTCATGGGACAGATGATGTAATTCTTTGTGAGCGGGGAATCAGAACTTTTGAACCCTCGACCAGAAACACACTTGACCTGAGTGCTATTCCTGTTGTTAAGAAACTCAGCCATCTTCCCGTTATTGTAGATCCAAGCCATGCAACAGGCTTAAGAGAAAAAGTTATCCCCATGGCACTTGCTGCAGTAGCTGCAGGAGCAGACGGATTGATGATTGAAGTCCATAATAATCCTGATAAGGCTCTCTCTGACGGGCCTCAATCGCTATATCCTGAACAATTTGAAAAACTGATGCGTGATATCCAGGCAATGGCTCCTGTTGTTGGTAAATCAATTGAGAAAATCCCACACTACCAGACAGCTTCAATAGAGAGCTTTTCGAATAAGGACAAGGGGAAAAAGTCCCAAGATCGTCCGAAAGCAGCTTTTCAGGGCGTTCATGGAGCCTACAGCGAAATTGCACTTGAAAGATTTTTTGGTGACCGTCTGGAGGCTAAACCGTGCAGGCAGTTTGCAGATGTATTTTCTGCGGTTATGAGCGGCGAAGCATTATGCGGAATTCTGCCAGTTGAAAATTCATTGGCTGGAACAATTAATGATAATTTTGACCTCCTTATGCGTCACCCGGATATATCGGTGATTGGTGAACAGCAAATCAGAATTAATCATAATCTCATCGGTATAGCAGGAGCAAACTCTGAAGAGCTTACCAAAGTATTTTCTCATCCACAGGGACTTGCACAATGTGCAGAGTATCTTGATAAGTATCCAAACATTGAAAAAACACCTTTCTTTGATACAGCAGGTGCAGTAGCGTATGTTGCAGAACAGAAAAACCCGTGTTTTGCAGCGATTGCCGGTAAGAAAACTGCTGATTTCTATGGACTCTCAATCTTAAAAGAGGGTGTTGAAACAAATCCCAGAAATTATACCCGTTTTTATATCATTACACGTGAAGATCGGGCAGCGGCAGTATCCGGAGGCATGACACCAAACAGGGGAGTTCTTGTTTTTTCTACACCGGACACACCCGGCGCCCTGTTTACCTGCCTGAAAATAATGGCTGATTATGGATTAAATATGAAAAAACTGGAATCTCGACCGATTCATGGAAGTCCGTGGGAGTATATGTTTTTTGTGGAGACAGAACTTGCTGATATGGCGGTATTTAACGAAGCCTGCAGCAAACTTAAGGAATCAAGTGAAACCTTCAGGGTCCTTGGAACGTTCTACTCTGATCGCTGAGGGACAATATGGGAATAACAAAAGAGTATATACCCGAAAAACTTATTATCGGAATTTTGACAGTTGAAAAAAAGCTGCCGGATCCACTAATTCAAAGAGTTGTCAAAAATTTTGGATCAATCGAGCGGATTGATGGTCCGTATCCATTTACTTATACACAATATTATAATGAAGAGATGGGAGAAGATATCCAGAAATTCTTTCTCACCTTTGAAAAGCTTGTTTCACCGGATTGTCTGGCAGAAATTAAAGAATTTACCAATCTGGTTGAAGACGAGTGGAGCAGCGGGAATAAGAGAAGTATAAATCTTGATCCCGGTATACTTTCAGAAACAAGATTTATTCTTGCAACTACAAAAGATCGCGGGCATCGGGTTCCGTTAAAAAATGGCATGTATGCTGAAGTAACTCTAATTTATATGCATAAAGAGTTTCAGCCGCTTCCTTGGACCTATGCTGATTTTTGTGATCCAAAATATCGGATTCTTCTAAAAGAGATCCGAAAATCATACTTACAGCAAATAAAACAAAAATAAATATCAATTTTTGAATATTTTTCTTCAATATCCAAGTAATAATCTATATGAGACGCATTAAAATATTTATTAAGGTATTAATAATTCTACTTGTTGCCGGGGTATCTCTCTCTTGTGAATTTATTAGCGATACGCATAAAATTACGGTGATATTATCAGAAAAATCTCCCTGGGAAACAGCACAGGGTAAAGATGTCTGGTATTTGCTTCGTTGGAATGATCCTGAAGTCGGAATATGTGAAAAATATATACCTGCTGGTACAGAGAAAGCAGTAATTGAAGTAACAAAAGGAAGTATGGTTGTACTTGCGGCATATCCTGCTGGTAATGGGACACCTCTTGGAGCTTTTGTTACTATTGATGATACCGATGCTCATAAGGAGACTGAAGCTGCGCTATCATATTTTAGTGGTTCCGCAGCAGAAATCTTACTCAGAGCTGAATCCTTTTTTACCGGAATAATTAGCGGGGTGAATGCAGAAAAACTATCATGCACCATGGAAGAAGTGGGTTCCGGGGACAGTTGGAGAGTAGATAAGAATGAGCTCTTTTGGGCAATTTTGCAAAGGACACTTGGGGATGAATCGGTTAAACCAATAGGTTTATTTGATATTAGTATGTATGCAATACCGGAAGGGTTTTGGGTATCCGACACCCCATTAAAACCGGGATTTAGAGTTCACTCAACAGGGACAATAGAATTAAGCGGGTTTTATCAGGGAACCTTCAAATACCTGCTGCCCTCTGAAAATCTGATGCTCGTAATAATTGGTCAGGAGAGTGAGGGATATTGGTATATCACAAGAGTTTTTCCTGATTTTCTCGTTCAGGAGAGATGTAACAAATAATATTGACCATAGAGCCTCTATAACATACACTTTGTGCAAAAGTAGATACAACTGTGTAAGAGGAGGCTCTGATGAAAAAAGATTATAGTAAGAAGTATTCCCTAGTATATGTTCTTTTTGCATATATTACAGCTTTCGCTGCCGCATGGATAACAGTAATTATTGTTCCTGGTGAATGGAGTCCGTTCCTAAAAGGGTTTGTTGCTGATCTTTCTGCAACAGGTATTATTTTTATGTTCAGTCTGATAGTTGGGAATTCGAGTGTCTATGATTCCTACTGGAGTATTGTCCCGCCTGTTCTTTATGGATATTGGATTATCAGGATTCCTGACAGTGGTGGGAGTGGACTTCTAATTAAGTGGCTGTTTTTCATGGTTGTTTGTCTTTGGGCTATACGGCTGACATTGGGTGGTAAGTTTTATTGGCATTCACCTGTTTCCAACAATCATCGTATTTGTCGTTTCAGTACCTGCCTATGCACTTATAACTGGTTTGCAAAACGCTGTTTCCGGATGGGCAATTGCTGCGACTGCAGCAGGAACAATAATTATGCTTTTTGGAATAGTGCTGGAGCTTATTTCAGATACGCAAATGTTTAAATTTAAGCAAAATAATGAAAATATGATGAAGATAAATACTACCGGACTGTGGGGGTATTCCCGACATCCAAACCATCTGGGAGAAGTTACGTTCTGGTTTGGGTGTTTTTGCACTCTCTGCCGGTTTGGAAAATTATCAGCTATTTGTTTGTCCTATAGCAATGCTTTTTCTCTTTGTTTTTTATTCAATTCCTGCTATGGAAAAAAAGATTAAACTCTCCAGACCTTTGTATTCTGAAGTACAAAAAACCACCTCTTCCTTACTTCTGTTACCGAAAGAAGTGGTTTTTAAGCAAAGCCAACCTCTGTCACAACGAAAAGGAGATATTGTATATGTAGTACTATTTTCCTTTTTTCTTTGCACTTCCTTTATAACTGATTCGTTAAATGGAATAGCGGCCCATCTGGATCCAAACAGCCAGAATGTAGTTGAGTAGGTCATCTATTCAACGTATGCAGTTAAAGCAGACCCTGCTCTGATTTGGAATTAGCCGATGATAAGGGTGTCAGCCGGAATATCAGCTTTTGTCTGGGGTCCAATGGATCTCTTTTTTATAATCAGCTTCGTTCGGGGGTGGAATGCAATGAGAAATTGGGGTTTTCTCTATGGTGCTGCATTAACTTCTTCAATGATTCTCTCTATGAGTGAGGGGCTTTTTGGAGCCCACCCCTCTCCCAATCCTGTTCTTTCTCTTGTTACGAATTCAGCATATTTCTTTGTTCCTCTCTCTATGATATTCAGGATGTGGAACAAAGAGCCATTTGGAAAACAGATTACCTCTGAAAAATAGTAAAAACAGCTGGGTTATCGTGCTGTATAGTGTGTATGCAAAAGACGATGAGAGATCTCACTTCCAGGTTTCTGCAGAAACTCTTTATAGAGTCCTAAAACTTCAGCATTTTCATGTGATTTCCGGATTGGAAGATTTTTGTCCTCAGCGTAAAGACCTTCTATCCGTTGAGCCCGTTTTGCCAGAGTGTTTTCAAGAGGCTGTCCGCCTCCTCCAATACAACCACCGCGGCAGGCCATAATTTCAATAAAATGAAACGGCATCTCCCCCCTTTTTTTTGCCTCGACAACTATATCCAAGAGCGTTCTTGCATTTGAAAGACCGTTTGAAACAGCAACCCGAATCTCGGTCCCTTCAATATCAACACTGGCTTTTTTTATACCCTCAATTCCCCGCAGATTAGTGAAATCAAGTGATCCAAGAGTTTTCTGCGTTTTCAACTCATAAGCTGACCGAATTGCGGCTTCCATAACTCCGCCGCTTGCTCCAAAAATTGTAGCTGCACCGGTGTATTGGGACAGAACAGGATCCGGTTTCTCATCTTTCATAGAATCAAATTGAAGACCTGCCTGACGTATCATTCTGGCTAATTCCCGTGTTGTCAGAACATAATCAACATCACGGAAACCGCTGTCTTGCATCTCCGGTCTGGCCGCTTCAAACTTTTTTGCAGTACAGGGCATGATAGAGAGAGAAACGATATTCTCCGGATCTATGTTATGAGTTTCAGCAAAATAGGTTTTTATTATTGTCCCCAGCATCTGCTGTGGTGATTTACAGGTCGAGACATGATCCAATAATTCCGGGAAGTACGTCTCTCCAAATTTTATCCAGCCCGGGGAGCAGGAGGTTATGAGCGGAAGGGTACCTCCTGAAGAAATCCTTTCAAGAAGCTCTGTACCCTCTTCCAAAATAGTAAGATCTGCAGAAAAATTTGTATCAAAAATATAATCAATTCCAAGGCTTCTTAGCGCTGAGAATATTTTACCAATAACAAGGCTTCCGGGTTCCATACCAAACTCTTCTCCCAAAGCAACACGCACAGCTGGAGCAACTTGGGCTACAACCACTTTTTTGGGGTTATCCAGCGCAGCCCAAACCTCATCAATCATCTCCTTTTCGTAGAGTGCTCCGGTGGGACAGTAGACTACACATTGACCGCAGTTTACACAGACACTGCTTCCCATCGAAACTCCGTAACCGGGAGAGATGATGGTGTCTGACCCCCGATCCATAAAATCAATAGCTTTAACACTTTGAACCTCATGACAGACAGTGACACACCTTCCGCATCCGATACATTTATTCATATCACGTATTATCCCTGCAGCTGTTCTGTCCAGGGGAAGCCCTCGGGTATATTTATCATAGCGGAGAGTTCGTATTTCAAACCGGTCGGCAAGTTTCTGAAGTTCACAGGATCCATGTTTGATACACTGGAGGCAATCATCCGGATGTGTTGCAAGAACCAGCTCCAGCAACCCCCGCCGTAGTTTTCGTAGTTGAGGTGTATTTGTTTGCACCTGCATACCTTCTGCTGCCTCTGTAATACAGGCACGCTGCAGATCTTTGCAGCCGTCAATATCAACCATACACATACCGCAGGTTCCGAGGGGAGTAAGATCCTCATGCCGGCATAGAGTGGGAATATCTACTCCTGACTGCTTTGCTGCATCCAGTACTGATGTTCCCTCAATGACTTGAATTGTAGTTTTATCTATGGTTAAAGAGATCATATCTGTACCTCCCTGATATAATCATTCTGACGAATGAGTGCTTGCAGTTCACCGCTAAAATTATTGAGAATACTCTTCACGGGCATTTCGACAGATTTTCCAAAAGGACAAAATGAAGATCCCTGCATGATATCTGCAGTTTCCGCCATAAGCTCAAGAAATTCCCGTTTTCCTTTACCCAGAACTATATTATTTGCCATAAATGAGAGTTGTCGGGTACCATAACGGCAGGGAAAGCATTTTCCACACGATTCTTCTGCAAAAAACCGCATTTCAACCTCCAGAACTTCTGCCATTGAGGTGTCGGTATTCATTACCACAATTGCTCCGGAACCGAGGATTCCACCCTTACTGTTCATTGATGTAAAATCAAGGTGAAAATCCAAAGCTTCTGATGTATAGATAGGTCCAGCAGTACCTCCTATTTGTATGGCCTTTAATGTCCCGATAACACCACCTGCCATGGTAATAAGATCCTTCACAGTGGTACCCATTGGAGCTTCATATACTCCGGGGTTAGTAACTTTTCCACTGATACAGTAGAGTTTCGGGCCTGGGCTTTCAGGTGTTCCTATGGATCGGAACCAGTCATACCCATTCTGGAGGATGAGTGAGACACAGGCAAGCGTTTCAACATTGTTAATAAATGTAGGTTGTCCCCATAAACCTTTTTTTGCTGGAAAAGGAGGTTTGCTCCAAGGAATCCCGCGATTTCCCATAAGCGAATTCAGCAGGGCGGTTTCATCTCCCACAACATAAGAACCGCCTCCTTTAATTATATCAATAGTGAAAGAGAAGCCTTCTGCAATATTTTTTCCAAGAAATCCTGCTTCTTCAGCTTCAAGTAAAGAGTTTTCCAGATTTATCGCTATTTCCGGATATTCTCCCCGGATATAGATATATCCTTTAGTTGCTTTTACCGCATAAGCGGCAATAATCATTCCCTCAATCATCATATGGGGGGAGTGAGTCATAATGAATCGATCTTTGAAGGTCCCTGGTTCTCCCTCATCTGCATTGCAGACAATATATGATGGCGTTTTCCCTGTTGAAGCTTTCCACTTTATTGCTGTTGGGAATCCTGCACCCCCGCGCCCAAGCAGCCAGGCCTTCTCGATTTTCTCTACAACCAGATCAGGTGCCAGTGTAAGAGCATTTTTCAAGCCTGAATATCCATTTGCTTTCTGATAATCATGTATATCCGGTGAAAGGTTTTTAAATTTAAGAAAGTAATCTGTTTGATTCATGCCGTCACCTCCTTCCTGCAGTTAATTATGAGTGCATCAATTTCTTCCAGAGTGAGTTTTGTATAGATTTTATCGTTAATCATCATATTCGGAGCTGTGTCACAACTGCCCAGGCAGTTCACAATTTCCAGGGTAAAAAGACCATCTTTCGTAGTTTCTCCACGTTTTATTCCAAGTTCTTTGGAAATAAATCCATATACTTCGAGAGAGTTTCCAATTCTGCAGCTAAGTGAATCACAAATTCGAAGTACATATCTTCCTCTAGGTGAAGTGGAAAACAGGTGATAAAAGCTCAACACACCATCTACTTCTGCAATTGACAGACCAAGGGTCTGAGCAATCTCCTTTCTTTCATTAGTGGTAATGTAGTTTTTTGTAATTTCCCGATTTTGCATTGAATGAAAAAGATGAAGAATATCCTCACGGTTCCTCTCTTTCGACGACACCTTTGCAATTCCCATACAAACTCCTTTTGATTGTTGGGTCACCGAAGAACTTCGGCTGTCAACAATAATTTTTGATACGTTAAGCTGCATCTTATGCGGGTACTTGATGAGGTTTACTCTATTGTTTGCTGACAAGAAAACGCCGGATGTGAAAGTGCGGAATGCAAATACTGTTCAGACATGGTCAGCAAGCAGTAACTGCTGTGTTGTTAATTATTTTAAAGTGGGCAGGTCCGGAAAGCAAGGGTGAGGTGGTAAAATAATAGATAAATAAATAGCGATTGATAGCAAGTGTTAAGTAAATGAATTTTGAAAGAGTCTAATAAATAAAATGTTGTAAATAATCTCTAATAGGAATAGGATAATATTATTAATAACAGTAAAGCAGGATGAAAAATGGAAAATATAGAAAATAAATATAAACTATTATTTGAGAATATGACCTCGGCATTTGCCCTGCATGAGATGATCTATGATGAGTACGGTAAACCCATTGATTACCGGTATTTGGAAATCAATTCCAGTTTTGAAAAGATGACCGGTCTGCAAAAAAATGATGTAGTGGGAAAAACCGTTCTTCAGATAATGCCGAATACAGAAAAATCCTGGATAGACATGTTTGCTAAAGTTGTTTATACCGGACACCCTACATCATTTCAGAATTATTCCAGAGAACTTGACCGTTATTATGAAGGGTGTGTCTATAAACAGCAGGAGGGGCAGTTTGCAGTTATCTTTACTGAGATTTCTGAATTTAAGAAAATTGAAAAAAAGCTAACAGAATATCGGGATAATTTAGAAAAACTTGCACAGGAACGCGCAGATAAGCTTGTTGAGAGTGAGCAGCGATTTCATCTGCTTTTTAACCACACCTCAGAATCGATCCTGATTATTGATCATGAAGGACTTATCGTTGAGTTCAATAATTCGGCTAAAAATTCCCTGGTATATTCTGAGGAACATTTAAAAAGTCTGAATTTCTTCAAGCTGCTTACCGAAAATGCACCGGAGGGTAGTAAAAAGGAGATACTTTTTCCTGAGATTATAAAAAAAGGCTCTTATTCGATAGAAACAGAGTTACTGAAAGGTGATGGTACTACTTTTCCGGTGATGCTGACAGTCAGTAGTGTTAAGATGGGTAGTGATCTCCATATTGCGATGATAATTTCTGACAGAACTGAGCAGAAAAGTATGGAGAAAACACTTGTTGCTGCTAAAGAGCAGGCTGAGAAGGCCAGCCAGGCGAAAAGTTTCTTTCTGGCAAATATAAGTCATGAAATTAGAACTCCCATAAATGCCATCCTGGGAATGGCATACCTGATGCAGGATACTCAGCTCTCCGAGCAGCAGCGTGAATATATGAAAAATATCAGCTCATCTGCCAGAACTCTTTTTGGAACGATAAACGGTATTCTTGATTTTTCAAAAATCGAATCGGGGAAAATGGAGATAGAATCACAATCCTTTAATCTGAAAAATTTAATACGGGATATCCTCCCTGGTTTTAGTCTTGCCGCAGATGAAAAGGGATTGGAGTTCAGGACAAATATTGATGAGGATATTCCTGAGTTTGTAATCGGGGATGCATTCAGAATTTCCCAAATACTAAATAATCTGTTAACGAATGCCATTAAATTTACAGAACAAGGGTATTTAGAAATTTCTGTTTCACGAATTGTTCAACTTCGGGATATTGCACATCTTGAATTTGCAATTAAAGATAGTGGTATAGGTCTCTCAAAAGAGGAACTAAATTTAATTTTTAAACCGTTTGAACAGGCAGATGAATCGGTAACAAGAAAATCCGGCGGCACAGGACTAGGTTTGGCAATTTCTCAGGAACTAACAGTTCTTATGGGAGGAAAGATAGTAACCACCAGCACAAAGGGAAAAGGAAGCACCTTTACGGTTAAGCTTCCGCTTCATATCAGTAAAAATAGAGACGACAGTTTTGCTCCCAGCTTAGATGTTAGTATTTTGAAAAATGCCAGGATTCTTCTTGCAGAGGATCATGAAATAACCCGTGATGTGCTATGTGAGATAATAAGAAAAACAGGAGCAATTGTTACAATTGCAAAAAACGGTAGAGAGGCTGTTGATCTTGTAGAAAAAAATGATTTTGATATCATTCTTATGGATATACAAATGCCCGAGATGGATGGGTTGACTGCAGCAGAAAATATAAGGCATCTAAAAAAACCGGGTGTTAAGGAAGTTATTATTCTTGCGGTAACAGCACAGGCCATGATTGATGATATCAGGAAAAGCTGGGCTGCCGGGATGAATGGCCATATTACAAAACCTATACGGGCTGAAGCGTTAAATCGACAGCTTTGTGCCTGGATAAGCAGTCGTAAAAAAGTGAATCCAGAGAACTAAGACTGGTGAGATTATTAATCCAGAGCAGGTAACATAAAATCTATCGGAGTTCACTAACTAATCCCAGGGCTGAAACCCCCGTTCTTTATGAGCACTGCTCCAAGGTGCGAAATCAGGATTTTTATCCGGAATCAGTGCACCTGTTTTTTTCTGCCATTCGTGGAGACGATCCCGCATCTCTACCGTCAGTACTACTTCTTCATCAGCCTTGTTTGTATTCTCTCCGGGATCCTCATCCAGGTTGTACAGCTCTAATCGTCCTTCTTCGAAAAACTCAATCAGTTTCCAGGGATACATCAAAACAGAAGATCCAGGGGTTCCTCCCTGATTTCCATAATGGGGATAATGCCAGAATAGAGCCTCGCGATTCAGAGATCCGGAACCTTTGAGCAGGGGCATTAGGCTGACTCCATCCCTATGCTGATCGGGGCGCATCGGAAGACCGGCTGCTTCGAGCAGAGTGGGATAGAAATCGGGACTGGTGACGGGTTCAGAACAAAAACTGCCGGACCTAACCGTTCCAGGCCAGCTGATTAGGAGAGGTTCCCTAACTCCACCTTCATACATCCATCCTTTTCCTTCCGCTAAAGGGAGATTACAAGTAGGGGAGCCTTCTGCTGTCGAGAGTCCGCCGTTGTCCGATGTGAAAACGATCAGTGTCTCCTCTATAAGATTCTGTTTCTTAAGTTCTTCTAAGAGTCGTCCAATATTTTCATCAAGTGATTCAATCATGGCCGCATAAACAGGATCGCTTTGTACAAGCCGGCGTCGAATATGTTTATTTTTTTTTCGCTCACTGGGAAAGAAATCTCCATTTTCGAAGGTTTCGATTTTATCCAGTCCCATTTTATGTGCTTTTTCTTCGTATTTTCTAATTTTTTCTTTTTTCGCCTCAATCGGTGTGTGAACTGAATAGTACCAGAGGTTGAGGAAAAAGGGCTGTTCTTTATTCCGCTCTTTAAGGAGGTCGAGTGTTTGATCCGTCAGATAATCGGTCAGATAGGTTCCCTCTGGTACCGCTGCATCCTTTAGGGTTTCTATTGTCCAGGGGCTAAAATATCCCCCTATCCCGGGAGAACCAGTAAAACAGCCCCCGATATTCCTGTCGAAGCCGTGATTTTCGGGATACCAGGTCTCTTTTCCTATATGCCACTTTCCCACATGCCAGGTCTGGTAACCTCCGTCCCTAAGAGCCGATGCCATGCTGAACTCTTCCAGAGGAAGATGATCAAGATATGGCGCATCCATAAGCCTCCCCCGGCAGTTTCCGAATTTAGAATCAGATGGACGGATATGATTTATCCAGTCAGTGACTCCTGTTGATACGGGATATTTTCCACTCATTATACTTGCACGGGATGGCGAACATACAGGAGCTGCAGCATAGCCCTGAGTGAACATCATGCCTTGATTCTGCAAACTGTCGATATGGGGTGTTTCATAGAAAGTACTGCCTGAACAGGATAGGTCCTGCCATCCCATATCATCAATAAGAATAAATATAATATTCGGTTTTTTCATCATAAAGTTATTATAATGGTCATTTTGATATGATAGAAGGGCTAAAGAAGAGGGAGTTTGTGATAATTAAGTAACAACGATTTAAAAAAAATCATACACTTCCCCTATAGGCTCCAGGACTGATTCCGGTCTCTTTTCTGAAGAATTTTGAAAAAGCATAGGGTGTTGTATATCCTATCCTGTTAGCGATAAATTTAAGAGGATAGTCCGACTGGCTGAGAAGCTGGCAGGCAAGGTTGATTCTTTGCTGCCTGATAATATCCATGGGAGTTCTTCCTTCCTCATCTGCTGTAATTTTGTAAAGATAGGAGGGTGATACTCCTACCAACGACGCTAATTCCTCTACGGTCCAGGGATGCTCCGGATTTCCGTTCACACTATCACGAATTTTACGAATTTTTGCATGTTCTCTGATAGTATTATTTTCCTGTTGGGGGTGGATTATTATCCTCTTTATCAGAGCATGCAGGAGCTCTCCCAGGCAGTTTTTGATCGATGAGGATCCTGATTGGGATTCCCTGATATATGTTTCGGTAACTTTTTGGAGGGAAATAATTTGTTCCGGTAGGTATAATTTCTCGTTACTTCGGCAGAGAGAATCCCAGATATCTTTTTCCAGGTGGAACCAGAGGATTTTCCAATCTGTGACTGCCCAGTATAATTGATGAGAACTAGCCCTTTCTCTATAGATATCACCTGCTTTTAGGGGGTGAATCTGATTATCCCGGCAATACTCACCCGCTCCTTCCAATACACAGAGCACAATGATAAAGGAAGGATTTTTCCGGTTGATTACATAATTACTAGTGAGTTCACTGATTCCTGCAAGCTGGATTCCCCATTTGGACCGCAAATCGCTCTCTCTGGAATTCACTGACAGAAACTGCTCACGGCACTCTCTTGGTATATGAGTTCTAACAGACAAAGGGTATTTCATGTTTTGATAATAGTATAGTAATGGATATCTTTACAATACTTTTGGACATTGCTGATTCCGGTTTACCGGAGTATTCTTCATTCAGTAAGGAGATATACTATGAAAAATTTTAAATCAGAATACCCCCGTCCTCAATTCGTACGGAACACATGGCAGAGTTTGAATGGTATATGGAATATTACATTAAATCATATACAGCGCCAGTGTGAATATAAGTTAGAGTTTGAGTCGGAACTGAAACCTGCTCAGTATGCTGATACAATTCAGGTCCCCTTCTGCCCTGAGAGTTCTCTCTCTGGAATTGGAAACAAAGAGTTCCTGGCCGGAATGACATATCAGCGGGATATATCTATTCCCAGTGATTGGAGAGATATGGATATTCATCTGAACTGCGGAGCCGTGTACTATAAATGCGCTGTTTATATAGACGGAAGGCTAACCGGTTGCCATACGGGAGGAAATGTCTCCTTTATGATAGACCTAACCCGCTTTACTGAACCGGGAAAAACGCATTCTCTGGTTATTGTCGTAAAAAACGATCTATTTAGTGATGAACAACCCAGTGGGAAACAGTCAAAAACCTATAATTCCAGGGGATGTTTGTATACCAGAACTACCGGTATCTGGCAGACTATCTGGCTGGAAGGGGTAGACCGGAGAGCGTTAAAGGATATATATGCTGTTCCCGACCTCTCCTCAAAATCTCTTGTTCTGACACCCCGATTCCATTCAGTAACAAAAGGGCAGATACTAAGAGTCCAGGTTCTTGATGAAGGAAACGTTGTCGCGGAGGAGAAGAGAAAAACTGTAGAGGGTATTCCTTTTTCCATTGGCATACCGAAACCTAAGTTGTGGAGCCCGGAATCTCCCTTTTTGTACGATCTAATACTTGAAGTTCTGGACAACAATACCGTAATAGATAGAGTGGAAAGTTATTTCGGTATGAGGGAAGTCTCCATTGAAGGCAATGAGTTTCTTTTAAATGGCAAGCCCTTTTATCAGAGGCTGGTTCTTGATCAGGGCTTTTATTCTGACGGAATCTGGACCTCACCGAGTGACGAGGCCTTAAAGAATGATATCATCCTGTCCAAAAAAGCCGGTTTCAACGGTGCCAGACTGCACCAGAAAGTTTTCGAAGAGCGTTTTTTCTACTGGGCTGACAAATTAGGTTACCTATGCTGGGGAGAGACTGCTTCA
>Ga0307987_1001155_pt1 | contig 14790 bp, 16 predicted proteins | sample EllFjometagen181_FD_203157 | JGI IMG/M metagenome (GOLD analysis project Ga0307987, IMG submission 203157) | Marine microbial communities from Ellis Fjord, Antarctic Ocean - #181 | ecosystem: Environmental > Aquatic > Marine > Unclassified | place: Southern Ocean | collected 2014-10-08
TTATAAGAAAACCTATTGTTATGGAGCCATTTTGTCATTCCAGCAATGCTATAATTTATTCCGTAAGTTCTTTGAACATAGGCACATATTTCAAGCACCTTATCGTATGTGTTATCTTCCAAATGGCAAGTCAACTTTTGCGTTCGGATATGGTTCAGCTTACTAAATGACCCCCCATTTGACGGCATGAGTCTTTGTTCTTTAACATAAGAAGACAAGTGATCATGAACCGTGTCGCTCCCTATTCTTAGTGCTTGAGATATTTGAATCTGAGTCCACCCTTCTGAAAAAAGCAAAACAGCTTTTATCCTATCTGCCACTCTTTTGTCGCGTTCTTTCTTATGACGCCTTTCCAACTCTTTTTTCTCTGTTTCTGATATGTCTATTCGCACAATCCTCCCTGTAACGGCTAAATTAAACGAACTATTTTTTGGTGCAACTTATTTCTCTCACATATCTCAAATGTAGGGTTCTTCAAATACGATCGGTATAGCTGATGATAATCCATCCAAGGTGGGCGGGGCCTTTTATAAAGGACGGCCTGTCGGTTCTTTTGGCGATGCATCCACCTTTTCTTTCTGTCAGGATAAAATTATAACTACTGGCGGGGAAGGGGGCTTGTTAGTGTTGCATGATACTGAATTATGGAAGAAAGCGTGGGCATATAAAGATCATGGGAAGGATTATGATCAGATTTCTCAGCCACACTCTGCATTAAAGTTTAGATATGTACACAGTTCTTTTGGAACTAATTGGCGGATGACTGAAATGCAAGCCGCATTGGGCAGAGTGCAATTAAAAAAACTTCCGCAATGGGTTGAGATTAGGAGAAGAAATGCTGCTATTTTAGCTGGTTGTTTCGATAAAATTCCATTATTTCGGACAATAACTTTCTCTGCCGAGCACTATAATTCCTATTATAGATATAATATTTTAATAAATGCTGATCTGTTATGCAAGGGGTGGACTAGAGACAAACTGATACGTGTATTAAACGAATATGGTGTCCAATGTTGTGTGGGTAGTTGCTCTGAAATTTATCTAGAGAAAGCTTTTTTAAATGCAGGGCTAGGGCCTAAAGAAAGGTTACCAAACGCTAAAGTTATTGGAGAGACGAACCTTGCCTTTTTAGTTCATCCAACTTTAACGGAGAATCATATGGAGGTGATCTGTAATGGTATCGAAAAAGTAATGCAGTTAGTTTATGAAAAAATGTCTTAGGGGGAAGCTTTCATATTGACCCATTAGCCAACATACACTATCGTAGCTAATATAGCGCTTTTAACCTCGTAAGAGATCCTGATATGTCCATTAGTTTTAAAACCTCTAAGGAGGTCTGCTTCCATTTGGCGGTCCAGGCAAAGGCCAGAAGGCTGCATATAAATTTAAGCCAAAAAAGTCTGTCAGAAAAATCAGGGGTCAGTCTTAGTGTAATCAAAAAATTTGAACGTTTGGGCAAAATATCCTTGGAATCGTTATTGAAAATTGCTTTAGCTCTTGGGTGTTTGAGCGATTTTGAAAAGCTATTTGCAGCAACAAATCTAACGCAAGTGAATTCTATTGATGATCTTTTGAAGGAGCAGGACCGAAAAAGAGGTCGCAAATGAATTTTAACCCAGTTTCAGTTGTTAATGTATCTTTGATGTGGGGAAACGAGAAGCAGGCGGTAGGAAGGCTTGCTATAAAAAATCGCCAAATTTTTTTCGAATATGCAGATTCTTTCATTCAAACCGGCCTTGAAATATCCCCATTTAAATTGCCCGTAAAACCCGGAGTACATGTATGCGAGGATCGTGTCTTTGATGGATTGTTCGGAGTTTTTAATGATAGTCTACCAGACGGATGGGGACGATTGTTATTAGATCGGAAATTACAACAATCAGGAGTATCTCCTGGGAATCTATCTCCTCTTGATAGATTATGTTTTGTAGGTAATAACGGTATGGGAGCTTTGGTGTATAAACCCGAGATGGATCATACTGAAGCCGTTGAAATCAAAAGTCTTGATGTAATAGCTGAAGAAATTTACGCTACTCTTGAAGAAGAGGATAACTCTTACATAGATGAGCTCTTGTGCTTGAATGGCTCTTCAGCTGGAGCCCGTCCCAAAATTATGATGCGGCACAATCAAGCAGATTGGTTGATAAAATTTAGATCTAGTCTGGATTCTAAAGATATCGGTGCCATTGAATTTGCATATCATCTTATGGCAAAGAAAGCAGGAATGGACGTGCCTGAGGCAAAGTTATTTCCGGCAAAAAAGGGGCCAGGATATTTTGGTGTTAAACGTTTTGATCGTGATAATTCTAGTCGCGTACATATGCACACCATCAGTGGACTTTTGCATGCCGATCATCGCTTGCCCAATTTAGATTACGAGACCATTTTGCGTACAACAGCATGGCTGACAAAAGATGTAAGAGAAACTCAAAAACAATATCGAGCTGCTGTATTTAATATTTTAAGTCATAACCGGGATGATCATGCCAAGAATTTTTCTTTTCTTCTTGATAAAGATGGAGCTTGGCGTGTTTCGCCAGCTTATGATTTAACGTTTTCATCGGGGCCGCAGGGAGAGCATTGTACCATGATTATGGGTGAGGGCAAAAATCCCCAATCAAAAAATTTACTGCAACTAGCTAAGGTTGCTGGGATAAAAGATAGTGAGGCATGTAATATTATTGATAAAGTAAAGACTGCAGTTGTAGAATGGAGACAAATAGCGACAGACGTGGGAGTAAGTCAAGAATCGATCAAATTTATTGAAACAGCGTTATCATGAAAAAACACTTTAAAATCATACGGATAGCCATAATAGTGTTTACCGATCTGTTTGCAATACCTATCGCTTGGTATGCCGCGTATTGGCTGAGGTTTAATCTTAGCGTTATTCCTAGTTTGGAGCTGCGGCATGCGACGTATTTATTGCCGTTGCTTCTATTTACGCAAGGAGCGGTGTTCTGGGCGTTTAAGTTGTATCGGGGGATGTGGTCATTTGCTTCGATGCTCGACCTGATGCGTATATTAAAGGCCGTTGCGTTTGGGATTGGGCTTGTTTTGGTTGGGTTGTTCTTTGTACCTTTCAAAATTCCCAGATCGATCATTCCAATTTATGCGTGGCTTCTAGTAAGTTTGCTTGGAGGCACTAGGTTTGTGTATCGCTGGATTAAAAATTATTCGAGAAGTAGCCATAAAGAAGGTAAGAGAACGCTGGTTGTAGGAGCGGGTCATGCGGCGGATTTGTTATTGCGGGAGCTAAGGAAGAGAACGTCGGCCGAACCTTACAATATCGTTGTGATAGCGGATGATAATCCATCCAAGGTAGGGGGAGCTCTTCATGGCATTAAAGTTAAGGGTAATCTGGATAAAATCCCGAAATTTATTGAGAGATACGATATTGAGTTGGTGATTATTGCAATGCCATCAGCTAAAGCGTCGGTGATTCGTAAAGTGCTTGGGTATTGCAAGGAAGCGAAAATAGAATCCAGGACAATGCCAAGTTTAAACGATCTAGTTAGCGGAAATCTTACCGTTAACGCATTGCGTGAGGTTTCGGTTGAGGATTTGCTCGGCCGTGATCAAGTGATGCTTGATTGGGAAGGAATAGCTGAAACAATAAAGGGCAAAAAGATTTTTGTTAGTGGGGGAGGGGGGTCGATCGGATCGGAATTATGTAGGCAGATCGCGGCCTTGTCTCCGGCGGCGCTAATTGTTGTCGATAACAGCGAATTTAACTTATACGAGATCGATAGAGAATTACGTGGAAAATTTCCGAAAGTAAGCGTCATAGCGCAGTTGGTGGACGTTGTTGATTTGGTGGCAATCAATAAGCTTATGGAAAAACATAAGCCCGACATCGTGTTCCACGCGGCGGCGTATAAGCATGTGCCGCTTGTTGAAAACCAGGCGCGTGCAGCCATTCGGAATAATATTTTGGGCACTTACAATGTCGCAAATGCGGCTGCGTACAATAACGTTGCTAAATTCGTCTTGGTCTCGACAGATAAAGCTGTAAATCCAGTAAATATTATGGGTGCGACAAAGCGGGCTGCTGAAATAATTTGCCAAAGCTTTAACGGCCGAGTGGCTACTAGCTTTATTACGGTCCGGTTCGGCAATGTACTGGGCTCAGCGGGCAGCGTAATCCCATTGTTCAGAGAGCAGTTGGCTGCTGGAAAAGATTTGACTGTTACGCATAACGAAATCACGCGGTATTTCATGACGACTTTGGAAGCAACTCAACTAATTTTGCAATCCACGTGTTTGAGTAAAGATGGCGAGATATTCGTGCTCGATATGGGTGAACCAATCAAAATCAAAGATTTGGCCGAGCAAATGATTTATCTGTCCGGCAAGAAGCTGGGCGAAGATGTCGGCATTGAGTATATTGGACTCCGGCCTGGCGAAAAGTTATACGAAGAGCTGTTCTACAAACATGAAGAGTTGATGCCAACAGCGCATGCTAAGATAAATCGGGCGAAATATAAAATTCTGCAATGGGAAAAGTTAGCCGTGTATATGGCTCGATTGGAACAAATGTGTCTGGGCTGCGAAGATGAAGAGAAGTTTAAAGAGCTATTGCTAGAAATGGTGCCGGAGTATAAGCGCCAAGCAGAGCATGTTAAGTTGGGAGTTGTCCAGTGAATACTCCCCCGCGAACGTGTTGCTTTCCGCCTTCATCTTCTTCTGTCGTTGCGAGGAGCGAAGCGACGTGGCAATCCATCTTATTCTTATTTTAAACATTGAGTCCCCACTTTTTGGGGACAACATAATAAGATACCTGGATCCCCGCGTCCGCGGGGAAGGCGAATATGGTGAGCTCTTATCATTTGCGACGAAGGCGAAGATGGTGCGCTTGCGTGAACGCTGGGAGAGGGCCTCTTGCATTGTAAACGGGAGCATGAGCCCCACCAATCGCCTTCCCCGCGGATGCGGGGATCTAGGTCGATATAATTTCTTTAGTACATCCCGTCTTTCAATATGCATGGGAAAAGTGGCGCGTCAATTCTTATTCTATTGGTATCTTAATATGATATAAGATAAAAGTTATAGACAGAGTCTTAGCGATTAGTATTATCAGAGTAGATAAATCAATCACCTAAGCAAATGTCATTTCAGAAACTACAATCTGTCAAGGGGACGAAAGATATCCTGCTTGACGAGTGCGATTTGCTTTTGCACGTCATAACGGTTGCACGAGATGCAGCAAAGCTCTATGGCTATCGCGAAGCATACTTGCCGATCTTTGAATTCACTGAAGTATTTAAGCGCACGCTCGGTGAAACTTCCGATGTTGTAAATAAAGAAATGTATACCTTTGAAGACAAGGGGGGGCGGAGCCTTACCCTTCGTCCAGAATTTACGGCTGGGATAGTCAGGTCCGTCATTTCAAATAATTTATGGGATAAAATGCCCCTGAGACTTTTCTCTGCTGGGCCGGTATTTAGGTATGAAAATCCGCAGAAAGGGAGATATCGGCAATTCAACCAGATCAATATAGAAAACATGGGTGGTCGAAGTCCAGCCATTGATGCGGAGATGATAGCGTTAGGCAAAGAGATCTTGGATAGGCTGGAACTATCAAATATAACCCTTCAGCTTAATTCGCTTGGCGACAGTGCAAGCCGCAAGAAATATTCGGCCGAGTTAGTCGAATACCTTGATAAATATAAGAAAGACCTGTCCGAGGATAGCCAGGTGCGCCTGACAAAAAACCCACTACGGATTTTGGATTCTAAAAACCTCTCAGACCAAGAGCTTCTGAAGGACGCGCCCGTTTTAAAAGATTATTTAACCAAAGATTCGCTGAAGTTCTTCGAAGCGCTGCTAGCGCAATTGGATAGTTTAGGAATAAAGTATTCGGTAAACGATAAGATTGTTCGAGGGCTTGATTATTATACGGATACGGTATTTGAATTCGTAACAACGGAACTCGGCGCGCAAGGGGCCGTCATTGCGGGCGGCAGATATGATGGATTGTTTAAAATTATGGGAGGAAGAGAGACGCCAGCTATCGGATTCGGCGGCGGGATTGAACGGCTTATGGCTTTATATAAGGGAGCAGTGCAAGCACAAAAGCCGCTTTCCGTGCTTATCTTAGATCCTCGATTTGCGCTACAAGGACTGGAACTCGCGCAAGCGACTCGAAAGGCAAACATTCCAACCATCGTTGAAGAAGTCAGGGATATTGGAAAAGCAATCAAAAAAGCCGTGGAAAATAATTCCAAATTCATAGCCTTTCTTGGAGAAAAGGAAGTAAGCCAGGGCAAAATTAAATTAAAAAATCTTGAGACACGAGAGGAAGAGCTAGTGTCCGTAGCCCAACTAATACTGATTGCTCATAAATAAATCAGGAATACAACCCCATAGAATTATTTTTTAGTTTTTTGCTTTTGTTAACCATTTGTTAGCAAATAAGGGCGATAATATTGTTATTATTAACTTAATTATGAGGATATTATGATGGATGAGGAAGACGATAAGAATATAGGAGATCAATCGCCAGCGCCAGAAGAACTGTTAGCTGAGAATATTTTTACTGATTATCAAAGTAACCCTAATAGTTACATCAATGATATGGCGAAACGTTTTGTAGCCGTTGAGGATCGGCTTGAATTATCTCCACAAGCTCCGCAAGAGGCTGTTATACTTTCGGATGCCGACACAAAAATAAGGGAGGACAAAGATTTTGTTGCGATGTGTGATAATTTAAAAAATATCATGGATAAGCAAATAGATAAATATGGTCCGTACAAGAAATGGGATGTGTCTCAGAGTCTCCCGCTCATTAAGCAAGTAAAGAAAATGTGGAATTTTGCGGGAGAACGGCTGCATACTCGTGCACAGACAAAATTAAAAGCACAAGCAAAAAAAATTGTGAATAATATACAGGACAAAGTGAGGCAAGTTAGGGGTAATCAGAAGGATCTAACTCCAGGTGGCAGTTCTAATTCTAAGGGTATCTCTTTTGAATAGTCGTCATCAGTAAGTTCGTTCGCCAGGCTTATGTCTAACAAAAATTTTGCAGCGAACGGAAGTTGTGCCGGCACTCTGCCCAAATATATAATTATATCTGTGAATATATCTTGAAATTCGTTTGTTCCGCGATGGGCAACCACTATTTCCTTTCCCTTGCGAAGGGCATGCCCCTGATATCCGACTTTGCGAGCGCTAGAGCTGAGTATTTGCCAGCCTGGCAATAGAGAGGTTGAGTCAATTGAATCGTTATAGGCAATTTTAGAAAGAAATGCCAATTCGTAATCAGTAATATTGTGCATATCTTAATCTTATAAATAAATGGCCGTGATTTTTTCCATCCGGCGTATCTTAATTCAGAAAGGTTGCAATCTCTTTCGCAATAACTTCAATGTCGGAATCGTTGTGTCCAGTGCCTTTTAATATAATTCGCTTTTTTGGCTTATTCGCTCGTTCATACAGTTCCTCACTATGCTTGGGAGGGACTATTTGATCATTGTCTCCGTGAAGAAATAATATTGGCACGTGAATATCGGAAATCTTTTTTAAAGAATTCTACCTTTCCAATGCAAGTAATTTTACAGGAAGGAATCTGTATTCTTTTTGACCCAATGCGGGGAGTGATGTGAATGGAGCTTCTAAAATGACTGCTTTTAGAGCTTTATATTTCAACGCCGTTTGAATGGCAACTCCTGTTCCCAAAGATTCTCCATACAAGACGATATCTTTTTCCTTTGCTCCATTTTTCAATAGGTAATCTATTGCTGACTCTGCATCAAGATATATTCCTTTTTCAGATGGGCTCCCATCGCTTCTTCCGTAGCCTCTATAATCCACAGCTAAAAGTCCGTAGCCCGTTTTGTCAGTAAGGGCAATAAATTTTTGGATTCGATAAGACAAATTACCCGAATTGCCGTGGAAGAAGACAATTGTGGGGCTTTTCCTAATGGGAGGCTTATACCAAGAGACTATTCTTTTTCCGTCAGAAGTTGTGAGATTTATCTCTTTAAAGCCTTGCAAGCGGTATTTGGAAAAGGCCTTAAGAGATTTGTCAGGAAAATATACAAATGATTTTTGAAATATGAACATTAGCAAGCATATAGCCAAATAGGCTACAGCGACTACGATCACAAGACTTTTAAAATGCATAATATACCTTAAAAACCTGTTTCTATAATCCCAAGGCATTACGGTATAGGTCTAGCAGGTATTCCTGCTCTTCTAATTTCTTCATATCCGCTTTGCGAATTTTTACGATTTTTTTCATTGTGGGGACGTCAAAGCCGTTGCTATCCGCTTCTTTGTACACTTCTCTTATGTCTTCTAAGAAATTGTTTTTCTGTTCCTCTAGACGTTCTATTCGTTCAACAAAAGTTTTTAAGTTAGTCGCTGAAATTGAGGCGGAAGTGGTGGTTTCGTTTGTTTTTGTAATTGTTTGAGTTGTCATATGGCTCCTATTGGTTAAACATTAAATCTAAAATGCACTACGTCGCCGTCCTGCATTATATAATCTTTCCCCTCTACTCGCAGTTTGCCGTGCTCTTTAGCTCCTTGCTCTCCGTTATATTTTATGTAATCGTCATAACCAATGACCTCGGCTCGAATGAATCCTCGCTCAAAGTCTGTATGGATTACGCCAGCCGCCATCGGAGCATTCGCTCCTTTCTTCACAGTCCAGGCTCTTGCTTCTTTGGGGCCAATCGTAAAGAAAGTATACAAATTAAGCAAGCTGTATCCGGCGTGGATTATTTTATTTAGCCCTGTTTCGTTAAGCCCAAGGTTATCCATAAAAAACTTTTGATCTTCTTCGCTTTCTAAGCTTGAAATTTCGGCCTCTATCTTAGCAGAAACAATAAGCACTTGAATACTCTTTTTGCTAGCAAACGCTTCCACGGCTACACAATATTCGTTTTTGAGTTTGAGATCGCTTTCAGAAACATTGCAGACATAAACGAGGGGCTTTGCCGTTATCAATTGCAACTGTTTAAGTGCCTCGTAGGAATATCCTTGCTCCAAGATTTTTTTGGCGAAATGTCCATCTCTTAAAGCTGAAAGACAGGCTTGCATTATATCTATCTCAGCATCTACCTTCGGGTCCTTTGAAAATTTAGATTTATTTTGAATCGCAGCGAGTCTTTTTTCTAAAGAGTCATAATCTGAAATGATTAATTCAGCCTCAACGAATTCAATATCTCTAACGGGGTCTATAGAATGTTCGACATGGGTTACATCTTTATCATCAAAGCATCTCACCACGTGCAAAATAGCGTCCACCTCTCTAATATTGCCAAGAAATTTATTGCCAAGCCCTTCTCCCTTACTCGCTCCACGAACCAGCCCAGCTATATCAATGACGTCTATGACAGTTGGGATTTTTTTATCAGATTGAGCAATCACTTCTAATTTATCAAGTCGAATGTCGGGCACCGCTACCTTTCCAAGGTTGGGTTCTATCGTGCAGAACGGATAGTTTGCCGACTCTGCTGATATTTTACTAAGCAGGGCATTGAAAAGTGTTGACTTACCTACGTTTGGAAGGCCTATGATGCCGCATTTAAATCCCATAAATTTGAAAAATCTAATTTGCACTTGATATTATACTATGGCGGGGCTCACTTCTATAAGTTTTTTGGTAACAAAAAGTGAACGGACGTTCCTTTGTTATTACTTTCTGCCCAAATACTGCCATTGTGGATACGTATAATCTCTTTGCAAATAGCCAATCCCAAGCCTGTCCCACCCGCTCCAGTTTTTGTTCTAGTGCTTTGTATAAAGGGGTCGAATATTGTATCAGTTTCATCTTCGGGGATTCCAAGTCCCTCGTCCTGTACCGTAACCTTCAAATTATTATTTTGTTTGGTTAAGCAGATCTTGATCGCGCCAGATTCAGTAAATTTGATTGCATTATCAATCAAATTACGCAAGACCTGATATATCCTATCGGCATCCATAATGCAGTCAGTATCTAAATTTGGTTGTATACCCTTTTCTAGGGTTATGTTTTTCTTGTCTCTAAGATAAAGTAATTTAGCCTCCTTAAATATATCGTCTATTAATTTGCCAAGACTGCTGTTTGCCAGTTGCATGCTCATTTTTCCAGATTCTATTTTTGATAAATCTAAAATATTTTTCATTAGTGACAGTAAGCGTTTGCCAGAATAAGCTGCGATTTTCATGTTTTCATAACGTTCCTTTTCAGAATATGAATGCCAACTTTCAACCAATATATCTGATATATTTACTATCGAGGTAATGTGAGTGCGCATTTCGTGGTTTATGTTGCGTAAAAGTTCGCTCTTCACAGTCAATGCCTTTTTAAGAGATTTTTTTTGTTCAATAAGTTTTTTTTCTTTTTTCTTAAGCTCGGTAATATCAACGGTTACACCCATTATTCCAATAATATCACCCTTATCATTTGTAATAGGCTTCTTTGTCGACAACTGAATTAATTTTTTACCATCTTGAGAAAAAGATTGTTCTTCAACGCAAATTTCTTTGCCTGTAGTCATCACTAACATGTCGTTTTTTCTAAATTTCTCCGCTTTATCCCTTGAAGCAAAATCAAAGTCTGTTTTACCAATTATTTCGTTAATAGAAGTGAAGCCAACCATATGTGCTGCCTGTGCATTGGCGCCTAAATAAACACCCTCTCTATCCTTCCAATAAATACTATTTGGCAGGTTAGAAAGAACTTTTTGTATATAAATATCAGAACTCATTTTCACTGGAATACATCTCCCCAGCATTATCTATATCACGATTCTTAGTTAGAGTACAAGCATAATAATCTATATCTCCAGACTTATATGATTTATATATATTATGTGATGACGATGCTTGGGTTTTAATTTGTGTTGTCCATGCTTCGTACCCTTCAAACACAAATTTGCCTATAGAATGACAATTAACATTAAACCCTTTGTTTTCAAAGGCCCTAGTTACTTCAGTAATTGGAATTAAAACATCAACTTCACCTTCGTCAATAATCGGGTTTTCCGACATTATTTTTTCATAACGAGCAGTGCTGGTCGCTAAATGAGCGCAAAAAGAAAACTTTCCTTCTGGGGTTAATATTCTATATAGTTCCCTTGCAAGCGATGTAAAATCTTTAATATGTTGGAGCATTGCTACTGAAAAAACTTTGTTTACGCTATGATCTTTTAAGCCTGTTGCCTCTGCTGAAGCAACGGATATTTGCAAAGAATCTAGTTTCCTTAACATTTTCTCCTCTGCTGCTTTTTTTTCTTGAAGAAGTTCCATGTTTTTTTTAAAAGCTAGCACCTCTTCCTGTTTAATATTGTCTGTTATCGTTTCTTGTTCCTCCATTTCGTCAGCAAGAAATTTCAATCTTTGTTTAAGATTTTTTGTTTCTAGAGTTTCTTGAGAGTTTTCTAGCACCTCTTTACTTAAATTTTCTACTTCTTGTCCAAGTGCTTGTGCGTCATATTTAAAGGCTTCTTTCCTTAGTTCCCACTCTTCTGTGACCAAAAATACCTTCCGTATCATATATTCTGTGTGTATCCTTTGTTTTCCTTGTTTATTTCTCCATCGGCCCATGTTTGTTTTTGTTCTTTTTATTTGCGCCGGACTAATATCTGTCAATATGACTTTTGTTGCGTTAATATCATTAAGTGCAGATAGAGATCCCACGCCTCGACCGCATCCTAGTTCAAGAACTACATCATTTTTTGTAACATTCAATGTGTTGATGATATATCTGTACAATGCAGCTGAGCTTTCTACACGATCTTCTGCTGTTAATTTTTCATAAAACGATATATTTTTCCAATAACCAAAGTTAATATAATCACCCTGAAAAACATCGAGATCTCCCCAATTTCCTTTCTGAAAACCATAAACGTCTACAGTGTTTTTTGGTGCTTCAGTCATTGTGGGCACAGGAGCGGAGGAGTCAGAGCTTAATTTTGTACTTATAATGTCATCAACTTTATCATTCATATTATTACCTTCATAAATTAAGTGCTAAAAAAATATCATAAATAATGAAATTTCAAAAGCAAGTCTTAAAGTTAAAGAACAACAAACCCGATATAACAGTAAAAATTGTAGGGAGAAAAGCAAATTTTCGTATGAATATTATCTTGTCATCCAGAGTTCCATCTTCCGCGAATTTATGTGGTGCAAGCTCTTATTATCTTTGTGTGGGGCGCGAAATAGATGCGACTGCTGACATACTGGCCAACAAGATGTCGGGGTTTTAAGAGAATTGGCTGGCTCTAACGATTATTTGGATGAAGATTCGTGCGAGTTGTCGTGAGTGGATATTTTTTGTCGCCTGACAAAATTATTCCAGGAGTGGCCTGTCGTCGCTTATACTCTGCGGCATAGAACAGATTAATTACCTCTACTAATGTAGCTTTATCTATTCCGCTGGCTACGATTTCATCGAATGTTTTGTTTTGCTCGATTAGCTGTTTTAAGATTTCATCTAACATATCATAGGGAGGCAACGAATCGGAATCTTTTTGATTTGGTTTTAATTCTGCGCTGGGTGCTTTTGTCAATATATTTTCCGAAACAACTTGTTCTTGGGGGCCATAAAACCAATCAACCCAATGCGTGTTGCGCCATTCGCTTAATTTATAGACGGTTGTTTTGTAAACATCCTTTAAAACAGAGAATCCTCCACACATATCTCCATAAAGAGTTGCATAGCCAACGGCGCTTTCAGATTTATTTCCCGTATTAAGCAATAGTTCGTGAAATTTATTGGACATGGCCATAAGCAATACTCCACGAATCCTTGCTTGAAGGTTCTCTTCGGTTGTATCTTGTGGAGTGGGAGTTGTAGTTTTAAATAGGCTAGATAGCTCTTGCTTGAACGAATTATTTAGGTCTGTTATGGCGATTGTATTTAGCGTGCAGCCAAGTCGTGAAGATAGCTCCTCAGCGTCGATTAAGCTATGAGTCGAAGAAAACGCAGAAGGAAGTCGTACGCAACGCAGATTGCTACCTCCGAGCGCATCTGCCGCAATTATGGCGACTAATGCCGAGTCTATCCCCCCCGAAAGTCCGATAATGGCTTTTTTAAACCCGGCCTTTGAAATGTAATCTCTTAATCCAAGAACCAAAGTTTTATAAATAGCTTCAGTTTTGTTGTCTGATTTAATAGCTGAGGGAAGGGGTAGGGGGGTTACTGATATTTTGCTATTTTTCTTTTCCACAATAATATCCAAGGCATCCTCTTGGAAACCCTTCATTTGAGCAAGGGCCTTTCCTTCTGTTCCCAAGACTGCTGATTCTCCAGCAAAAACGAACTCATCTTGGCCTCCAATATTATTCAAATATATTTGATGAAACAAAGATGTATTGCCGCTTTCGCGAGGACGGCTTGTATTGGTTAGAGTGAAAGGTGTTTTTCCTAAGATTAGCTCTATATCTGTCTTTGGCGAGGCGGGAACTTCTTGTAATCTAATACGTATGCCGTTTATTGTGATCACGCCCTTAATATTATGCAATTTGCCTTTTGAGATATATATAAACTCTTCTGTTTTATTTGGAGTCGGTATGCTCGTAATAATTGCTGTGGAATACGTTTGCTGCGTGAGCCTTTTTAAAATGCTTTCTAGCTCATTGAAAAAAATGGGGCTTTCAGTTAAGTTTCCCAGGGCATTTCCCGTGAGGAAGAAATGTGGAAAAATGTATAAATCTATACCTTTAGCCTCTTTTATTGCCGAAATGGCTCTGGCGAGATTATCTTCCAAATCCCCAACCTTAGAATTTATTTGATGTAGTTGAATTTTTATTAGCGGCATTGTGTGCCTATATTTGCTTTAAACCTATCTAACTCTCCAGAAATAACACATTCAAATAGGTTTGCTATACTTTTGTTGGAGTGGTTGATTAATTTCAGTTCGTTGGAAGGAAATTTGCTAAGGACATATTCCTGGACAGCATCTTTGTGCTCGGGATGCCCAATACCAACTTTAATATGGATGTATTCGTTTTTTATAAAAGAATTGATGGACTTAATCCCATTGTGGCCGCCATCTCCGCTTTTGATCTTCATACGAACTTTGCCCGTTTCCATGTCCAGATCGTCGTGGATTACAATTACATTTTTGGGTTCAATCTTATAGAAATTAACGAATTTGGAGACAGCCTTTCCCGATTCGTTCATAAAAGTCAAAGGTTTGATAGCGAGCACCTTTATACCAATAATCGTGCCCTTATGAACTTGCGATTCGAATTTGTCTTTATCTGATGAGAGCTTGTATTCATTGATGATTCCATCCAATGCAAGCCAGCCAACGTTATGTCTGCTTTGTTCATATTTCTTGCCAGGGTTTCCAAGGCCGACGATTAAATGCATAAATTAGTCTAAAATAGTTGTGCCTTTAGTATAACTATTCTCCCCTTATCTGCATCCTTTTTTTTATTGAGAATGTTTTTTGTCTAATTGAACATATCATATCCCGGCGTCCAACGCCTTCCACGTGTTTACGCCAATAACCACGAAAAATCGTTTGGATGTTTTTAACACACGGTGGTAGGCCCATAACTGTGAAGGTGATTTAGAATGAGGTGATTAACCGCATTAAAGTTTTCCCCTCCCGCCAACAGTACAATGGGTAAGACAATGGTCAATTGAAAGCGATAGACTATTTAGAGCTGTATAGATAGCTTATCTATGTGGTGCAGGCGACAAATCCTTCTAACGCAAGAGTACATATCAAACGACAATTATCTTGACCGGTGGACGACAATTATAAATTGCTGACTTTTGGCATATAATTAAAGTCTAGACATTAATAAACTTGCTAGAAAGATGTCTGGACGGGAACTAACAAAACA
>Ga0307987_1001157_pt1 | contig 14776 bp, 10 predicted proteins | sample EllFjometagen181_FD_203157 | JGI IMG/M metagenome (GOLD analysis project Ga0307987, IMG submission 203157) | Marine microbial communities from Ellis Fjord, Antarctic Ocean - #181 | ecosystem: Environmental > Aquatic > Marine > Unclassified | place: Southern Ocean | collected 2014-10-08
AGCGCGTACAGCATAAGGTTGAGCTTGTCCGGGTGACCGTGATGCCCTCCGTGCTGCCCATAATCGAGAACAGCCGTGACGGCGTGGTCGCCGCTGCCTCGCCGCAGATAGACTAGGCCTGCGCCCTCGTAGACGCGACTGGGACATGGCGGCAGTGTTCCGTCTGCGGCGAAGGTCTTGAAGATGTCGTCGGGCCATGTCTGGGCTGCAAAGGTGTAGAATCCCCGCTTGCCGCTGATGGAGGAGCGATCGCTGTCGTTGATGGCGGGCAGTTGTCCGTTGGGGTAGGCCAGTTCCAGTGGGGCGAGAAAGAGCTTCTTGAGCACGGGTTCGGCGTTCAGATCCACCCCGGCGCCGCGGGTGGCCTCCACCGTTCGCAGGATAGCTTGGAGAGCATAGAAATGGTACGCCGTGGAGCCTTCGTACCACAAGCCTTCGCCCGTGACGCTCTCTGCAAACTGAAAGCGCAAGCCCTTGGCCCCGTTGACAGCACGCTCCAGGAAGTCCGTGCGCCCGAGTACGGTTCCCACCGTGGCCGCTGCCGCGTTGTACCAGGTCATGTGGTTGTTGTGTCCATCATAGAAAAGATACATCTGGTAGATGCTCTTCACGGTGGCCACAAACAGATCCGTCTCGACGCGCATGCGTTCCTCAGCCGTGATGCCTGGCCAGTCGTAGATCAGATCGTAGGCCTGCGCCAACGTAATGATTCCGGTGGCATCATCCAGGCTTTGGGCGTAGCGCTTGCCGCCGATAACAGCCAGAAGGCCGCTGCGTCCCCAACGGTCATGCCTCTTCCATGTGGGATGTAGCTCGGCGTAGCGTTGAAGTACGCGCCATGCCGCACGGGCATAGTCCTCGCGTTGTGTCACATGCCACGCCTGGGCGAGGGTCAGTACGTCCTTGTTCAGCGCATCATGACGTCGCGTTTCGTATGCGAGCAGTGTCCGCTCGTCGTTGTAGGCCTTCTTGCATGTTGGGCAGACGTGCTTTCCATCACGCAGCTGCAGCGTCTGATTGTGCTCGGGGCAGGCATAGTAGAATGTCCATTGTCCACTCTTTTCCGGCACCTCCAACTCCGCGCTCAGCAATTTATTCGCTTTCCGGAGCAGGGGGGTAGGTGGCAGGTCTGAGGCGGGCTTTTTGTCGGCTTTGAGGAGCGCTTCGTGAGGCAACCGTGGATGGTCGCCGAAGCGCCATGCATCCCTAGGGGTTCCGGCATCGGCTCCCTGCGCGATGAGCACTCCGACGATAAGCGTCCAGAAGCTCGCATGGGCGATGATGGTGCTTTTTTCTTTACTGCTCATATTTTGAAATTTCCTGTTCGGTTTAGGTGCTTTTGAATTGTCTTCACCAAGTCCCGTTACATCGTTTCCCCAGCGTTTCATGCTTCCGATCCATGCATCCGCGTCGGTATCGAAGCGAATCTGCCCTTCTACCTGTCTTTTCATATTCTGTCTCTCCTGATTATCATTAAAATTTGTAACTAGGGCATCCTGTTCAATTCATACCATGCTTCGCCTTCGGCTACGCAGGACACGGTCAGGGTCGTATTGTTTTGTTATAACCAACCCCGCATTGCATACGGGGCTACTAAAGTTTGACTAGTAGGCCATTCGCTTTGCTCATTGCTTCAGCCTATTAAGTTTGTTATTAGGGGCTAAAGCCTCTCTCGCAAGCTCGAGTCGTAGTCTTAGAACGGCGACTGTGTCCTGCGTAGCTCGCAGAGCGAAGCATGGAAGTTGTTCAATATTAATAGCCATGTATGAAATGCATGGTTACTTAAACATTATTAATGAACGACTGCAACGCAGTCGAATCTAATTTTTTTAGGTTCACCTACGGAAACCGTGACAAAACCATTTTTATTAAAAAAGAATTTTTGAACGTCGGTGTTGAGGAGCGAGCTCTGGCGATTCGTCTCCATCGCCCTTGTTCTAATCAGATTCAGCGGCTAGGCTTGCAAACTTGCGCATGACGGGCAGAGCCGCAGGAATTTCTATTTCTGGATTCGAGAGGCGTGCTTCAACTGATATTCTTCCCGTGTAATTTGCTTTGGCCAATGCACTGAAGAATTGGGAAAAGTCACAAGGCTCAGCGCCAGGGGTCAAGCGGTTTGGCACCGTGGCAATGTGTGCGTGAGCAAGGAGGTTACCGTAAGTCACAATATCCTCGTATGAATCGTTGTCGTGCATCAGGTGGTATGCATCAACCAAGAGGCGAACCCTTGGATGCTCGACTTCGTTGACCAGCTTCGCGCATTCGGCAACCGTGGTGAGGACGTTACACTCTGTCTTATTCAAAGGTTCTACGACTATGGTTACGCCATGGTTGTAAGCCAAAGGCGCGACCATACGGCAGAATGCGACAAGTTGTTTGTTGGCCACCTTAGGGTCGAATCCATCAGGGATGCGACGAGCACCTCCCGAACCGAACACGATGACCTCAACCTTAGCTCGCTCCGCCCGTCTCATGGCTATGGTAACGTATTCTTGCAGAGCCGAGATGTCGACGTCGGGGCCAGTTATCTTTAGGTCGCCGGGCACAAAGCCGTTGCAGACCGGATAGCGCATGTTTACAGACTCTATTGCACGCAACGACTCTTCGAACGCACTGTCGGGTTCACTGGGCTTCAGTAAGGAAGGGACGCTCCATTCCATGTAGTCGTATGATTCTCGAGAAGCAATCGCTGCCAAGTTCGTGTCGCCGCATACACCAAATTTCATTTTTCTTTCTCCATTCGATTAATTATTATAAGAATGTTCGTAAATAATTTTGTATTTGTTAATAATTTCAAAAGTGATTTTTTTCACCTTTGATTGTTTGATTTATACTAGATGTTTTTGTAAAAAACAAGGTTTTTATTTTGAGCTAGCTTTGCTAGTCCCGCAAATCGGGAACCAAGTGACTTTGGACTAAGTACTAAGTCAATTACTAATGACAAATTATTAATTACGAATGTCGGAAGTCGCTAAGCTCTTATTGTTTATATATAAACTTCCAACGTCGAACTCTCAACGTTCAACGTCGAATGGAAGACAAAAAGAACATCCAATATCCAACACTCAATATCCAATGTCCAATGAAGGACAAATGAACGTCCAACATCCAATAGCGAATATCCAATAACCAATGCAGGACACTGCCGTGGGCAGGAAAAATTTTGTTTTTTCCTAGTGCGTTGCCCTAGGCAATGTTATTACGGGCTGTCAGCCCTAAACAAGCACTTCCAAATTATACCGCCGGAGCTATTCCACGCCTCGTAGAGGACCTTAGACCATAGGCCTTAGAACTTTTCCACGGCGAAGCCATCCACCGCAACGAAGTTGCATTAACTGACCACTAACAATTAACCACTGTTTTCATTTGTCTCTTCCGGGTAATGTTCGTTTAAGCATTTTTCACAGACACCGTGACTGAACTGAACGTCTGAGTATTCAGAAAGATATTGTTCGAGTTGATTCCAATAGCCTTTGTCATCACGGATTCCTTTGCAATATACACATATTGGAAGAATTCCTCTGAGTATTTTTATATGGCTATTTGCCTCTTCTAGTTGATTAATAATTTTTTGACGTTCATTGATTTCCCATTTTAATAAATGATTCATTTTATAAAATCGCCAAACCAAGAAAAAAGCCAATCCTGCTATTATAACAGTGCCGAAGAAGCTGAAGTAAAGCCAACGTAGGTTCGGGGTTGGATTACGGTCATAAATGAAGCCCTCTAGCGAAAAGTCGTTGGGGATTAAATTCCACTCGTTTAAAGAATTTGCGATGTACTGCCAACGACCAGGGTTCATATAACCTAGTTCGACCACGTCAGCCATTATCAGTCTCTTTGTCTTTTCCGCCTCAAAAAGTAGATGTTCGCGTGAGTGCCTGGTTGTGTAATCGGACAGTATTAAATCAACTATTTCTTCTGTATTATCCAAGGCATATCTCCATCCTTTTAGAGATGCCTCTAAAAAAGCAGCCACACGTTCAGGATGTTCCTTTATTTGTTTTTCGGTTGTGAATAGAGTGTCTCCATAAAAATCAATTCCTCCAGCACGCGGAGAGAATGTGCTGTATTCAAATTCTCTATTTAATAGTAGAAACGGTTCATCCGTTGAATATGCCGAAATAGCATCCACTTCGCCTGAAATGAGTTTAGCTATGTCGTAATCATGAGGGGAAATGATTAATTCGTTTAACGGAATACCTTCGGATTCTAGGTAGCTTAAAAGCTGTTCAGAATGCGATTCCAACGAGAGCTTTTTCCCTTTCAGATCATGTATGTTTTCGATCCCGCTCATTCTCGATGCGAGTATTATCAACGGTGAATGCTGAAAAATTGAGGCTAAAGCGACAACAGGTTCCCCCTTGGCTCTCAGTCTTATTAAATCTGCCATGGCGACACCGAAATCTGCTTTGCCACTAATGACTTGGCTTGTAGATTCTTCTCCAGCAGTAGCCTCAATTATTTTTACATCTAAACCGGCCTCTTTGTAGTAACCTTTTTCCAAAGCGGCATAATATCCTGCAAACTGAAATTGGTGCTTCCACTTTAAATAAAGAGTTACACTTTGCAGAGGCTTCTCTGTTTCATATGTTTTCTCACCGGAAAAACATAAATTTGGATGGAATACAACAAGCAACAGTACAAAACCAAATAGTAGGGTTTGGAAGGTACTCTTCATGACTGTTATCTTGTTAATAAAATTTTGACTCTGCATTATGTGTTGCCTCGCGGTCAGTTAATTAATTGAAATACAATACTTTTGTTAAACGTGTCTTAGTTATACGTGATATTTTTAAGAAAGACAAGGTTTTTTGTTGAATTTAGTTAAAAACGTTGTCTAAAACCCATAGAATATGGTTTTTGTTTTGAGACTCGATGACTAAGTGACTGAGTCAATTACGAATGACAAATTACTAATTACGAATGGCGGAAGTCGCTAAACTCTTATAGTTTATATATAAACTTCCAACGTCGAACTCTCAACGTCCAATATCGAATGGAAGAGAAAGAGAATATCCAATATCGAACACGGAATATCCAATGATGAATGATTACCCCTCCGTCACGCTGTGCGCGCCACCTCCCCTAAACAGGGCAGGAGCACTTGCAAATCATGACGCATGACGCATGTATTAATAGGCCCTTTTTGGCGATGATCACCCTTCGCAGTTCCTGTCTACGGCTCGACAAAGCCATCGCCGCTACAGTTTCAACGAGATGCCATTGCATTCCACAACTGTTCCGCTATCGTTCAACCATTGTTTTTTATCTTTTAACAAAGTGCAGGTATGTTGGGCTTTCTGTAACAGTTAGTTTTAAGTTTCCATCTTTTTGGTATGCAAGTTTAACAGGTGGATTACTGTCGGTATCTTCTGTTAACATTGGATCTGCTTTCATTAAGCGACCATTCACTTTTGGAATAGTAATTTCTGTTTCTTTTCCTGAACCGGTAGGGCTCCATGCAACCCATATAACTTCTTTTGCTTTGGCAGGGCTTACAAATTCATAGATATATGCATCATCATCTTTCCTTACAATTCTATTAAGTTTAAAGTCACCTAGGGTTTCATATAGTTGTTTTACAGCCCAGTAAGAAGTTTTTGGTTGGAAATTACGTGTAAGTCCTGAAGCTGCATGAACGGATGGCTGATTCTTGTCATCATAGAAATATATATATGCTTTTTGAATATCTCTTTCAGAAAAGCAGAAGAAAGAACGAACAATGTATTGAGCCTGCTGCAGGTCGGTAACACCTTGCCAGTTCAGTTTTTGTGCCCAATCGGTACGTTTGTTCATAACATCATGAGTAACACTATCCCAGCCAAATTCTGTAACCCATACTTCTTTGTCCCTGGCATTTTTGTCTTTCCAAGCAATTGCTTCATCAACAACTTTGAGGTAATTCAGGTTTGGATCTTCCGGATAGCTTCTATCCCATGGACTATAATCTTTGCTTTTTGGTTTAACTGCATATGTATGAATATTGATTACATCATATAGTTTCTTGATTTCTGGTGATGAAAATGTTTCCTGAAGATTTTTTGAGTATTTATCAGATTCCTGTGTTTGTGCTGTACAAGTGACAATTTTGACTTTTGGGTCGCCAGCACGGATACCTTTTGCCATATTTATGAAGATTTCTTGATATAGGTCATCATCAAAGTCATTTCCAGGTTCGTTGTCAATTTCTATTGATGTACAATATTTTCCTTTACCTGATGGACCAAAAAACTTTGCTAGGGAGTAACCATAGTCGTAGATTGCTTTTTGTTTTCCGCTCCATATCTCCTTATAATTTGCATTCTTTTCGCTGAAGGTTCCAAATTGAGCACAAATATCTACCTCAAAACCAGCGTCTTTCCACTTTTTATAGAGGTCATTTTCCCAATTTACGCCATTGACTGTCATTGGATAGGTTGTTGGATCGCCAATGTTTTCAATATCCCAGTTTATGTTGTGGTAGTTACGAGCCTGCTCGCAGACTTTTCCATATAGTTTGGGTTTAAAATGGAGATGTCCATTTATTCCCATAAAATCTTTCATTAGAGGTTTGTCAGCGATTGCTGATATTGTAATGAGGGTCAATAGTGCTATTGTTTTTTTCATTTTGTTCCTTGTATTCGTTCTAAGTTCTAAGGTCTAAGTAATTCGTTGTTCGTTGATCGTTGTTCGTTAAGACACTGCCGTTTCAGATGTGTTTTGCATTATTGATGAGTTCAATTGTTTTTTCGATCAATTTAAAATTCCTTAAAAACTCGTGCTAATGATCTTCCAGGAGCCTGAATGTCCAAATCGAGAAAATAACCGAACGGCGTTTGTGAAACAACATAACCTGAATTTATCAATCTTTGCTCAGCTCGATCAAACATCTCTTTGGTTATTTTCTCTTCCGCCTTGCTCAGAGATAAATGAGCAAAAGAGTGTAGGATAATATTCTTCGTATTATTTTTATTTGCAGCCCATTTCAGGTTTTTGATCAACTTTGTTTCTATTTTAGAAATGTCTTTTTCATCTTTGCTTTCTGCCTGAATAAAACCCACAAGAGCATCTTTTATTTGCTTTTTTTCTTCGTATTTTTCTGCAGATTCCAAGTTTTTAATATTGGTTTTATAGGAAAACTTTTCCGTATAGATCATTAACAGTTTCATTATTTTACCTCACTTTTTCGCTTTCAACAAACGAATATGTTTTTTTAGAAATAAGGTTTCTGAGAATTTGCTGAAACCGAATTCAGATAAGATATATTTCCAATCTCGTTCCACATATTCGAAAGCATATTTGCATTCAATTATTTTGAAAGGGATTCTAAAATAAAGCGGAATTTTATCAATAAGAAATTCATTGAAATCAAGGATAATAAATTCACCATCTTTTTTTAAAACATTGAAAGCATTTTGGATTATTTGTTTTTGGATATCTAAAGGAAAACCGTGCAGCACAAATGAAATAAAGACTTTATCATATTTTTTTTCAAGCTCGAAAGGTTGGTCAATTCGTTGATTTACAACATTTAAATTCTTAAACTTCCTCGTCTTGTTTTTAAATTGAGCAATCATCAATTCTGAAATTTCAAATCCTAGAATTTCGCCATTCTCAGAAAGGAATTTGTTCATTAAAAGAGCATTCCTTCCTGTTCCCGTACCGAAATCCAGGATTTTATCATTTGATGCAATATTCATGGAATGAATCGCTTTTTTTATGAACCAACTGTAACCACCAAATGTCATAAAATTCATTAGAGTATCATAAAATTTTGCACTGAGACCTTGAATTTCTACTTTGGAATCTGGATATATTTTTCTCATAATTTTAATCTCCCATTATCAGCATTTTAATTTTCTTATAAAGATAAAACTAACAGCAACAATTAATGAAACCATTATAAAAGTAGCAGAATATCCCCAAACTGAAATTAAAATACCGGCAATAAGTGGAAAGATCGTTGGCAGAATACTTCCAGCACCGGAAATTCCGGTATATGTTGCCCGATTCTCATTATTGGAAATTTCCACTAAAATACCGTTTCTGGAAATATTGAAAGTCGTAATTAGAATGCCGGTTAGAACAAAAAGCAATTGATATATAATGTGGTTATCAGCAAAGATCAAGCAAAGAATTGGCAAAGTTGTACCCAGAACAAAACTGAAATACAGCAACTTTTTATATTCAAATTTTGCAGATCTCTTGTAAAGAATCAATCCGGATGTCAACATTCCGATAATTTTAAACAGAAGAATATTCCCGATTAAACTATAACTTAGTTCAAAATTTGTCTTCGCAAATATGATCATAAAGGGAATAAAACTGAAACCAAGACCTAAAAAATTTATAATAAATAAATAATTTTTCAGATTTGAATTATGAGAGATTTCCTGCGGTATCAATCTGAAAAATTCTCTAAAACTGCGTTTTTTCTCCACTTCAACGCTGATTTCTTTGATTCTCCAAAAGCCTAAAGAAGCCGTAAACAACAAGATCGCTGCCCCTAAAAGCAATATTCCGTAATTATCGGGATAGGAAAATTTTTGGAGTATCGCACGCACAATAATCGCAGACATAAAAATTCCGATACTGCTGATGGTCTGTTTGATTGAGAAGAATTGTTTTCGTTTCGTATTTATAATAGATTTTCCCATAATATCTACATAAGAAACATTTGCAAATGAACCACTGAACGAGAAAAGTGTAATTAAAATAAAAATGAAAATAATAAGTGTTTCGTTACCGATGGAACTCGATTTGAAAAGAAGAAATGCCAGCAAAAAAAGTGCAATAACTCTAAGGTTAATTCCCAACAAAAGAGGATTTTTTTTATGTGTTTTATTAGATAAAAAACCTGCAAAAACGATCTGCATTAATCCTGATCCGCCCATCATTATAGCAGTTAAAATACCCAATGAGATCGCATTCCCGCCAGCTTTTATCAACATTGTCGGAATGATGGTGTGCACATCCATAAAATTTGAAGCGAGTGAAAGAAAAATTCCGTGCCAGATGAATGCTTTATAATTTATTCTTGATATTTTTTCAGTTAAAAGAGTATTCATTTTCTATTTATTATGAGAACCGTTAAAGTTCTTGGCTTATAATCCTTTCCAAGCACTTTGTTCCATTGTTAGAAATTTCCGCAATTTTCTTGCGTAATTACGATTGTATCAACTTCAACCTTTGATTGGTGAATTCATTAAAATAACACTCAGTAATTAGATGTAACATAACTAATTCAACGGCGAAGCTAATCCTAGCCTCGCCTTTGTCTAGCCGTAGCAACGAAGGCTGAAGAGTATGTAACACGTAGCACTTACCACTAAGACCGATTGTGTTGCTATGCACCTATCTAACGAACTAACATAATTCTTAAACACTAGCATGTGATTGTTGGCTGTCAGAATGTGATTACTTTATTGCTGTCAATAACCCATTTGGCTAGTTCCGGCATAGTTGACTTCTCCGCTCCCTCGAAATAGGGATGGTTCTTGTAGATTCCGCATCGAGCCATGCAGGTTCCACAGACCTTGACTGGAATATTCTTCGAGATTAGATCCTTGAGAATTGCCGAAAGGTCTTGGTCATAGTTCTCAGGCGGCTTGCAGACATCTCGTGCCATGTCCACGGAATCGTTCATGAGAAAAATCCGGACTTTCTGTCCGGCCTCTTGAAGCTTATCGGCCAATCGCAGACCGTTCCACGTGACATCAGTGTTGTCGTACGGTTCACGGTTGAAAATGATTAGTATGCTCATACTTCTTCCTTTCTATTGTTTAGCCAACGTAAAGTTCAGCGAATCTTTTTCCTGAGTATCAGGAATTTTTTTCGCTGCAACGATATGTTAACATTTATTTTTTTTTAAACATTTATTTAAATTGTGGAGGTTCCACAATACCGATAAAAGGATGCCGTTCAACGGCAATCCATTGAGCGATTTGCTTTTTAATTGCGTATCAACTTTGTTATACGTGATAAAAAGTAAATCAAAATTTTTGGGCAATTTTATCATTCATATTGCCTTTGTCAAGGTGATTATCCGTCTTATATGAAACTTTTCCCTTTTCCCACTTTTCCCAAAAGTTTCTGTTAACGTTAAAGTTCACTGGTTTTTACGGAGCACAGCGGAGTAAAAATCCAGTGCAGCGATTTGTTATGCGAGCTGAAGTCATAGTAATAGACTATTGATTCCCGATTTTGCTATAGCATCTATGGCGGCTTGCGGGATTGGATAGAGTCCGGGTCCAGCCGTCAATAAGGGTTGTGTTCCGTATTGAAAAATAGACAGCTCTTCCATAGTCATCGCTTTTTGAATAGCAAGTCCAAGAATATTAATCATCTCTCCGGTAGACAACCCGCCACTTATTTGCGCTCCAAGAAGCAGACCTCCCTTTTTAGCAAAAACCAATTTAACAGTCTGCGCTGTAGTTCCAGGTAATTTTTTGGGATGATGGTCAAAATTGCTGTAATTGCCGGTAACAACGCTAAATCCCTCAGTTATAGCCGCCTTTTCTGTCAATCCTGCAGCTCCCAAAGAAACATCACCGAGAGATGTTGAAAAAACGGCGATACACCCTTTGGTTTGGCGTATTACATTAAGGTCATAAAGATTCATTCCCGCAATCCGGGCCTCAGACGCACTGATGGAAGCCAACATAACCCGTGACACTTTATGTGTAAAATAATCTCGGTGTTCGGCACAGTCTCCGACCGCAAAAACATCCGGAGCTGACGTACGGAGATAATCATCGGTTATAATTCCGTTATAAACGCCAATATGCAGACCCGCGTTTTGGGCAAGTTCTGTATTTGCCCGATAACCGATTGCAAAAAGCACCATATCAGCGGGAATAGTTTCACCACTTTTTAATTTAACCTCAGAAACCGTTCCATTTATTCCATTTATTTGTTTTACCATTTCACCAACTCTTAACTTAACTCCGTGATTTTGTAACGATTTTCTCGCTGTTTCCGAGAAATCGGCATCAAAAGCCAACGGAAGAATTGTGTCCATTGCTTCAATCAAAGTGACATTTGTTCCGTTTTTTACAATCTCATCACTCATCTCAACACCAATAAAGCCGGCACCTACAACAACAACATTCTTTGCCTGTTTTAGCGGCTCATTCATTTTTTTTATATAGTCAAACTCTTTGCGAACAGTAAACACCCCTTCAAGATCGCTTCCGGAGATGGGTGGCACAACAGGCTCTGAGCCAAGAGCAAGAATTAGTTTTTCATAGGAAACACTTTCACTATTTTTTAAGAAAAGAGTTTTCTTAGTCGTATCTATAGAAATCACTTCGTCAATTAGGAATTCAACCCCTGCCTTTTTTGCTCCGGTAAGCGGCTTAATGTCTTCATCCACAGACGTTAAGGTTCCGAATGTATATGGAATTCCGCAGGGAACAAGCGATTCCGGTTCTTTGCGGATAACGAGCACAGATTTCTCTTTGTTCATTTTTTTTGATGCCATTGCAGCTGTACCGCCAGCTGGATTTCCTCCAATAACAACTATGTCTTTTTTCATATATTACTTTCTTTAGTTTTGCTTTAATCTGCAAATTTTGTATCCTTCAAATCTTCAAGGCGCTCTATAGTTATTTTCATAACCTTTTCATTTTTGGTAAAATATCGTTGCAAACGTTCCATAAGTTGTTTTTGTTTTTTCTCGTCATTAGAATAATGTTCGTGTTCTAATAGTTTTTTTGCCCAAGCTAAATTGGCTTCTACTTCTTCAGGAATCTTTTCCCCGTCATGGCGAACCGCATCACTTGGACACACATCATGACAAATCCCGCATCGTATGCATTTACTTTGATTTATTACTGCAACACCTTTCTCTATTGAAATAGCACCAACAGAACATTCATTAACACATATTTGGCATCCAGTACACATATCTTTATTTATCCAAGGCATTTTTCATTTTCTCCCTTTTAAATTTTGTCGGTTCTGTCAAAAGTTTTCTACTCTTTTCAGACCTATTTTATTCTAAATCAACAGGATACAGACTATTTTGTCTTATCCCTATTCTTTTTCAATATCCAATGATGGACATTAAAGAACGTCCAACGTCGAACGTTCAACATTCAACATCGAATGAAAGACACTCCGTGGGCAGGTAAGAACTTTGTTTTTGTTATGTTTCCTAGGGCGTTGCCCTAGGCTATGTTATTTCGCCCGTAAGCCATTCACAAGCTTATTGCTTTATACTATTGTTTATTTTTAATGTATAAAGCCTCTCTCACAAGTTCGAGTCAGGGCTTTTTAATTGCTTTGCAATTGTATTGAGCCGATAGGCTCTAATTCAAAATTGGACGTTGAAAGTTCGATGTTGGACGTTCTTAATACGTATAAATATTGTTTTCATATTTTTCATAGAATTTTTGACAGTACCATTTTGTCCATTCTCATATTTATAACCATTATTATACTTGTTCGTAAAATAATTTTAGTATTTGTGGCTCTGTCACGATTTTCGTGAGTAACTCATTTTTGTTCGGCCCCTTCCATGCTTCACATTATGGTTACGCAGGACACAGCCCGTCTTCTCTTTTCAAGCTGCGCCGGACACAGTTAGTGTCGTATTGTTTTGTTATAACTAGCCCCGCCATTACTTTGCTTCCAAAAGAACAAAGTGGTGGCGGGGCTACTAAGATTAAACTACTATGTAGTTTGGGAACGGCGACGGTGTCCTGCGTAGCTCGCCGAGCGAAGCATGGAAGCTGTTCAACAAAGATCATAGTATACAATAAAGATTAAAAATTATTCTTCTCCTTGCATGACCTGAACATATTCAGAATATCAGGCTTATTCGTATCCTTGTATCGGTAAAACGGCCTTACAGGCAGCATTAACAATAGGATAGGCAATTGGTGAAGAGGTCAGGGCAGGATGAGTGCCCATTTGGAACATCACGATGTCATTGGCTGTCATACAATGAAGGATGCAGGCGCTGATAACATTGACCATTTCTCCAGTTGACTTTCCTCCGGAAATTGTGCCGCCTAACAGTACGCCCGTATCCTTGGAAAAAATCATTTTGACTTTCAGCATGGTTGAGTTGGGCATTCCTCCAGGGTGTGTATCAGCCGCCGAAGCTTCCCCGATAACGATATTTATTCCATTTTTTCTTGCAGCTCTTTCGGTCAGGCCTGCAACGCCAAATGCGCGTTCATTGATAACAGTGGCAAAGACGCTGACAACACCACAATTGCGATGAACAGGGGAGAACAGGTTTGCTCCTGCAATTCGAGCTTCTGAAGTTGCGACAGACGCAAGCATAACCGCTGAAGGTCGACCATCAAAAAATGATTCTCGGGTACAGCAATCGCCACAGGCAAAGATGTTTTTGTCTAATGAGGTTTGCATAAGCCGATCGACTTTAATTCCATTATTAAATCCTAGTTCCAGCCCGGCTTTTTCTGCAAGGGTGCTGTTAGGAATGGCACCAATACCAAGAATTACTACGTCAGCCTTGAGTTCTTTCCCGCTGGCAAGTTTCACGGATTTTACTGATATATCGCCATCAATGGAGACCACTTTTTCTTTCGTAAGAACCTTAACCCCAGTATCCTCAAGTTTCTTTTGTGCTTCATCGCAATACTCATCATCCATTGCCAATTGGAGGCAGCGTTCCTGCATTTCAACGACTGTCACATTGACTTGTTTGCCTTTGCGACACTCGTCAGCGAATTCCATCCCGATAAAACCGCCGCCGATAATTACAATGTCTTCCACGGTATTGACTTTTTCGTAAACATTTTTAAGATAGTCGAATTTTTTTTCTACCGCGAAAACGTTTTCTTTATCAACACCAGGTATGGGTGGAATCATGGGAAGCGAACCAGTGGCAAAAACTAATTTATCATATTCTATCTGTTCATTACTTTTAAGCGTCAATATTTTATTTTCACGATCAAGATCAATAGCTTCATCTGTAATCAGTTCAATTCCATTTTTTTCCAGTAATCCGTCAGGAATAACATTGTTTTCCGGTCCGTCAACGGTACCGAACATGTAAGGAATACCACAGGGGATAAGGATAGTACCCTCTTTTCTGACAAGTATTACTTTTTTATTTGGATAATGACGACGGCAGCTGATTCCTGCTGTGATTCCTGATAATCCGCCCAAAACAACAACATCTGCTTTTTTCATAACGTATTCCTCTTTTTATTTGCACTGTTTTACAATTTATCGATTCTTACTTTTCCTGATATACCAAACCAATACCTTTTTTTACACGAGCCTTTGGCCATAAAAACCAAATTAGACTCAATTATACAATATTTGCATAAAACCCCCAAGTTTTATTTTCAAAATTTTCAGAAAAAGTTGACGAGATTCGTAATATACATAAGTCCAATATTTAAAATTGGTGAAATTTGACTGATTAGTGACGAAGACACTCCATTTTCTTTTTACAATGTCCTCGTTGAGAGGATAATATTATTTTTTCCAGAGGCCGTGTACGTTACAGTATTCATATATTTCTGTAATTTCTTCAGCATCAATGTGGAAAATAGCTTCTGGAGCATCGCCTGGTTTTAGTTCAGCTCGACCCACTTTGTTAGCTGTACGAATTTCAATGAACTTAATAAAGTGTTCACCAGTCATAGGGTGTGCGGTATTCTGTCCAATTTTAACTTTAACCCCACCTTCGCAATCTTCCATGAATGGAACGTGTTTTTCAACAGCACCATCTTCTGTTTTTGCTTTAACCTTTTCCATTGGTTGTTTACAGCATACAAGTGCAGGTGCACCAGAGCTAAGTACTTCGATT
>Ga0307987_1001158_pt1 | contig 14774 bp, 20 predicted proteins | sample EllFjometagen181_FD_203157 | JGI IMG/M metagenome (GOLD analysis project Ga0307987, IMG submission 203157) | Marine microbial communities from Ellis Fjord, Antarctic Ocean - #181 | ecosystem: Environmental > Aquatic > Marine > Unclassified | place: Southern Ocean | collected 2014-10-08
CCTTGGATTGTATGAGGCTTCTCGTATGTCAATTCTGATCTAATTAGCAGGCTGAAGTTCTTACCAACAGCATCAAGATATCCATAAGCTGAACTGATAATCGCCCCATCATAATAAAACGCTTCCCAGTTCTCTTCGTCCCAGGAACTACCACCGCCAGAAACATTCAATATCCCTTCAAATGCATCGGGTTGGTTTGGATCGCCATAATCAAATACAGGTAAAAACGCCAAGTCAGACGTTTCATCGGCATCAATCTCAAGGACAATCTTGAAGAAGCGTTTGACATGCTCTGGTGATTTAAAATGATTAAATGATGGGCGTATCCAAGCGTTTACTTCTTCTCCGTCAAATGAATATCCTGCATCTAGCTGATAAACATAGCCATCGTCAGATCCAAAGAAGAGAGCTTCATCGCCATTGGAATCAACACCATTACAGCAGCACTTGACAGTCTTGCCATAGTTAACAGGCATAATCCCAGCCAGCTTATTGCCACTAAAGGTAAACACCATCCCCGTTCCGTTTGAGAAGTACAGACGATACTGATTCTTACTGCGAGAAATCATTGATGCTGTTGCACTGCTAATCAGTGGCGCTAATATCTTAGAAATGTTTTGGCTGAGTGTCGCGGTCTGGAAGTCTCCATAGGATTGAACACTGCGTAACTCAAGCACTCCGTTATCATCAAGATAAACAGGGTATGCGAGTCTTTGTATCGTCCACTCTAAAGCCCCAGCGGTGTCAGAATAAATACTGACATTGAAATCAGCAGCGCCTGGAGTGCCACTGACAATATGGGTGCTATTGCGGCAGACAACCACGAAGGAATCACCAGCAACATCTCTAAACCCTGTGATCTCATCGCCAATGCCAAGCTCTGCGGCCCCCGTTAAGGCTAACCAAGTTGTGGGTATCCCTAATGATGAGTATTGTAATGATCCACCAGTGAATGAATACCAAAGATGGTTTTTGTATTTATGCAGATGGGCCGGGGTATCGACTGTCATCCCAGTGCTAACTTCAGTATAGGTTGTGCCGTCAAACTGGAAACCCTTGTTTGCTCCGTCAACTCCATACATCATCATGGTGCTAGCATGGCCACCGTAGTTGGCGTTGATAAACTCATAGCGACCACCAGGGTTTAAAGTAATTCCGGTGACAACCTCGACCCAGCCACCAACGGTAGACTCATACATCCCAGCATCAGCCCCACCTACCTTGTTACGGAAGGCGTAGGTGATGTTGTTGTATCTCCACACCCCAAGGATGTTGCCTTCTCCAGGGACTAAAGAGATGGCCCCCCTCAGAGTTTCAACCGCAGCGGTGTAGAGGGCTGTCGTATCGTAGTCAAATACATTAATGCTTGATGGTGCTGTCCTCCCATCATACCTTTCAAACCCGTCAATCCTTCGATATCCACCATTGCTCGATGCTTCGTAATTGGTAGAATTTATCAGACTACCAGCCGGAATCGACAAAGAGGGCGTATCCGAATTAACCCCACCAGCAAATGGAAAATATTGGGTATTTCTACTCATTGATTAACCCTCAAGCCAGTGGTGAAGTATAATTTTTAAAGGTCGGTAGCAGTTCCATTTCCATTCTTCTAACAATCTCATCGTAATTGCTATCAGCGTGAACATAGAGCGCAGGAGACTCTTGATCCCCAGCTAACTGTCTCACGGCCTTCCAAAGGATGGCGTTGACATATTCATCATCAATAGCTATAACCGTTTCATTCGCGGCTAAGACTTGTGGGCTTTTTCTCCCCTCTCCCCGAATAGTGTAAGCACCGTCTGGAGGAGGATAGACAATCAACTCGTCACTTGGGGAAAAACAGATACCAGCGGCTTTACCATTAGTCGCAACGCCAATATCGTAACTTCTACGCCAGCTTGCATAGTCCGGTTGGTATTGCAGTTGGTATTCATCTGCCTTCCCGGCACTGGTCAAATAAGCCGTCATTAGCGTCGGGTCTATGCTCGACATTCCAGTTAGCCCGGTTGTTGTTGCAATAGAATAACGATCAATCCCCACAGAAGTTTCAAACGAAAACCCCGTGGCCATCAGCAGCCAATCTTTGTGCATACGCTGGATATCAGTCCAACTTGCTGCGACCCAATCGACGATCTTCTTTTCAATACCACTACGGCCAAGGACACTTACTGGCCCTTGACCTTGGATACCTGCTTCTTGCCGGGTGTTTTTGCATAACTGTAGGAATGTCGTTGTTTGCGCCATAGTTTAACTCGCTTGTTTAAGGACTGAGAACGGATAGCGGTTCTTCTTGACAACCTTCATCGTCTTGGAATCAGGGTAGGAATCCTGTACGGCATGTTGTAAACCTTCAAGAACGATGGGTGGAACTGCCACTTCTTCGCCACGTTTTATCTGATAAGACTTGCCATTTGGGGAAACGATAACGTCAGAGTTGTCCCTGTCATCAGGAGAGATGACAATCACAGGCCAACGGTCTTTATTTGAAATATGATTGATGTCGCTTGGATGACTCCCAGGAACCATTCTTCCCCGTGGAGCTGGTGGTGCAACTACTTTTGGTTGATCAGCATCGCCAAGGGCAAGCTTGATTTGTTCGCGAACATCCTCAACCTTCATTTGCGCGTTAAGAAATGTAACCCCGATAATGTCTTTACCGTATGCGAGTAGTTCGGCCTTAGTTGCTGTCTCAATGTTGTTCATTTTAAACTCCTAGAGTTCCTCTAAAGGGGCGCTCATAGGCGCTCTAGGGATTCAGCGGTTTTACTTATGCAGATGTAACAGTACCCACGTCTTTACATGCCACTTCAAGACGGCACATCCATGCTTCGTTTAAAATAACGCCAGCAAAATAGGTCTTCCAAGAAACGTAACCTTTTTGGCCTAATGGATCTGACTTAGAAGGTGTCCCAGGGTTCAAGACCATCGGCTTAATAGCGTTAGCGCCTTTTAGAGTAACGAGTCCGTAAGCATCTTTAGAAATGTAGATGATAGGATAAACGTCAACATGAACTGCTGAGTCAGTAGTCCCGACCATTGTTGAAGCTGCGCCTCCTTCGTCTGCCCAAGCATCAAACAGCGGGGAGCAGATGTATCGAACGTCTTCAACCTTACCAACTTCGTAAGGCAGGGATTTCATTTGACCGTACTTCTCGGTTGGCACAAATCCATCCATATCGCGGATATCTGATTCGCAATCGGTGTGACCAAAAGCAATAAATGCGGCATCAATAGGCTCAGTCGAAACTTTGACGGAAGCACCAACAATACTCGTAACCTTCTTGGCACGTTGTGCTTTAAGGAAACGTGTCACTGCACGTTGGTCACTGATAGAAATAGCGGTGACAACATTGGCCCGTGCTGCGACTGAGTTTGCATACATAAAAGATGTACCTGCTTTAAGCACACCGTGAAGAATAAGCTCAAGGGTCTCTTGGGCCTGCTCACCAGAGAGCATCATGGCATCGCTTAAAACTGGATCTTCTGCCAAGTCAGCAATCTTATCTGAGATTTCAGTAGCGGCACCATACTGAGCAAGGGTTGCCTCAGCAGGGCGATAGCTCATTGCTTGAAACCCTGGGGTTACACCCTCAGTCAATGCTACTGTTGCTGGTGCAAATGGTACTGGAGCGCGAAACTTCACACCCTCTGCGGTGTTTTTAGGAATAGGCTTGGCCTGTCCATACTTAGAAAGAACTGCAATTGGTTCTGCGTGGGCTAGTGCTTCTGTTGCGGCCCATGCTGCTGTCCGTTGACTAATATCACCATATTCTGTTGCTAGATTAGCTCCCATGATCTTTACCTCTCACGTTGCTTGGCGTAGCGTTCAAATGCGCCAAAAAAGTCTGATTCGTCTGCGGGTGTTGGAGTCCTACGCTGTGTCGGGGTCTCTTCTGCCGCTGCTAGTTTCTTCTGTCTCTGCGCGGTGATCTTTTCAGCTTGGGTCTGGCCAGTACTTTTAACCGGGATAGTTGCCTTGTAGGCCTCCAGTAAATAAGCGGCATCTGCGGCTTCCTCTGAATTAACAAGACTTTGGATCTTTTCCGGCTGGTGACTCACCCATCCTTTGAACTCGCTTGATACTGCGACCTCACTCCAATCTGGATGTTTGTCTGTCAGCTTACTTATCTCACTTCTGCGATCTTCTGCTGCCGCCCGTGTCTCGAATGTCCCCATTTTCGCGGAAATCTCGTCAACCTTCTTCAGCCGTGCTTCAATCTGCGACTGTACAAAAGTCTCCAATCCTTCGGCCAACTCTGGGTAATCCTCTTTGACTTCGGCCCACTTCTCAGGGTTCTTTATTGCGGCATGAATCTCCTGCTCAGTCGGGGCAGGTTCCTTTGTCTGGACAGACTCTAGATCGTTGATCTTTCGCTGCAATGCACTAACTCGACCATTGTCACTGTTGATCCGGTGTTGCAGGTCTTCGTTCTGTTTACGCAAGTCATCGAACTTAGACTGCTGTTCGTCCGGTAAATCAGCAACTTGGTCAGTCGGTTCTGATTCGTTTTCTTCATCACTCTCGAAAGGCTCTTCAGCGTCCCCGTTGACAAAGTTATCAAACTCCTCTTCAAATCCAGCGCTCTCTTCAACTTGTGCTTCTTCGGTCATGTCCTGACTCTCACTTTCTTATAGCGGCTACATTAGCGGCTAAGTTTCGGTGTTCAAGACACTCTGGTTTTGTTTCGGGTTCTCGCCCTATTGGATGGGGGAGATATTTGGTAAACTTAGTAGGTCTTGGAGTTGCTTTATTCTTCCGCGAATCTCTGCGCTCTCAGTCGATATCAAGACTTCAATCAATTCTTCCATCTCCACCTTTGCCCACTTCTCGACATGGCACCAATCTGTAGAGAGAGTATTGATCATCTGCGTATCTCACCCTTGTTGATTTCTTTACATCGTGGGCACTTAATCTCATACTTACCAGTGACTTTCCCCAGCAGCTTGCCACAATCGAAACAGCGAACCTCTTTGACGGTCATTTAAATACCTCTCCCCGTCTTCATCTTGACGGCTAGCTCATCTTGGAAGTTCATAGCTTTAACTCCCTCGACTTGCCGTTGGGTGTTGAGCTTCTCCTGTTCGAGTCCTAAAGACTGATAGAGCGTGCCCATCGTGATTTCTTTCTCAAGTGCCAGCTTGGCAAACCCAAGTTCTCTATCCGCTGAGATCTTCGCCACAGCAATTTCTCGTTCTTGGGCTAGACGCATCTGCGCTATCTGCCCTTCTAACTGGCCTGTAAGCTTCTTCATCTCAAGTTCTTGCTGTTGTAATTGCAATTTAGCCTGTTCAATCGGGTCAATCTTTGGCCCCTGGTTGGCTTGCATCTCTTTGATTTCGTCTTCAGACTTTAGAATCTCATCAGGGTCAAGCTTCTTCGACTTGATAATCTTCAGCAACATTTCACGAGGTCTCATCATCGGGCCATACTGAGGATCATTGACAAGCTGGGCGGTCTCTAAAAGCCCCTGCTCCTGTGCTGCGTTCTCCAACATTGCGTCAGAACCACGAGCATCTATCTCATAGTCACCTTTGATTTCCTCTTTATCGTTGTACTGCATGTTCCAATCGTAAAACCTGCTGATCAGTGGCTTATAGATGTTATCGTCCAACATTTTCACAGTTTTACGTAAAACAACGTCAGCAGAGGCCATTAGAATCGACATTCCCCGTGCTGTCTGAGTAATGCCATCAGTCTGTTCGCCCTGTGCTATCAGTGGCAGATTAGTCTCTTCGTCAGCTAATTGTCTTGCCATCTGAAAGATTGCAGAGAGTTCAGCTTGATGACTTGATATCTCATGGACTGCCATCGCATCGTGGACTCTGCCAACATTTTTATCTGAGTACCACCAGATCTTACGGGGAGATAAATCCCACTTCCCATCTGCCGGGGTGATCTTGTTTCTATCAAGAACAACCTGCCCACCAACACATAGACCAGCATTATCCATCAACATGCGCCAAGCAGCATTGATAACCTTTTGGCTATTACGCATTAAGTAAGGGACACCGTAACCAAAGATGCTGGCCTGATCGTTCTCCCAGTTAAAGACGGAGTAGATGTTATCTCCGGTATCCATTGGGCTGATTAAGGCTCTGATAACCCGTGATCCACAGAACTCAACAACACCACCGTACTCTTCTAAGGTGTTATCCTCGTCAATATCAGCACCAGCAGCAATCAAGTCATCCTTACTGATCGGCCCGTGATATTCCCAAAGTTCATACCTTGTGTTGTCTTGAACAGTATCCACACCAGAGATCTCTCGCATCTCATCAGTGTGAGTATCCGATATGGCAATTTCAGTCGGCTCCTCAATGAGCAGCTCTTTTATCTGGTCTACTAAATATCCCGGCCGTTTTGCTAGCTCCCGCAGCATCTTCTTCGTTAAGAATTTACGCTCGAAGACATACTCTGCTTCATCAATCGTACAAGCCGACATATCAGGGAAGAAATTCCACGGGCTAACAACTTCAACCCACGGTCTAAAGTCCTGCTGATAGTTAATGTTGTAGACTCCGCTAGCCTCGCCATCCTCTTCTTCTACCTCGTCCCATGACCGTCTTGCTCTGCCGACAACAATCGGCCCTTTGATAACTCCCGTACCTAAACGGACAGCATCATGAATCATGTTCCGCATCTTCGGATTAAGCCGGGCTTCTGTTAGTTGGTCATCTATCTCTGTTTCCATCGACTCAGCACGTTTTCGCGCTCTCATCATCTGGCTTTCTGCTAACTTCTTCTCTGGAACAACCTGCCCACCCTGCAATTGAATTGGTCTCTCAGATGACATAACATCTTTAAGTTCAGGCATCGGTGTTGGCTTCATTCCCCAGTGTCTTGTATCTGTCGGTGCTGCTAAGTCTGCTAACCGAGCCTCTGCTGCGTTGGCTTTATTTCTGGTAATGTTGACAACCAGCTTTGACTTACCTGCTGATGTTAACCGAGCCTCTTCACCCGCTGAGAGTTTGGCGTGGACTTGGCGTAGATCTTCCAACCATCGCTGTTCAATAAGTTGACGATTAGCAACCTGTTCTTCAGCAAGAGAGAGTAAGCGACCACCCAGATCTTGGAGTTGTTGGTCAAGCTTCTGCTGCTCCTCTTCCTCGTCAATCTCTTCAACTTCTGTATTCTCAGTATCCAACTGTTGCATCGCCTATGGCCCCGCTGGTTATGGTTGGTTCAGATTTGTGCATTGGTGCAATAGCTGCTCTGTCTAATCCAGACTTAATGAGATAACGTAGTGAGTCTTGCAAATGGTCGTTATCTTTGACTATTTTGCCTTTTTTATCCCTGCGATAGATCCGATATTCACTCAAGAAGTTAGTCAAGGTACTAAAGACCTTCAGCCTCCCCGTTGATAACCGCTGCCAAACCTCGTAGATCCCAGCCTCGACTGCGTTATTTGCAGGGAGTAAGTCCAAGCCTAACTCCTCGTACATTGATAAAAGTTGCTTACCATCCCCCTGTGAGCGTCCCTTACTCGCAGGATCTATGACCCCAGGTATCCACTTACCCCTGGCTTTAATCGCTTCAGCATGGATAGATGGTTCCGCTTGACCCCTGTAGTGTTCTGAATACAAATATACGACATCTGCATCCCTGTCCCATGCCCCCCAAATAGCCGCTGTACGGTTCCAACCTACGTCTAAGCCGTATGCTTTTGGCCAGTACGCGGGGATCTTAAATGGTGCAACGACAATTTCATTCTCAGCAACCGGATAGATAGCTCCAGACCCAAGACTTGGTATCCCTTTAGATCGAGCATCCCGCTGATGAGGAGGTAACGCATCGAGCATTTCTTTCTTATCTTGCTCTGATAAGTGCGGTGCGTCGTCCCATTCAGCCATGACCAGGGCTTTACCGCTGCCAGAATCAATGGCTTTACTCATGTCACCACCGGGCAGAAACTGCGTTACTAATGGAGTCAGTCCTTCCAAAGGGGTGAATGTCAGCATAACTAACCCGTTGGTGGTCATTGTTCGGATCAGTGCTTCTTCATACACATCCTGCGGAACTTCCTCATCCAGCCAAACAACGTCAAGTTCAGTACCCTGGAAGGTCTTTCTGCCCTGGTCGTAAGATCGAAGCTTTAAAGTAGAGTTGCCACCGGAAACATGTTCGATGTTGATCTCTGAGACCAACCCGGTCTTGCCTGACCATCTCGTGAACTCTTTAATTGTCCTGTGTGGCACTAAACCAGTTCCCCATTCATCTGAGTCTGGGATGCCACCAAAAAGCTTTTGCTGTAAGATATCCTTGGTTGTGTCGAGCGTGTCACCAGCGGCCAATCCTCTAATCGGACTGTCAAACCTCCGGCCCTTCCACCAAGCAGGATATCTCCCGGTTAAGTGGCAGACTAACTCGTACCCAGCAGCAATAGTTTTCCCAACCCTGTTGCCTGCCATGAGGCAGCGTTCTCTTCTATCAACGCCAAGATCAAAGAACTTTTTATGTTTTGGGTAGTTTTCAAGGCATAGTAAGCCCTCACTAGGAAAGAGATCGTCAAAGAATCGGTACTTCTGGCGCTTCTCTTTTTCCTCAAGTAGCGTCAATAGCTCCAATTTCTCCGCTGGAGTCAGCTTATCTAAGTTGTATCTCCTCATGTTCTCTTCATCCAAATACCATATTGTGTGTGATGTTTTGCTGATTTTCACTGATTACTTGTCTCCACCCCGTGGGCAAGTAGCACTTTTTATCCTTATTCACTACGTCTGCTAATGACCAATTATCATATCGTGGTTACAGCTTGCCCAAAAGGAGGGCTAATCTTGCTGTGATTGCGTCATCTGACAGCGTGATCCCCAGGTCAATCTTGCTTTCTTTGCGTTCCACATAGATTCCCGAAGCTTTCCCGCGAAGTTCTTGAGCCTTAACAGCCGCAGGGATTTGGTTATTTTCTTCAGCCAATACGCTCAAGCGATCCAAAGTTGTTAAGTGATCTTCAAGGGTTATCCGACAATCTCTAACAACTGGTTCTCTAATTTCATCTATCCTAGCCCTGACCTTGCCGTTTTGCGCGACATCGTGGGCTTTTCTCTGGATAGTCTCAATTTTCATCTTCCCTGCATTGTACGAATTGCGATAGGCATCAGAGTAGCTCTCCCCTTTAACAACCTCTTGGCAGAACTTTTCCTGTTTTGATGTTAATGCCATCGCCTCGCCTTATTTGAGTTGGGCATAAAAAAAGGACTCAGCAGTGCCCGATAGGGTGCACCGCTCAATCCTCCTCTTATCTTACGTCAGTCAAGCAGTGACCGCTGCAAGACCAAACCCAAACTAATCTTTGTTTATGTCTTGAGATATCACGTACCAAGCCAGAAGACAGACACATAAAACTGAGAGCGCTACTATTGTCCCGTCAGATAACATGTGTTGTCAGTTCCAAAATCTTGCAGATTAGTGGCTCTATCCCGGCATCTCGTTTATGTAAAACTGTCCCGTGTTGAACCTTGCGTGTTTCTGGTCTGTAGTATTCCCACCTATAACGGGTGTCGTCTTTTACCATGCCTTCATTGTGTCCGTAGATATGTCCTATCATTGACCCGTTTATTTTGATTTCTATTGTGAACATTATCTACCCGCTTCTGGATTTGGACACCACTCACCGCCCATTGCCATGCACCCTTTAGTCTCTAGGAATCTACCCGCTGCACATTGCTTGCAGAAGTCTCTATCTACATCTGTCTTTAAAATTGTCCTTAAAGGCTGAAGTTGTCCTTTTGGGTAATTTGGCATTGGGTTTGTCTTCATTTCGCCCTGGTAGTCTCAAACTTGATTTGCCCATCAGTCGGGTCATAGTAGAACCTTAACCACCTTGCCCCTAATGGTTTTGGCGGTCTTCCCTTCTCATGGTGAAAGCCTGATCCTGTTCCGGTAAATTCCTGCTTGTACGTTGGTAGGCTGATATGCACTTGCTCGTATTGGGTTTCTTTGCCAGCGTGGTTTATCTTGACCTTGGGGATAGTAAGCTCCCACTCCTCATGGATATGGCCACTAATCACCATGTCACTATCCACGTATGCCGCTACCCTGGCCGTTGATATAACGCCTTTGGTAACTGCTCCACCGTTTGAGAAACCATGCGAATAATATGCTAACTTTTGATATTTCCTTGTTTGTCCATTAAACTTAAATTTAATCCAGCCCCGGTAACCACCGTTCACCAGATTCGCGCCCTTGTCGTTTAGGCGATTGCAGATCATCTTAGTGAGGTCGATTTCGTTATGTTTCAGTATTGCTGATTCGTGATTACCTTGACCAATGAGGGCTATGTTTGATTTATACGGTTCAAAGAAGCTAACAGCGTCATCTATAAGACTTCCGAAATAATCTGACTTCTGGTTAGTCTCAGATACGTCTGACTTGCTCCCCCGCCTGTCCTGCCTTCCCTGCATAGCATCAACTAAATCACCAAAGTCCAAGAGGATGCCGTTACGCTCCTTCATCAACTCCAGGTGGCGTTTTGCCATCTTGTTGTCTGCTTTTGGGTTGTCAAAGTGCCTGTCTGCTGATAGTAAAAAGTATTGCTCCCACCCCTTGTTGAAGTCGGCTTTCATGTCTATCGTAGTGACTACACCATCTTTTTTAATTGTATACTCTGGTTCACTCAAAAGTCCCCCGCGTCATTATCTCTGCAAGTTCGTTGGCCCTGACACCCACCTGTTTAGCCCATCGACTATCAAGCATCTGTGTTGCTGCTTCGTTGTAGTCCCCAGACTCAAGGGCGGCTATCATCAGTTTGAATTTCGTGAAACCTGCAAAGCCTAAATTAAAAATCATATCTATCAGGACAGCGTAACGTGCCTCGTTAAGTTTCTTTGCGAACGATAAGCAATCTAACTGTTTCCTGCATTTGAAAATATCCTGCTCAAGCATCATAAAGGCTTCTTCTTCACTGATGCCGTTAGTATCTAAATTGCGACCAAAGCCTATCGTATTAAAACCTTCGCTACATTTATAAACCTTTAGCCGTAATCCTTCGTGCTTTATAAGTAGATCGTAAACTGTCAAGGTAGTGTCCTTATGCAAATGATAGAAAATCAGACAATGGTTGTATAGAGTCATCTTCATACTCGTTTATTTGCATGTCTAATTTGGTCAACCCTGTGAACTGGCATTTACTATTTACATTTTTATCAACGGTGCAACGATGGGGGCATTCCTGCTCTTTACACCCTACGCAACATTTGTTTCTTTCCATCGACACCGGACACATGCAAATCATTTATTCCTTTCCCAAACGTAAAAACCCCCAGACATTACCGAAAAAGGGGGGTTTCGGTAACGAAAGGGGGTAACTAAAAACTGTGTAACTACCTGTAAACACTATATTGGATTGTTGGGGTATATTATACACCTGACTTTCAAGTAAAGTCAAGACAAAACATTTAACTATATATCAGGTATTTTTCAAAGTAAATTTTTTTATTTCTGCGTATCTAGCCAATGCTCAACATAATTCCGCGATTGCCGATAAAGCCCTTGTCTTCTTAGCCGCTTCCAGAACTGCGCCTGTATACCCTTCATCCTGTTCACGAAGCTATCAGATAACGGCGCCGGTGGTGCGTATGATCTGCAAAGGTCTGTCCAATCCTTACCAGCGCAGTTGTGAAATTCAGCCACAATGTTTTTAAAGTTGGTTGAATCACCTTTGCCGCTTTCTTGCACCATGCACCCCTGTACTACCATCGTGTTTGGTAGGGCTGATACTGTTGATAGTGAAACGTAAAATTCCATGAACGTTTGGAAAATTATCGGCTTAGTAACATCAGGCTCCATTTTCAACTCGCAGATAAATAATCGAACTGGCAAGGTAGACTATCGCGCCCAATCGCTCTTTTATCGCTGCCTCTTTGTCAAGGCGGGTACTCTCCTGAATCTTCTTGACAGCTTGGAATAAGTGACCCTTATCAGTCGCTAGTAGGTCGGCAATCTGAAACATGGGCTGGTCAATAAAGGATTTATCCGTTGCGTGTCTTGCCCTGCCCTTCCCCGTTGCTGCTTGGTCGTATGCTTCACGAAGGACAGCTTCTAAATCTTCATAACCTCTTTCATCATTAAACACTACTTCATCACTCATAGTGAGTATTCCTTTCTGATAGCTTCATATATTCCATTCAGACAAATATTAAATCTGATTTCTTCTGCTCCAAGTATGTCTTCTGTTAATGGAAGTGCGTTGCTCATGACTATCTCCGCACAGCGTCTTGCAGCATCTTCCTGCCCCTGAGCATACGGGTCTATCTGCTGACTGGTGAGCTTTTGGAGTTTAGTGACTTCAGCTATTAACCAAGTAATCTCTTTTCTTGATAAGTCATCTTGTTTAAACCATTCTTTGATACCTTCAAGTTTCGTTAATTCAACTTTGTAAAATCTACCGTCTTGGTCTGGCCCAACGCTTTTAATAGTTCTGAGTGCTTCTCTAAGCAGTACGTTCTCATTCTGGAGAGCTTCAACCTCACCAAACAGGACTTTCTTCATGCCCTCGTTCTTTAGGTTGGTTAGTTCTGTTAATAGTAGTTTTGATCGTTTTGCGATCTCTTTCCCAAGAGCAGTCATGTGTTCAATGTCAGAGGAAAACAGCATATCCAAGTTTTCAAACTCAGCAGATCTGAAATATTCCTGATATTTCTCCACCTCTGCTTGGAGTTGTTCAATAATCTCATCTTGGTTTATGATTTCTTCTGCTTGTCTATCAACCTCATCCAAGTATGTTTTATTTTCTGTTTCCAGTTTCTCAATATGCTCAGATGCTACTTGCATTAAATCATAAGGTTCACCGTCACAACCCTCTGCCCCTGCCATTGCTCTTAACGCTATTGCTATTCTCATATCTTCCTCCTTGAATCCCCGCTACGTTTTCAGGTTGTGGCACAAAATATAGTATTCCAGCAATGAGCTATCATGTTAGATACAGTATTAACACTTCCATCCACCTCACAATTGAGGCCGTAGCGGTTCGCTTCTCACCTATCTCACTGGATAGTCTTGCGGTTATTGCCAACTAACAAAGTTAGTGTCGTCTTCTTTGACCATTCGCTCGTATTCCTTGTTATGCGTCTTTGGTGGTGAAAATAATGATTCCTCTACACTCATCCCAGACTTCATGCGCCTGTGAATTGTTGAACTATTAACATAGACATTATTTTCTCTAGCCCACCCAGCTGCTGTCTGCGTTTTCCCGTTAAAAGTTATTGGGTGCTTACGGCTACACAAATGTTCTAGTGGGTAATTTCTCCTTGTGTTGCAAATGCTGCAAAGAGGTCTTAGGTTATCAGCGTTATTATTCTGCTTATTCTCGTCTATGTGATCTATATGAGCATTAGACCAGCCGAGTTGCACACCGCACAATTCGCAGTCGGGCAAATTGTCTCCGTATTTTTCATAAGCTACTAATCTATGTTCGTATATCCACTTGTAGTTTGTGAGGTTATGCCCGTTCTCCATATACTTACGAACATATCCATTTGAACTAATGACTGTCTCGTTAGGCTTCTCTTTGTGCGGTAAATTATAACTCCCGTTGCGCCTCATCCTGTAATAGTGCATCTCACAAATTCCTGAAGATTTAGACCTTGCCTTTTTATTGCACCCATCAAAATGACAAATCATAATTTTATTAAATCCTCCGAGTGTACGACAATCCAAAAGCCTTTGCGGTTCTTTTCAGATAAGCAAACAACTGGGGTTTTCCCTTCATTATCTGCCCTTCTTTTTGTGTTATCCCAAAGAGTGACAACGGAGTGCTTCTGTCTCTGCTTGCATTCTATAAAAAGGCTTTCATGGGTAACGTCTGCTTGAGTTTCTGTGCCAAGAACAGGGCAACGGACACCACCAAAAAATGCGGCAACCCTGCGCTCAAATGCTTTCCATGCTTTGTCTGCCATTATCTCAATATTCCTTCATCTATTGCTGCTCCAAGTGTTCTTGCTATAAATTCCCACTGAGATAAAAGCATCAACGTATCCATACTGTGCATTTCCATGTGGTGTTCGTGACATAGTGGCATACAGGCCCAACTTGGAGACTTAAGCCCACCGCCAGACATATTACCAACACCCTTTATATGGTGTGGTTCTGCTGGATTACCGCAAACAATACAAACCTGCGTCTTTACCCAATCTTCATATTTTTTAGACTTCCATCGTTTCGGTTTTGGCAACATCAATAAGTCCAATTAGCTGCGTGTCTGGTACACTTTGAAAACCATGTATCTGCCGCGCTTATCTTAACTTTCATTCTGCGTATCCTGGTTGTGGTAAAGTAATATTCAAATATCTAGCTTCGCCTTTTATTTCATCCATAAATTCGCTTAACTGCGCTTTTTTCGCTGTGGTGGTTGAAATCAACCTAACTATTTTATCCATTAGCGTTCTTGCCAGTTCTGGCGATCCTTCACGGTGAACGGCTCTAACAGCTTCAACTGTTTCCGCAAACTCTGGATCATCACGCTCATAAATTGGCTTTAGATAGTCGCGCTTATGGCGAAAATGTATTTCGTCTTTTGTCTCGCCTAACTCGTTACCTATTACCGTTTCCCATTTCCACATAAGGGAATTTTGGTTGATCGTTCTCTGTGGCTGGTATTCTTCAATTGCCACTGACCAGACTTTATTAGCCTCTAACCTTAGAATTTCTTCCATTAGGTCTTTGCGGTTTCTGTCTGTCCGTAGCACTCTGTTAAACACGTTATGCCTTTTTGAAAAGAAAGTTGAAATTTGCCCCATCCTGCTTCGCCCTATACCTATTTACGGTGATAATCTCTAGTGCT
>Ga0307987_1001159_pt1 | contig 14769 bp, 14 predicted proteins | sample EllFjometagen181_FD_203157 | JGI IMG/M metagenome (GOLD analysis project Ga0307987, IMG submission 203157) | Marine microbial communities from Ellis Fjord, Antarctic Ocean - #181 | ecosystem: Environmental > Aquatic > Marine > Unclassified | place: Southern Ocean | collected 2014-10-08
ATTGTAAAAAACCATGGCGGTTTCATCACGGTTAGGAGTGAAAAAGAAAAAGGATCGGAATTTAAGGTGTTTTTGCCCGCCTCCAACGAGGTGGCCATCAAAGATCTTCCGGAAGAAACACCTTCTTTGGATCAAATGCTTAAAGGGTCTGAAACCGTATTGTTGGTGGATGATGAACAGGAAGTTTTAAATGTGGGAAAAAATTTCCTTGAAAAACTGGAAAATCTTTTGCACCAGGGGTGCCACGGATTTATCCAGAAATCTTTTTCCCTGCACGAATTTTCCAAGGTGATCAGAACCATTCTTGACAAGAGAATCCCTTGATCCCTTTTTCCTGCAGAAGGGTCCCGTCTTTGCTAAATAATTCATTTTGCTGGATTTTTATGATTGCGCTTTACAATCGGGCACTCAGATGGTATTTTTGTGGCTCGTCAGATGATCGATATAACAGTGTCATCAGGAGTGTTTTTTTATGGAACATATAGAAATCCGGTTTGGGAATAATATTGAAACCCATGCCTCGGAAGGCAAGTCTTTTGAGCAGATGTTTCAATCGGTAAACCCCATGTTCTGTTTTTCAAAACGTGTTTGGAAGCCCCAGATGGATATATTTGAAACAAGAAACAAGATTATTATCCAGGCGGAGATGGCAGGGGTGAACCAGGAAGATATCATTATAGAAGTCAATAATAAGGCCGTTAAGATTTCCGGAAACAGGAAATGCAACCACCCGGATCCAACTGCCACCTTTCGGCTTGCGGAAATCCAGTTTGGCCTGTTTGAGCGGGTCCTTTATCTGCCCAGCGCCATTGATGTTGAAAATGTGTCCGCCTCATTTTCCAACGGATTCCTGGAGTTAACCCTGGGAAAGCTTTTTAGTAAGAATATAAAACGAAAGAGCAATGTTTCTCTAGACTTTATTTAAGCCAATCTTCCAAGAGGAATCAGAATGGATGAACTGAGAGATCCCTCAGCCAACATAACAACCGACAGCATCCCCAAAAAAATTCCCATCCTGCCCATTGTAGACACCAATTTGTTTCCCAAGATGGTGCTGCCCCTGGTGTTGATTCAAAAGGAGGCCATTGAGCTGATCGATGAAGCCATGGCCGGGAACCGGATGCTGGGACTTTTATTATCAAAACGGTCTGACCTGGACTCAAAACACAGGGCAGACGATCTCCATCGCATCGGCACTGTGGCCATGATTTTAAGAATGTCCAAGATGGAGGATGAAAAGGCCCAGCTGCTCATCCAGGGACTGGACCGGTTCAAGGCGGTCAAATTTCTCCCGGGCAAGCAGTATATGCAGGCGGAGATTGAGGTCATGGAAAACAGAAATGCCGACCGGAACAAAGAGAACCGGGCGCTCATGGCCAATATTGTGGAACAATATGAAAAAATTGTCGCCCTTTCGCCGGGTCTGCCCTCGGAGATGGGACATATGATCAAGTCCCTCCAGGAACCCAATGTGCTGGCAGACATGGTGGCCTCCACCATCAATGCACCGGTAATGGAGAAACAAAAGGTCATTGAGCTGCTGGATGTCAACCTCCGCCTGAAAAAGGTGACCCGCCTGGTCAATGACCAGCTTGAAATTCTTGAGATGGGATCCAAGATTCAGAGCCAGGTTAAGGAAGACATGGACAAACGCCAGCGGGAATATTACCTTCGCCATCAGTTAAAAGCCATCAAAGAAGAACTGGGAGAAACCGAGGATGAACGAATTGAACTCCGGGAATACCAGGCCCTGATCGAAGAAAAGAATCTGCCGGGGGAAGCCCTAAAAGAAGCCGAACGCGAGCTGCATCGCCTGTCCAGGATGCAACCTTCTTCCTCTGAATATGTGGTGGCCACCACCTACCTGGACTGGCTCACCTCTTTGCCCTGGCATGAAAAATCCCGCGACCGGCTGGATATTTCCGAGGCGAGACGGGTCTTGGACCAGGACCATTATGGTCTTAAAAACCCGAAGAAACGCATCCTTGAATATTTGGCTGTCCGGAAATTAAAAAAGGATTCCAAAGGACCTATTCTCTGTTTCTCAGGTCCCCCGGGAACGGGGAAAACCTCTTTGGGCCGGTCCATTGCCAAGGCTCTGGGCCGGGAATTTGTCCGTATCGCCCTGGGCGGCGTCCGGGACGAAGCGGAAATTCGAGGCCATAGAAGAACCTATGTGGGAGCCCTTCCCGGGCGAATTATCCAGAGATTGAGACAGGCGGGCAAGAATAATCCCGTCTTTATGCTGGACGAGATTGACAAGGTCAGTTCCTCCTACCACGGAGACCCCTCCTCAGCCCTTCTGGAAGTTCTGGATCCGGAACAAAACTTTTCCTTTACCGATCATTATCTGGACGTGCCCTTTGACCTGTCAGATGTCATGTTTTTGACCACGGCCAATGTTCTCCACACCATTCCGGCGCCCCTGCGGGACAGAATGGAGGTGCTGGAACTCAACGGGTACACCGAAGATGAAAAACTCAAAATTGCCACCCGGTATTTGATCCCCCGGCAGCGGGAGGCCAACGGGCTTTTGACCCACCAGATACGATTCACCCCGGGGGCTGTTAAAAAGGTTATTTCCGGTTATACCCGGGAGGCAGGGTTGCGGAATCTGGAACGTAAAATCGGGGCGATTTGCCGAGGGGTGGCCGCCAAGATTGCCGAGGAAGAAGACAGTGCCCTGGTGATCCGTCAGGACACGATTAAAGACTATTTGGGCCCGGCTCAAAACATGCCGGACCTGGCCCTAAGGATCAAGAGTCCCGGGGTGGTTGTCGGACTTGCCTGGACCCCTTTCGGCGGAGAAATCCTCTTTGTTGAGGCGGTTTCCATGCGCGGAAACAAGGGGCTCACCCTCACCGGCCAGCTGGGGGATGTGATGAAGGAATCCGCCAGCACCGCCTTGAGTTTTATCCGGGCCAATTGTGAACGACTAAAGGTGGATGAGACATTTTTTGAAAATCATGATATCCATATCCATGTGCCCGAAGGCTCCATCCCCAAGGATGGTCCTTCTGCTGGCGTGACTATGCTCACCGCTCTGGTCTCTTTGATTTCTGGCAAACGGGTACGCCCGATGCTTGCCATGACCGGAGAGATCACCCTGAGGGGCGAGGTGCTGCCCGTGGGCGGGGTAAAGGAAAAAGTGATTGCAGCCCACAGGGCCGGGATAAAAAATCTTATTTTACCCCTGTGGAATAAAAAAGACATGGAAGATGTGCCTGCCCATATAAAGGACAATATGGCCATCTTTTTTACCGATAAAATGGAAGATGTATTAAGAAAAGCATTGGATATATGATAAAAAAACAATTCCCCCTGTCCCTCATTGAAGTTGGCGTGTTCCTGCTCATTTTTTCCCTGATCTTTACCTTTGGATGTTCCAAAAAACTTCCCGCCCCCTATGATTACGGAAAGAATCAGCCGGCAAAATCCCCGGGCCAAAAGAGTACAACGGGCAAGTCCCCTGCCACCCAGAGACCCTACACCATAAAAGGCAAACGGTATACCCCCATGGTCAATGCCCATGGGTATGTGGAAAAAGGGGTTGCTTCCTGGTACGGGAAAAAATTTCATGGCAGAAAAACCTCCAATGGTGAAACCTATAATATGTATGCCCTGACCGCCGCCCACAAGACTCTTCCCATGGGAACCTGGGTAAAGGTCTACAACCGTGACACCCACCAGGAAATTATCGTGAGGGTCAATGACAGGGGCCCCTTTGTTACGGGCCGAATCATTGACATGTCCTATACCGGTGCCAAAAAACTGGGTATGGTGGGGCCGGGGACGGCCCGGGTAATGGTCACGGCCCTTGGAAAGGCAACCGCTTATTCCAAGAAAACCAAGGAGCCGACCACATTTAAGCCCCTTGATTATTGGCAGGGCAACTTTACCGTCCAGGTGGGGGCGTTTAAGGTAAAAACCAATGCGCAAACCTATCGTAAAAAATTAGCCGCTACCTATCTGAATGCCCATATCATCCCCTATGAGGATGACCGGGGTCAGTTTTACCGGGTCAGAATCGGCAAGTTTGCCAAGCTGACAGAGGCGAACCAATTCAGCGAACGTCTCATGACCGAAGGGTTTGGGCGAACCTTTGCCGTTGGAGAGTAAGGAGCTGAAAATGGGAAATTACCTGTTTGAAGCGGCCCTTTGGATCCTCCACCACGTGAAGCCTTCATGATTACCGTCAAAGGGGTCTTATCCCGGCTTACTTTTCAAAATCCGGAAAATCATTATACCGTCTGTAAAATCCGGGTGGAAGGTATCCATGATCCCATTACCGTGGTCGGCCATCTGGCCGGGGTGGCCGCAGGCGAAAGCCTGACCCTTACCGGTAAATGGATATCCCATCCCAAATACGGGAATCAGTTCGAAGTAGCTACTTACCAGGTGACCCTGCCGGAAAGTATTGCCGGGATCAGACGCTATCTTGGGTCTGGCATGATACAAGGTATCAGCAAAGGGCTTGCCAACCGGATTGTGGACACCTTTAAGGAAAAAACCCTTGAAATTATTGAAAATCAACCGGGCAAACTTCTAACCATCCACGGCATTGGCAAGGCCAAACAGGGTCTCATCGAAAAGGCCTGGAACCGTCATCACTCGGTGCGGCGGGTCATGCAGTTTCTCCAGGACAACCAGGTGGGGGCTTTGCATGCAGGACCTATTTTAAAGACCTATGGGACCGAGGCCCTGAATGTTCTTACGAAAGATCCCTATCTCATTGCAAAGGATCTTCCGGGGTTTGGCTTCCAGACTGCTGATATCATTGCCCAGGGGCTCGGCATTGAACGGGAGGATAAAAAAAGGCTGGCAGCCTGCCTGATCTGCCAATTGCTTATAGAGGAACAGGAGGGCCATGTCTATGCCCGGAAATCAGTTCTCTTTGCTGCTTGTTCCAGAATGGGAGGGGTGGGCAGGGAGCTGTTTGAAGCCCCCCTTATGGAGTTGACAACTTCAAAGGAGGTGGTAGTTGAAGTGTCTAATGCAGTGTCTAATGACGAGATCGGTGAAAAATCTTTCTCCGATAAAAACGCCACCAAGGATTTGGATCAAGTGCCAGAAGCCAATGAAGCGGATGCCTGGACAAAGGTATACCTGGCCAGGCTTTTCAGGGCAGAAAGTCGTATTGCCTCCCGGATCAAAGCCCTTTTAACCTTGAAGGTGATTGACTACAAAATCAGTGAAGCCCAGATCGTGGAAGAGGTATTGACGAGTCTTGCGGTCAAGTTGTCCCAGGAGCAGCTGGATGTGGTTACCCAGATATTGCAGCAGAAGATTGCCGTCATCACCGGGGGACCGGGCACCGGGAAAACCACTCTGGTTCGGGCCCTTTGCACGGTATTTCGAAAACTGAACCTGACCGTGGTTCTGGCAGCTCCCACGGGCCGGGCTGCTCGGCGTCTGTCCGAGGTGACCGGAAAAAAAGCCTTTACCCTGCACAAGCTTTTGGGATTTGACCACGAGAGCAAAAGTTTTGATAGAAATTTTACCAATCCCCTGGACCTGGATGTCTTTGTGGTGGATGAGGCCTCCATGGTGGATACCCTTCTCATGTATCACCTGGTGGAAGCCATGCCGGCCATGGCCTGTCTCATCCTTGTGGGAGATACCTTTCAATTGCCGTCGGTGGGGCCGGGAAATGTGTTGTCCGACATTATTGCCTCGGATCAGGTCCGGGTTTTTTCTTTGACTAAAATTTTCCGTCAGGCCAAGGAAAGCCCCATTGTCATGCATGCCCACAGTCTTCGTAATGGGAAGATGCCTGATTTTAAGGCGGCAACCCCGGACAAGTTGTCTGAATTTTATTTTATTGAAAACCAGACCCCCCAAAGGGTGGTGGAGACCATATTGGAACTGTGTTCAAAACGAATCCCTGCAGCCTTTCCCCACATCGATGAAATCCAGGTGCTCACCCCCATGCACAAGGGCGAGGCCGGCACCATCAACTTGAACCAGCAGCTCCAGGCTGTTCTCAATGATGCCAAGGATGGCATTGAGAACCGGGGACTTGTCTTTAAGCCCGGGGACAAGGTCATGCATTTGAAAAATAATTATGAAAAAGAGGTGTTTAACGGGGATATCGGTCTGGTTCATGAAATCAACAAGTCCGAGGGCCGCGTGCTGGTGGACTATGACGGCCGTATTGTCTCCTATGATCTTCTGGAGCTGGATGAGCTGACCCTGGCCTATACCATCTCGGTTCATAAATCTCAAGGGTCTGAATACTCTGCTGTGATCATTGCGCTTACAACAGCCCATTTTCCCATGCTCCAGCGAAATTTATTGTATACCGCCATGACCCGGGGTAAACATCTGGTCATCATTGTGGGGGCGAGCCGGGCCCTTGAAATTGCCTTTCAAAATAACAAAACATCCCTGCGCCTGTCCGGGCTTAAAAAAAAGTTAATGGCCTCCTAGGCAAGACCAAAAGATCCCTTCACACGGCCCTCAATCTGCTCATGGTTACCGGTCACCAGGGAAATTCCCCGGACAGCAGTCCCCCTTTTTGCCGTAAAAGAGGTTCCTTTTACATCTAAATCTTTGATCACGGTGATGGTGTCACCAGCGGCAAGTTCAACCCCATTGCAATCCACATACTTGAGTGTCGGGTCTCCTGCTTCTCCTTCACCCGTGGTCTGGGCCCAGACCATGGTTTCTTCATCCAGGTAGAGCATGTCCAGCAGGTCCTGGGGCCACCCCTCGCCCTTGAGTCGGGTGAGCATCCGCCATGCCATCCCCTGTACGCCAGGTACCTGGCTCCACATGCTGTCGTTGAGTCAGCGCCAGTGAGGAACCTCCATTTTTTTGGGGTCCTCAATTTGTTCATGGCAGGTTTCACAAACAAGAATGCAGTCCTCGGCATTTCCCGTTGACCTGGGCGGGATTTCATACACGCACAAGCCCTCAGCTATACCGCATAATTCACATTTAGATTCGCTTCGCTCGTATAATAGTGTTTCAATATCCATTGTTTTCCTTAAAATCGGACAGATCTAATTCCGATATTTGGAAGATCAACAAGCCGGGATACTGTTTTTCTGTCAGGATTCTTCATTTAAGACCTTGCGGCAAACGGTTGGATAGGTTTTTAGTAAAGGAAGCAACTTTAGTCAACCGCAAAAGACGGGTACCCCAGGACAAACGCACCTAACTTTTAAAAAATTGTTTCAACAACTGTCATACCTTATACCTGGGGTCTCGATATGGATTAAATGTAGACATTAAATAGCCCAATGAAATTAAAAGGACTCTTCAAGAAAACATGAAAAAGGATCTGATAGTGGAAACTCATAAAGAAAAAAGAACCCATCAAAGATACGAACATAGTAGCCCAATGAGTCTGCACCGAATGGATTACCAAGACCAATGCTATTACGCTGAGATGTGCGATTATTCTCAGGCTGGATTATCCTTGCTTACCAATGAAAAACTTGTTATCGGCCATTTTATTTATCTTGAAATGAAAAGTCACAATAAATCTGTAACAAGCCCCGAAAAATACAAAAGTTACAGCGGTAGTGTCAAATGGGCAAGCCATCATTCATCGCTGAATGGTGATGACAAAGGCCCGTATAGGTATGGGGTCGAATATTCTGAGCTTGTTCGACCAAGCTTAAATTAATCATTATATATTATAAAAAACACTCTGGAAGAATGTCCAGAAATGATGCCTGCGGCTCATATATTTGGATACTGGTGATGGACATGGATCCTGGTCGAATCAGATTGGATATTCCTGTTGATCTGCCCCGACCGCGTGCAAAAGGGAATGAGGCATTTTTGACCTTATGTCGTCAACTGCATCAAGAGTTGAAAACAAATGGTAATGCCGCGAAGCTATCATATTTTCGATGCTGAATAGATACAAATGTTTTTGGATGACGTTTCTAAACGTCAATAGTATTTTTAAATTGACAAGATACATGTAGAACTGTACCTTTTGCCTGCTATTATTACAACGACACGTGGTAATTTGCATAAGAAACGCATGTCATTTTATCTATGATTAACGCGGATTGAGCTTGTGGGGAATTAATTGTTATATGGTTTAAGTCAAAGTGTCACTGTCTGCTATCGGCAAGCAAAAAAAGGATGATTCAATTATTTTCCCCAAAAAACTGTTCTTGGAATGAAATAGAGGATGCCGGATTTTTCAGGGCAAATGTTAAGGATGGCTGAGTTTTTATGCAAAAAAGACGATGTCTAAATCAACTGACAAGATCGCTGCTGATGGCGATGTGCTTTCTTCTATACACATCTCCAGTTTTTTCGGGAACAACCCGGCCAATCAACCTGGCGGTTGAATTTGTGGATCATGCGGCCTGTGCACATATTGCCAACCACTTTAACTGGTATGTGGAAACTGGCCTTAATGTTAATTCCTTTGACAGCTATACCACCGGTATGGGACTTTCAGCTGCTCTTGCCAAGGGAGGAATTGATGCGGCCTATATCTGTCTGCTGCCAGCTATCAATGCCTATGCAAATGCCCATGTGCCCCTTAAGGTTGTTGCCGGTACCCACCTTTACGGATACGGGCTCATTGTTAACCCTGAGAAAATAAAAACCGTTAAAGACCTGGATGGGCCTGGTATTCGGCTGGGTTGTACCCGGGAGGGAAGTCCACCGGCGGCCTTGCTTCATAAACTGCAGGCCGCATATGATCTTGACCCAAACATAATCGTCAAAGCCCGTCGCATGCCGCCACCAAAATTGCTTCTGGGGCTTAAAACCGGGCAATTGGATGCCGCCTTTATGCCGGAGCAGTTTCCAACCATGGGCCAATCGGACGGTTTTAAAGAGTTGATCAATGCCCGGGACCTGTGGCCGAACATGCAGGGAAGTGTTCTGGTGGTTCATCAAAATTTGATCAAGGATCATCCGGATGTTGTTAAAAAACTGGTTGGACTGACACAACGGGGGATTCAATATATTCATGATAATCCGGAACAGGCTGGGACCATTGTGTCCCAGGAACTCAATGTCATGGAAAGAGATCTCTTTCCTGTCAAACTGGTTGGCAGCCTGCAGCAACTGAGGGTAACACCCGATGTGATCCAGCGTTCCCTTGAGCATAAGTTGGTTAATACCGTTTCAATCAATCCAGTGATGGTGCAGGAAATGATCAACTATGCGGCAAAGATCGGATATATTAGAAAGGCCTTTCCGGCTGAAAAAATCTTAGACTTAAGGTTCCTCCATGAATGATCAGCCGCGTATCCATTTTCTCTGGGGAATTGTACCGGTTTTTGTGATGCTCCTCCTCTGGGAAACAACGGCCCGTCTTCAATTGATCCCCGGCGGTGTTTTTTTTCCCCCATTTACCACTGTGATGGCAGAGTTGGGTGATTTGCTTTTCGGAGGTGTGTTGGTTCCAAATTTTATGAGCAGCCTAGGCCGGGTAATGGCTGGATTTATAAGCGGTTCGGTGTGTGGTATCGGCACCGGTATTCTGATGGGATGGAATGAACGTGCCAATCGCTGGTTCAGTCCCATCATCGGCCTTCTTTACCCAATACCGGCCCTGGGATGGCTTCCGGTCCTGATGTTGTGGATCGGTATTAATGAAATGCTTCCCATTGCCATTATCTTTATATGCTCTTTTTTCCCTATCCTTTATAATACGCTGACCGGTGTTCGTCAGGTCAAGCCCGAACTGATCAATGCGGCCCGCATACTTGGTGCCTCGGATTTGTTCATTTTGAAGCGGGTGGTGGTACCCCTGGCCCTGCCCAATATCTTTACCGGTTTGAAACTGGAGGCCGGAATGGCCTGGAAAGTAGTCGTTGCATCGGAAATGGTGGCCATTCCCACCGGTATTGGGGCCTTGATGATGCGTGCGGAAAGTCTTGTTCGGATGGATATTATCCTGGTATGCCTTATGATATTGTCAGTGATGTGCCTGATTTTTGAACGGTTTTTTGTATTTCTTGAGTTCAAAACCACGGGGAAATGGAGATAATATGCCGGTTATTTCGCTGTCTTCCATTACAAATCACAGCTGTCAAGATACAGACCTGCAAGTTCACGATGGTGAGCTTCTGGTGTTGGCAGGAGCCACGGGAGCTGGCAAAACCACACTTCTCAATGTCATTGCCGGACTTACACCCTATGGGGGGAGTGTCCAATTTAACGGAACAGCGGTGGACCTTTTACCACCTTCAAAGAGAAATGTTGGCTATCTGTTTCAGGAGTTTGCCTTATTTCCTCATCTGACGGTTACGGAGAATATTGCCTTTGGCCTTGAGGCCCGGGGCCTGGATAAAAAAGTAATTTCTCAGCGGGTGACGGAATTGTTAGCCCTGATTAAAATAGGTCATCTTCATAACAGATATCCCAAGTCCTTGAGTGGCGGTGAAAAGCAACGAATTGCCCTGGCACGGACCCTGGCCCCGCATCCTGAAATTTTGCTTCTTGATGAGCCCTTCAGTAATTTGGATCAACGCACTGCAAAGTTTCTCAGGTTAGAAATTAAAAGCCTTCAGCAAAAACTGGGCCTGACAGCAGTATACGTAACGCATAATCAAATGGAAGCCTTTGAGATGGGAGATCGACTGGCGGTCATTAGAGATGGCAAGATTGAGCAGATCGGGACCCCATCTGAGATTCTTTTTAATCCGGTGACCTCAGCAGTCTCAGAGCTTTTTGGCGCACCCAATATATTTGAATGCAGTAGTATTGAACCCCTTGATTTCGGGCTGGGTAAGGCGAAATGCGGCAGTTTAACACTGATTGTTCCCTATTATGGAAAGGCCGTTGATAAGATAGCTGTTTTTCCTTCTGGTGTACGATTGTCCAGGCATCCCATTGAAACCCCGATGCCAAACCGAATGCAGGGCATCGTTCTTGAAATTCGGATCAAAACGCCTGTGGTACTAGTGGACATTCAGGTGAACGATGAAATAATAACCGCAGAACTTCCCGCTCAACTCTGGGAAGAAACCCACATCAAGATTTCAAAGTCTGTCCATGTAATCATTCCCTTGAAATGGATTCGCGTTTTAACGAAATAGCGGGGGTGATCATATTTTCGGCTACTTTGTGATGGCCTTTTTTGGAAAGGAATTTAAACAATGTAATTACAGCCTATTGAAGACGCTATGAATTAAATCCCCGGGTTGCTCATTTTATGATCAAGTCCAACTATCATGCTGGGCGGCAACGTAATTGGCAGAACCAACACCCTTTCCCTTGAAATCTATAACGCTGTTTTCAACGGAGAATTTGAGAGGGCAGCAGTCCTCTCTGTTATCATATGGATAGTATCCATATCAATATTTACCGTTCTGAGAAAAATTTCAGACACAGAATAGAAAGGAATGTCACACGCATGTCACTATTAAACCAGGTCCAGTCCAAAGCATTCGGGATATGGCAATTACAAGGGATTTTAGATGAGAATATCCAGGTCAAAGCCCGCACCCTGAGCACAGAGGAAGCCATTGGCAATCCTGAAGGCAACGATTTTCCTCTGCAGCGGGGAAAAGAGCGGCTCATGGAAGCCAATTTTAAAGGCTCAAAGGGGCAGGCGTTCACCGATCGATTCGGCGATTTCAGTGCCCGCCTGGGGGACATTGCTAAGATGGACCTTGATAACAATTTCCGCCGTGCCATCTTTGTTTCCGCTCTTAATGCTGTTCAACGCAATATAGGACAAACCCAAGGAACCATCCATTGTAAAGACGAAGGTCCTGCCATCTGCGCTCCCAAACTGGCAGACCATATTGATGAAAACTACGGCAAGGTAAGGCTTGCGCTAATCGGCTACCAGCCCACCATGATAAAAGCACTTTCCAAAAGATTCGATATGCGTATTGTTGATCTTGATCCTGACAATATTGGAGCTGTGAAGTGTGGTATTACCATTGAAGGGCCGCACCAGACAGGTGATGTACTGAAAAATGTCGACCTGGCAGTGGTCACCGGCTCAACCATCGTTAACGATACCATTGATAACTTTCTGTTTGAAAATAAGCCAACTTTATTTTTCGGCACAACTGTGGCAGCCGCTGCAGACCTTATGGGGTGGTCCCGATTTTGCTGTCAAAGCAGCTAAGAATTCACTTAAAAATAAATATCAAGGATCTGTCTTTTGCAAAATATTATCTTCTTGATTTGTGGTAACAGTGGAGCTGGTTTATCTCCCAAGCTTCTGATAAACCTACGTTTAAGCCAAGTGCCTATGGTGATAAAGGCAGAGTAAAGGATCAGAAGGACTGCCAGGAAAAGTATTACAGTTTTCATAAAATTCTCCCTTAATCAATATGGTAAAATTTTGATATTTTTTTAGGGAGAACAAAAAGCAACCCTTCATTGTACAAAATTATTTTAGCAAGGGGATTGTCCTGGAAGTATTCGCTCTGGGAGGGCAAATATGTGGTCGGTGGCTGTGTTTTTTTTATATAAAATTTATACCGACCAAAATATCGGGAGAGGATCAATTTTTAATTTGCTATTGTTTTGATGATCGTTGTATGTGAATACTGGCTTACGATCGTTAAGAGAATTTGTATCATTCAAAAAGTTATCATTCCAGAGGAAATCTGCCATGCTTGATATTCTGTATAACTGTTGGGCGCTTTTTGTGGGCATGGGCTTGATTATGCTTGGCAATGGACTGCAGGGGACTCTTATAGGGCTTCGTGCATCCATGGAAGGGTTTGGGACGATTGTCACCGGACTCGTAATGTCTGGCTATTTCTTTGGTCTCATTGCAGGTTGTCGAATAGTCCCTATAATTGTAGGTCGAGTTGGGCATATACGAACTTTTGGAGCACTGGCATCTCTTGCCTCTATATGTTCTTGTTTCCCTTCTTATTAGTTTAGCAGTTGTTCCAATATTGGTGTCTGTCTCAAGGGTACCGCAATTTGATGTATTCGAAAATATCTCAATTTTACAACTCTACCGGGTTTCGCCCTTGGGTGTATTTGGCATGTTTGTCAACGGCCTCACCTATGGAGCTTTTTTGGGAATGGGAGCAGTGTACGCATCCGATATAGGCCTATCAGGCAAAGACATTTCTTTATTTATGGGGTCTCTGATCTTAGGAGGTTTTCTTTTTCAGTATCCTCTAGGCTGGATGTCTGATACCTTTGATCCTATTCGCGTGATACTTCTTAGTAGCATAGGAGGAATGCTGAGCGTCATTGGTGGTTTTGCGCTGTGGAGATACCCCCAGAGATCAGTAGTAAATACAGAGGAGCAGGGTGATTTTGTTGTAATGGTCGCAAGTCCCATGACCGCCACTTTGAATCCGGATGTTGCATTGGACGAAATTGAGGACGCCGTAGAAGAAGATGCAGCAGATATTATCTCAAGTTTTGAGGATCTTGTGAGTAATCTTGAAACGGCAGAAGAGAAAGAGGATTCAAATTTAGATTAACACTGGCTATAATGTGAAAAGTAAGGGGTTCATCCTCCCCAAAAAAAGTGGATCCTATATTTAGTTACTTTTCAGGAAATGTTTTTGGGAGGGATGGTTAATTTCTGAATGCAAAGCAAGTGACTACTTTGTTCTATAAGCCCGGAATTTTCCAAATGCAAAAGTTATGACAATTTGCATTATTCTGGATTCTGCAAATGTTCAACTATTCAAATGGTATCATTAAGGTTTGAAACAAATCAGAACACCACATCTGGTATAGACAGTTTTTTTATCCTTGAACTTAAAAATCAATTATATGGGAATGGAAAGAATCAAATTTATCAAGAGTCCATTACCTTATATAGTAGATTCTGTATGGATTACGCCGGAATAATCTTATTACATAGATAACCGAACAGCGCTGGCTTGATTCGGGCAGCTCTCTATCCTTTCATCCAACGAATTCACAATTGGATTGGTATCCTAAACTATTCCAGGCCATTGTAACAGCCATGGCTCCTTAAAATTTTCCAGTGCAGCACCAAACCTTTCATCCTTAAAGAAAATTCCGTTATCGGGCAAGCTTACATAACAATACGAAGTGCCCATACAATCAAAGCGTAACGCATACGAATGCAGGTAGCCCCGATCGTATCTTTTACTCTCACCGCGGTAATACAAAGGATCTCCCAAAACTGGTGCACCAATACTTTTTAATGCCACACGAAGCTGGTGGGTTTTCCCTGTCAGCGGTCTTAAGACAAACAGCCTGAGACCGTCTCCATATGCTTTGCTGAAAAAATGGGTCTGTGCAGGATTAACCTTAGTTCTTAACAATTTCCATGCTCCGCGCCGCCCTCGTTCCAGATCCCCGGAAATCAACCCCTGGCTTTTTTTCGGTTTCTTATCGGATAAAGCCAGATAATATCTCTCAATTTTCCTGTTTTGAAACAGCAGGGACACCCCCCTTGCCGCTTGTTTATTTTTTGCAAATAAAATCAGGCCTGATGTCATACGGTCCAGACGGTGCACTGGGAACAGGTTCTTCTCTTTTTCCCTCTCTCTGACATGGTTGATGAGGGATTCACCGTCAACCGATGTATGAAAATCCACTCCCTGGTTTTTATCAATTACAAAAAAATCTTTATTTTCATCTATTAAGGTATACATAAAAGTCCTGAATTTGTATTTTAAAACACATTTCCAATGAATATATTAACGATACTGATTGAAGTATGGTAGCAAAGTTTTCTGATCCTTTGACATTTTTTAAACATCATCCAGCTCTTCCACCGCTTTGTCAAGCGTTCGCCCATACAAATAAACAAGGGCTGTCTTTCGACCGGGAAAACTTCACATTTTCTTTCCAGGATTTTGATCAGGCCCACACCTG
>Ga0307987_1001161_pt1 | contig 14760 bp, 9 predicted proteins | sample EllFjometagen181_FD_203157 | JGI IMG/M metagenome (GOLD analysis project Ga0307987, IMG submission 203157) | Marine microbial communities from Ellis Fjord, Antarctic Ocean - #181 | ecosystem: Environmental > Aquatic > Marine > Unclassified | place: Southern Ocean | collected 2014-10-08
CTCACTAATTGATGAAGGAAAAGCAAAACGACTTGGGATTGCCGGTTATGTTATGAAGCCTGCATCAATGTCCACAATTGCAAAAGCGATACGAAACGTTTTGGACAAACATAAATAAATCGGATAAAGGTGAGAATTATGAACATTGAAATCAAAAAACGCTTTATGGAAGCATGGAAAAAGTACTTCTCAGGTTGTGAATTGCCTATCGCCAGTTTTTACTCCAATGAACTAAACAATGTTGAATTTCCAAACGCTCCTAAACCTAACCCCAAAGGTTTTACATGTATTTTCAGCCAGATAGCTCCAGTGCGGAAAGGACGTGCCCGTGCTTTTAATATGGAGAACCTTGGCTGTTTTGGGAGTTTTTTACCCTTTGGTTTTACCACTGAACTCACCGAGGATGTTAGAAATTATGTCTGCAATATTGAACATGTTAAAAAAAGTTATGATCATTTTAATAGCATGTATAAACATCGTCCGCCGAAACAGGCTACAGGAAAATATCTTGTGTTCAAGCGTTGGGATACACTTGAAGTACGGGATAATCCACAGGTGGTTTTTTTCTTTGGTAATCAAGACGTTATATCCGGTCTCCACGGGTTGGCAAATTTTGATTCGACGACACCATACGATGTAATTGCTCCGTTTGGAACTGGTTGTGATTCAATTATTGGCTACCCAATGTATGAGCTTGCATCTGACCAGCCAAAAGCAGTTTTGGGTCCATTAGACCCTTCAGTACGAATTAATTTCAAACCTGATATTTCAACTTTTTCCGCTCCTTGGCCCAAATTTTTGAGTATGCTGGATAATATGGATGAAAGTTTTTTGGCAACAGATAGCTGGTCAAATATTAAAAACCGGTTTATGAAGGCCAGGTAATCACTCCAACTGTCATTAAAATTGCTGGATCTATGCCTGAATCCGCTGACTCAATCCAGAAAGTCGAAAATCCGTACGATTGTTATTCAAGGCAATCTCCACAGCCCTCCGGGACCCCACCAGAATAACAAGATGTTTCCCCCGAGTCATGGCCGTGTACAAAAGGTTTCGCTGGAGCAAGGGATAATGCATGGTGGTAATGGCAATAACAACCGCAGAATATTCAGACCCCTGGGATTTATGCACGGAAACAGCATAGGCCAGGGTCAACTCATCCAGCTCCATGATATCGTAATCCACCAGTCGGCCCTCGTAATCCACCACCAATCGATTTTCAGATGCCACCACCTCCTCCACCACCCCAATATCACCATTAAAAACATCTTTCTGGTAGTTGTTTTTAAGGTGCATCACCTTATCGCCAGTCTTAAATAGTATGCCACCGGCATTAATTCCCCCCGGTGTATCGTTGAGAACGGACTGGAGCTGCTGGTTCAGATTAATGGTACCCGCTTCCCCTTTGTGCATGGGGGTGAGTACCTGGATGTCGTTGACATGGGAAAAGGCCTTTCTAATCCTGCCACCGCACAGATCCAATATGGTTTGCACCACCCGACCCGGATCATTATTTTCAATGAAATAAAATTCTGACAGCCCTTTATCATCCTTATCCCGATCCAGACAGGGCATCTGGCCATTTCTGATACAGTGGGCATTCATCACAATGGGACTCTGTTCTGCCTGGCGAAAGATTTGGGTCAGGGAAAATGTTTTAACGGCACCGGATCCAATAATATCAGACAAAACATTTCCCGGACCCACCGATGGCAACTGGAAAATATCCCCCACCAGAATTAACACGGAAGTTATCGGAACCGCCTGGAGCAGATGGTACATGAGCATGGTATCCACCATGGAGGATTCATCCACAATCATCACATCAATATCCAGGGGGTTGCTTATATCTCTGCCAAAGGTGGCATCATCAGGATCATAGAGCAGGGTCTTATGCAAGGTAAAGGCTTTGCGGCCCGTAACCTCGGCAAGACGTCTTGCAGCCCGGCCCGTGGGGGCGGCAAGCAGCACCGACTGTTTTAACTTGGCAAAAAGAGAACACATCGAGCGCACCAAAGTGGTTTTTCCAGTGCCAGGGCCGCCGGTGACCACCACCACCCGGTGGGTCAAAAGCTCTTTAACCACGGACATTTGTTCATCGGATAATTTCAGTGCCAGACGTTGGAGAACCTCTTGTTCAATGATATCTTCATCCAACTCAAAGGGCGGCGGGCCAATGGAAAGCATGGCCTGTATTCTCTGGGCAATACCTTCTTCTGCCCGGTGAAGTCGTTTTAAATAGACTTTTTCATCCGCTTCCATATCGTCCGTTATTTCCGTCGGGTCCATTTTTTCAATGACGATTTCACGCCCTTTTTCAAGGGCTTCCAGGGCATTGTTCATCACTTCATCCAGGGCAGAGGTCATCTGAACACACCGTTGCAACAACTGGGATCTGTAGGCAAATACATGACCATCAGACTCCCCTTTCAACAAAAAATAGACAATACAGGCTTTGATACGGTCTGGATCATCGCGTTTCACACCGGCTTTCATGGCAATGGTATCTGCCACCTCAAAGCCTGCCTGGGGAATATCCCGGCTGATCCAATAGGGGTTTTTTTTCAAGGTATCCAGGGCTTGGGGGCCATAAAAACTAAGAATGGCAGCCGCATGGGTAACCCCGATGCCGTTGTCCTGTAAGAACTGCATCACCCGCCGAACGGCATGATGACTGTCCCAGGCTTTGGTAATACGATCACATTTTGATTTCCCGATCCCCTGGATTTCCCGGAGGCGATGGGGCTCATTTTCAATGATATCAAGGGCGTTTTCCTGGAACTTCTCCACGATTTTATCGGCCATGGTTTTACCGATACCCTTAATAATACCGGAACCCAGATATTTTTTAATACCCCCCACTGTAGCAGGTAAAATCACTTCAAAGGATTCCACCTTGAACTGCTCCCCATATTTCACATGGGTCACCCAACTGCCCTTAAGTGCAAGAGTTTCTCCCTGGGCAACCCCTGCCATGTGCCCCACAATAACAACGGGTTCCCCGGTGCCATGGATTTTTATTCTGGCGATGGTATAGTGATTGTCTTCATTGCGGAAGGTGATCCGGGCCAAAGTGCCTTTAATGGTAATCATGGAAATCTCTGGTCACCGTTGATAATTTTGAATGATAAGTCTGGCAGCAGCCATGAGGTCAGGAACGACATGGTCCGGAGAATGTCCCTGGGCTTGAAGTGTCTTCAGGGCATTTACACCGTTACCGGTTTCCACCAGCACGGCTTTGCCACAGCCTGCATTACGGGCACACAGAATGTCCTTGGCACTGTCCCCCACCATGCAGGTCTCTTCAAGATTAAGGTCATATTTTTTTTGTGCCTGCAGGATAAGACCCGGCAAGGGTTTACGACAGGAACAGTTTTCATGGGGGGCATGGGGACAAAAAAAGATATCTTTAATGGTCCCTCCTGCGGCTGTCACACCGCTTTTTAATTTATCAAAAATAGCGTCAAGGGTGGGCGGCGTCACCATTTTTCGGTTGATAACCGACTGATTGGTGATAAGAATGACATCAAATCCATGGGCCGTCAAAAGAGCCATGGCCTTTGTGCTGCCGGGAATAAAATGAAATTCATCCGGGGTTTTGATGTAATCCGGGGAATCCACATTGATGACACCGTCCCGGTCAAGAAAAATTGTATTTGGCATGAGACTCTTATTTATGATTTTAGTAGGAGGTTGACAGAGGCAATGAAAATAATTCCGGTCCTGTTTTTTTCCACATTCTCCACAGGTCATGGTTATAATATGGGCTTTAACCCGTAAAACCCAATCCTTCAGGCTTGGGTAGCTGACTTACCAGGCCACGGTAGAAGCATTGGTTATGCCCGATTTTTTGAGTTTTAATTTAAAGGATTCCGCAGCCTCCAGTTGGGTGAATTTTCCCACACGTACCCGATAAAAAGTTCCCCGATAATCCTTGTGGGTGATGATGTGAGCATTATCGTATTTGGCTGACAATTCTTTCCGGTAGGCCCGGGCATTGGAAAGAACGGTAAAAGCCCCCACCTGCAGGGTGAAATTTCCCTTCCAATAGTCCACGGGAATATATTTCTTATTTTTTTTTCCGGCACTTTTTCCGGCACTTTTCCCCAGGGCAACCACCTTCACTTTTGCCGTTCCCGGCCCAAAAACCCCCAATTTTTTTGCCCCGGTATAAGACAAATCAATAATTCTGTTGGAAACAAAGGGTCCCCTGTCATTGATGCGAAGCACCACCTTTTTGCCGTTATCAAGGTTGGTCACCTGGACCCAGGTGTTCATCGGAAGGGTTTTATGGGCTGCGGTCATGGCATACATGTTATAAATTTCTCCATTGGCGGTTTTTCTACCATGGAATTTTTTACCATACCAGGATGCCAGCCCTTTTTGGGAAAATCCCCGGGCATGGGACAGGGGGTGATAGGTTTTTCCCGCAATTTTATAGGATTTGAAGGTGCCTGTTTTTTTTCCAAGCACCTCTGGTGATGCCGTACCACCATACCCCTTGAGTTCATCCGAGGGACGGGAAGGGGGGGGAGATGAACATCCCCCCACAAACATCATCACTGACAGTAACAGAATCAAAATCCATTGAATCCGCAAATAATCAGACATCCAGCTCCAGGGCACGATAAATCACATCGTCCATCTTGTCGGTAAAATAAAAATCCATGGTCTCTCTGATATTTTCAGGTATATCCTCCAGATCCTTTTCATTCCACAGAGGCAGAATCAAACTTTTTATACCCGCCCTGTTGGCGGCAATGACTTTTTCCTTTACGCCACCCACTGGCAACACCTCACCCCTCAGGGTAATTTCACCGGTCATGGCCAGTTTCTTTTTAACCTTTCTACCCGTGATAAGAGAGGTTAAAGCCGTTAACATGGTCACTCCGGCAGAAGGCCCATCCTTGGGAATGGCCCCGGCGGGCACATGGACATGGATATCATGGGTGTCAAAAAAGCCCTCTTCAATATTAAATTTTTCCGCGTGAGACCGAAGATAGCTCATGGCGGTGCGGGCAGACTCTTTCATGACATCCCCCAGCTGACCGGTGAGTATCAAGTTTTTGTTCCCCTTCATGGCCGTGGCCTCAACAAAGAGAATCTGTCCCCCCACTGGGGTCCATGCAAGGCCCACAACCACACCGGGCATGGTGATGTTGGCGCCGTTCTCCACCATATTTCGAACAGATCCGAGATATTCAGGGATCTCTTTTTTACCCACGGCCACTTTTTCAGCTTCATTTTGGGCAATTTTACTGGCCGCCCCCCGGCACACAGAGCCGATCTCTCTTTCAAGATTTCGCAACCCCGATTCCCGGGTGTACCCTGAAATAATATTCTTTAGCGCTCCCTTGGTGATGGTAATCTGGGACGTCTTCAATCCATTGGCAATGCGCTGCCTTGGCAACAGATATTTGGTGGCAATTTTCAGTTTTTCATCTTCGGTGTACCCGCTGAGTTCCAACACTTCCATGCGATCCCGCAGGGGGGCAGGGATGGTGTGAAGCACATTGGCTGTGGTGAGAAAAATCACATCGGTGAGATCAAAGGGTACATCCAGATAATGATCGGTAAAGGAGTAGTTCTGTTCCGGATCAAGCACCTCCAGAAGGGCGCTTGAAGGATCACCCTGGTAGGAAGAGCTCACCTTGTCGATCTCATCCAGCATAAACACCGGGTTGTTTTTTCCGGCCCTTCGGATCTCCTGGATGATTCTGCCAGGCATGGCTCCCACGTAGGTTCTTCGATGACCCCGAATTTCCGCCTCATCCCGGATACCGCCCAATGCAATGCGGACAAATTTTCGACCCAGGGATCTCGCGATGGATTTACCAAGGGAGGTCTTGCCTGTACCAGGTGGTCCAGAAAAGCAGAGAATGGGCCCCTTAGAATCTTTTTTCAGTTTTCGCACGGCCAGATATTCAATAATTCTCTTTTTGGGCTTTTCCAGGCCATAATGATCCTGATCCAAAATTTTACGGGCCGCTTTAATATCCACCTTATCCTTGGATTTTTCAGACCATGGAAGGGAGGTCAGCCAATCCAGATAGGTGGAAGCCACCACGTACTCCGAGGATGAGGGGTGCATACGAGAGAGTCTTTTGACCTCCCGATCCGCTTCTTTGGCGGCCTCTTCGGGTAGCTTTTTTGAGGCTATTTTTTTACGATATTCGTCAATCTCAACGCTTTCATCGTCGGTTTCTCCCAGCTCCTCTTTGATGGCCTTGAGCTGCTGACGCAGGTAATACTCCCGCTGGCGTTTATCCATATCCTCCTTGACCTGGGTTTGAATTTTAGAACCCATTTCAAGGATTTCCAATTGATCTGCCACCAGGCGGGTCACCTTGGTCAATCGTTTTTTTACATCCAGGATTTCAAGCACTTTCTGCTTTTCAATAATGGGGGCATTGATAGTGGAAGCCACCATATCCGCCAGCACATCCGGCTCTTTAATGGATTTAACCATCCCACCGATTTCCGCTGGCAATCCCGGAGAAAGGGCGATAATTTTTTCGTACTGATCCACCACATTGGACATGAGTGCCCGGGTCTCTTTATCGTCTTTTAAATTTTCCCCTTCAATGGTTTCGATGCGGGCCTGGATGTAGGGTTTACCCTCAATGAATTCTTTTACTTTAAATCGGCTTAATCCCTGGATCAATAACTGGGCCTTATTATCCTCCATCTTAGCCATTTTTAAAATAATGGCCACCGTACCGACTTTATTGAGGTCCTTTGAAGAGTGGCGGGATTTAACATCAGAACGCTTTGATAACAGCACACCCAGCATTCTGTCCCCGGCCATGGTTTCATCAATGAGTTTCATGGCCTCATCCTGCATTATCACAAGGGGGAGTACCATCTTAGGGAACAGATTTGTATCCACAATGGGTAAAACAGGAAGGGTCTCCGGTATGTGATCTGGATTGACATTTACGGAAGTCTGAAGTTCACTCATGGGAAATTCCTATGCATTTTGCTTTTATCTGTAAGATATTTCAACAGTTTCGATTCTTTCCACTGGAAGCTTTCCAAGGCTTATTTCAAGAAACCCATTGGAATATGAGGCAGAAACTTTATCCACATTAATTAAAGACGGCAGATAAAGAACCCTTTCAAATCGGCCGAACTGAATTTCAGCAAGTCTGAATGTGGCGGGGTGTTCCGGGGGTTTCCGGCATCGGCTTCCCGATATTTTGACGGCCTTATTGCTCACCTGGATGGTTATATCATCCTTTTCAACCCCTGATATTTCAGCTTGGATGGTAATATGATGCCTGGATTCAAAAATATCCATCTGCGGTTTCCAGATTCGCTTTGAAAGGCAAAACATGGGATTAATGGATTGAAACATATCATGTCCCTCTCTCTCTCCCCTTGAAGAGCGGTCAAAATCTTCACCAAAGATAATTTCTAAATATTCCATTACAGAAAACTCCTGAAGCTGTGTTGATTTATAATGAACACTGCAATATACAAACAGGCAGTTAATTCTAATAAGAATAACACTGGGTTTTAAGCTTGTAAAGAAGGAATCCTTAGTAAATATTCGGCCAGCACCCCATCTTCACCTATTTTGGCCTGCTCACATAGCATTAGTATGCTACGCAGTCCCAAATAGACGAATATGGGGCACTGGCCAAACAGTTACATTATCAGCCCGAATATTTACATTAAATATCTTGAATTCCTTTTTCTCATTGCGCTTTATAATTATTTTTTTCCAGCGTCAAGTACTAAAGGGTGTTGAAACGATTGCTATTTTATTTGATAAAATCAAATACTTATATCAAGGTTGCTTGTTTGGTGCTTTTGAGTTTAAACCCTTGAAATGATTAATATTTTAAAAATACTTTTCAACGCCCTTTATTACTGTTCCGGAATCCAGTTTTTTGTCCCCCATAACAGGCAGGCAAGTCCTGCAAGGCTGAAAACAAAAGAACTGTAACAAACTACGTTCATGCCCAGCCCATGCCATACCATACCGCCATAAAAGGCACCGGCAACCCTTCCCAGACCTGCTGCCCCCAGAAAAAGAGACATCATGGTGGCCCGGGAGCCGGGAATTAGTTCTGTGCACATGGAAATAAGAGAGACAATGGTAAACTCAAACAAAAAAAAGATCATAAAAAGAGCTCCCAATGCCGCCCACATAGAAGATTCAGACACAGGAACTAATAAATAAGACAGGCCACTTAATAAAACCCCGCAACAAACGGATCTCTTCAAACCGAAGCGATCCGCCAGCAGCGCTGTACCCACAGATCCGCAGAGCTCCCCCACACCAATGACAGCCGTACCAAGCCCCAGATCCACCACTGAAAAATCAAATAGGTTTTCCAGCCAGGCCCCATAGATGACAAAAAGATTGTCATTGGCAAAACTGACAAAAAAAGCAAATCCCATGGCACCCAGTGCCCTGGGATGTTTAAACAGAGGTGCCATGGATTTTATCAGTGTCTTAAATTTATTGGCGGTTTCTGGGATCTCCGATGTCTGTGCCGCCTGGGAATCATCCTTTATATAAGCAGAAACCAGCCAGAGACAAATGACACCGGAACCGGCTAGAACCAGAAACGGTGCCTGCCATCCCATTTTAGATATGATAAATCCCGCCAGAGGAATGCCAGCAAGGGTGGCCACGGACCAGCTGATCTCCAGAATCCCCACCACAAGCCCCCTTCTTTTATAACTTACCCGGGTCCCCACATAGGCCTGGATGGCGGGGTCAAAAAGATTCTTACCAAGCCCGCTTAAAAACATGGCCACCACAAAACTTAAATATAAAGGTAAGAACCCCACCAAGACCATCCCCAAAATGAGAATCGAAAGCCCTGCTAACATCATGCGTTTGTATCCGGTGCGATCACCAATACTGGAGGTGAAAACGCCTATCAAAGCAGTGGCTTGATTCAGGGCAATGACCGATGTCACCGCTGTCAACGGTACACCCAACCCCCGGCTGATCACCGAAGCAAAGGGATATATGAATCGATTGCTGGTATTGATTACAGACCTTGTTGCAAAGGCTGCCAGCAAGGTACCCAATATTCCATTATTTTGTTTGTCCGTTGTCATGTAATATCTCTCTTATCGTTATATTTTAGCATCCTTATCGTGAGCTTACCGGAAATTGGTAGTGATTGCTATCATCGCAGCTATTATTTCTTTTTTGTAGATCATCCTCAATTTCTTCAAAATCTTCGATTAGGGAGACCGAAAATAATAATCGTCCAAGATTTCTGTGGCACCGCAGAGCGGCGTAACGACTACCGCCAGGCTGAACAATTATTTATTTATCTCCCTTAGTCTATCGGAGGCGTCTACCATTTACCGGTTTTCGGACCATAAACATATAAAAAAAGGGGAATGGCATTATTTACAAATGCCACTCCCCAAAGAAATCTAACGTCCACAACATTTTACAGATAAATCAATTCAGAATCATCCCTCTGCCAGCTTTTTCAGCTTGGCATATTTTTCATTTACTTCCTCTTCCATCTTGGCTCTTAAGCGCTTGGACTCTCCAGGAAAACTTTTTTCCAATGCGGCAAAACGGTTTTCACCAGCCAGGAACTCCTGAAGAGTTCCATCGGGTTCCTTGGAATCCAGAATAAAGGGATTTTTACCTTCCTTCTTAAGCAGCGGATTGTATCTGTACATGGGCCAGAAACCGGATTCCACAGCCAGCTTCGTTTCCAGCTGGGTTTTACCCATACCCTTTCTAATACCCTGGTTGATACAGGGAGCATAACAGATAATCAGTGAAGGTCCATCAAAGCTTTCCGCCTCAATAAAGGCTTTCATGAGCTGCTGTTTGGAGGCCCCCATGGCAACGGATGCCACATAGACATATCCATAACTCATGGCAATGGCACCCATGTCTTTCTTACCAATCTTTTTACCGGATGCCACGTACTTGGCAATGGCACCGGTGGGGGTGGCCTTGGAGGCCTGACCGCCGGTGTTGGAGTAAACTTCGGTATCCATTACCAGAATATTGATATCATCTCCGGATGCCAGCACATGGTCCACACCGCCAAATCCAATATCATAGGCCCAGCCATCACCACCAAAGATCCAATGGGATTTTTTGGTGAACAGATTGTTATCCGCTGCAATGTCATCCAGGATATCAATGCCGCTGTCCCCTGTGAGCAGGGTTTTCAGCTGATTACCAGATTCCATGGAAGCCGTGACGTCACTCATGCCTGCAATCCATCCGGACAAGGCATCTTTGATATCAGAAGAGATATCCGTCTCAAGGGCCTTTTTCATCTTATCTGCCAGGGTGGCCCGTCGAGTATTGGTGGCCAGCATCATGCCGTATCCATATTCCGCTGCATCTTCAAACAGAGAACTTGCCCAGGTAGGACCATGGCCTTCTGCATTGACACAATAAGGGGCAGAGGGGGCAGACCCTCCCCAGATAGAAGAACAACCCGTGGCATTGGCAATGGTCATTCGTTCGCCAAAAAGCTGGGTCAATACCTTGACATAGGGGGTTTCACCACATCCGGCACAAGCGCCGGAAAACTCAAACAAAGGTTTAACAAACTGGCTGCCTTTGACAGAGTCTCTTTTGCCCAAGCCTTCTTTAAACGGAACGGTGAGGGAGAAATCGTAGTTGGGAATTTCCACTGTTGTCTGGGTGGCAAGGGGTTTCATCACCAATGCGGTTTCCTTGGCAGGACAAATGTCAGCGCAGTTACCGCAGCCTTGGCAATCCAGGGGATTTATCTGCATTCTAAATTTAAATGCTTTTAAATCCTTACCTTTACCCTCAACGGTTGTAAAGGTTTCAGGGGCTCCCTGAAGCTCTTCATCTGTGATCACAATGGGGATGATGGCAGAATGGGGGCAAACAAAGGCGCATTGATTGCACTGGATACAGTTTTCGGGGAGCCATTCCGGAATATTGATGGCCACACCGCGTTTTTCGTACATGCTGGTGCTGTTGGGAAAAAATCCATCCGGTGTAAAGGCACTGACAGGAAGTTCATCACCCTTCTGGGAGAGGATGGGTTTCATCACATTCTCAACATACTCGGTTCCCTGGGTGTGGGATACAGGCCAGCCTTCGGCACTTTTCCAGGATTCGGGTACCTTAATTTCAATGAGATTATCCAGTGTCTGATCCACAGCTTCGATGTTCATATTAACAATATGATCACCTTTTTTGCCGTAGGTTTTTTTGATGTCAGCCTTTAACAGCTCAATGGCTTTTTCAAAGGGAAGCACATTGGCCAATTTAAAAAAGCAGGTTTGCATGATCATGTTAATGCGGGTTCCCAGGCCAACAGCCGCACCAATTTTAACGGCATCCACATTGTAAAAATTGATTTTTTTATCTGCAATGACTCGTTTAACATCGCCGGGGATGTGTTGTTCCATCTCTTCTGCGGACCATGCGGAATTCAGGAGAAAAGTTCCCCCTTCTTTAATGCCCTGGAGCACATCATAAATTTCCACATAGTTGGATTTATGCACGGCAACAAAATCAGGATCAGTGATGAGATAGGTTGATTTAATGGGCACATCACCGAATCTCAGATGGGAAATGGTAATACCACCGGATTTTTTTGAATCATAGGCAAAGTAACCCTGGGCATATTTATCGGTGTTATTTCCAATGATTTTGATGGCACTCTGGTTGGCGCCCACCGTACCATCGGAACCAAGGCCCCAAAATTTTGCACTCACTGTCCCCTCGGGTGCGGGATTAAAATCAGTCACAGGTTCCAGTGATGAATAAGTGACATCATCCTTGATCCCCACAGTAAAATGATTTTTGGGACCAACGGATTTCATATTATCAAAAACAGCTTTGATCATGGAAGGATTAAATTCTTTGGAACCCAGTCCATATCGCCCCCCCACAATGCGGGGTCCTTCACCTTTTTCCATGAACGCCGTGCAGACATCCATATATAAAGGATCACCAATGGCACCAATCTCCTTGGTTCTATCCAGCACAGTCAGGGTTTCTGCTGTGGCAGGAACGGCTGCCATAAATGCTTCCACATTAAAAGGACGATACAGGCGCACTTTAACCACACCCACCCGTTCTCCACTCTTATTGAGCTTTTCAACGGCTTCTTCAATGGCTTCACAGCCGGAGCCCATGGCAACGATAACCCTATCTGCTTCAGGATCGCCTGCATAATCAAACAGCTTGTAGTCGCGACCGGTGAGCTGTCCCACCTTATCCATATAGCTTTGAACCACCTGGGGAATTTTATCATAAAAACAATTGGCGGCTTCTCTGCCCTGGAAATAGATATCAGGATTCTGGGCCGTTCCACGGGTATCGGGTTTTTCCGGATTCATGGCCCGGGCTTTAAAGGCTCTATAGGCATCCCAATTAAAAAGTGATGCCATGTCTTCATAATCAATGACTTCGATTTTTTGAATTTCATGGGAGGTTCTGAAACCATCATAAAAATGCATGAAGGGAACGCTTCCCTCCACCGTTGCAAGATGGGCCACCAAAGCAAGATCCATGGCTTCCTGGACAGAATTGGATGCCAGCATGGCAAAACCTGCCTGGCGTGCAGACATGACATCAGAATGATCACCGAAAATAGAAAGTGCGTGGGCTGAGAGGGCTCTGGCAGTGACATGAAACACACAGGGAAGCAACTCACCTGAAATTTTATACATATTGGGTATTTTCAACAAAAGACCCTGGGAAGCGGTGAAAGATGTGGTCAACGCACCGGCGGATAAAGAACCATGCACGGCTCCAGCAGCGCCCGCTTCCGACTGCATTTGTTTTATGTTGAGGACTTGACCAAAAATATTTTTTCTGCCGGCCGAAGCCCAGCTGTCCGCTATTTCGCCGAGGGGACTGGAAGGAGTAATCGGGTAAATAGCTGCAACATCGCTCATTGCATACGCCACATGGGTTGCTGCGGTATTACCATCAATTGTCTGCATCTTGTTCTTCATGTAACCACCTTCTTTTGAAAAATTAAAATCTATTGCCGAGCCATCAAATTTCTTTCTTCAATTATAATATCATCCGCCTGATATCTTAAAATTATAATGGTAGCCATTATAGTTCATCAGTCAGAATCATATCCTTTCAAGGAATCGTGCGATGATCATTATTTTACAACATGAGGACATCCGTCATGTTTTCACAATTTCAATATATTCGGCAAGCATGTGAATAGAATAAAACACTGTTATATCCCACAAATTTCATACCAGTTGGTAGAATATTCTTTTAATCCGATTCTATTTACAATGAATCAATACAAAAGTAAATAAAAATAATGGATTTACAAAAGTACCAATCTCGAGCGCCAACCCAGCACACCCAGCAGCATCGTTCCAAACTGTATCCATACCACAAACACATAACATACTTGAATATTTAATATAAAAAAATTATTCAACCTGCAAAATGATAAATAAAAAAAAATAATCAAGCAGAACCAATTAAATAAATTGGTATTACCTTTGAATATCTTCATGATGGATTCATAATCTTACAATGACTTCACCAAGTGACTTGACCACAGTCTCACTCCCCGGACAAATGGAATAAGCAAATTCCATACCATTAAAAGCAACTACTCAGATCCTTTCACTTGCCACTATGCACGCCACGACCACATTCCCATCTCCCCCGATGGGGGATGGGCTCGGCCCGGGACTGTTGGGGCTCTATTGTCGGTACTTTAATGGTGTATTTTTTTAAAATACCCAAAAGGCTGTTTTTCGCCGTACACCGGTTATTTTCCGCCAGCAGATATTGCTGAATCCCCGTCTGATTTGACAACCCATTGCAAATGAAATAGATTTTACTCCCGTTGCGGTAACGGCTCTGCCGTGTATAAGAATAACACCATCTTTTTATGTATATGGAGTATATATGGGTTTATTATCATCAAGTGCATCAATCTCAAGGTACCGGGTTGAAGGAAAGTTTGAATCGTCCATACTTGAATCCGTTAGAACCGGACTGACGAAAAATATTATAAGCCAGATTGAAGACGAATACGCAGAAATATCCGTCGGCTGGACCCCCATGGAAAGTGCCTTTGAACCTGATTTTGAAAAATTTGCCTTTTCCTTTGGTACCTACTTTGCTTTTTCCCTCAGAATTGACAAAAAAAGTGTGCCTTTCAAAATCATCCAAAAATATGTGGCTCTGGAGGTCATTAAAAAGTTAAAAGAAACCCATCGGGATTTTCTCTCAAGAAATGAAAAAACAGATATCAAGGACCTTATTACGGAAAAATTAATGCGCCAGATGCCATCCACTCCGAACACATACGATGTGATGTGGGATTACGAAAATGCCAGCGTTTTATTTTTTGCCACCCAGAAAGCTGCCACTGAAGAGCTTGAAACCCTGTTTAAAAAATCATTTCAACTGAAACTCATCCGCCTTTTTCCTTTTACGATGATTGAATGCTCATCGACATTAAAAGATGAGGAAAAAGACCTGGCTGCAAACTTAGCGTCCACCAAACTGTTGAGGTAAAAAATGCTTGATATCGCCGTATCATACAATAAATATAAATTCTTAGGTGACGAGTTTCTCACCTGGATCTGGTATCTCGTGGAAAATGAGATCAACATCAAACCCATGCTTGCCATGGAGTGTAACACTGTCTCATTTAAACTGGGCAATAGTATTGTACTGGAAAATTCCCTTGGAGATGACTCCAGCGAGAAAATAACCATTAAAGGAGACGACGCCGGATTGGAAGAGGGGACAATGGCACTAAGAAAAGGGGCGGT
>Ga0307987_1001162_pt1 | contig 14760 bp, 5 predicted proteins | sample EllFjometagen181_FD_203157 | JGI IMG/M metagenome (GOLD analysis project Ga0307987, IMG submission 203157) | Marine microbial communities from Ellis Fjord, Antarctic Ocean - #181 | ecosystem: Environmental > Aquatic > Marine > Unclassified | place: Southern Ocean | collected 2014-10-08
ACGGCAGCTTCACTTACACCCCGACCGCAGGATACTACGGAGCCGACAGCTTCACCTATAGGGTGAACGACGGCCATGCCGACTCGAGCCCGGCCACCGTGTCCATCACGGTGCTCGAGACACACTCGGTGGCCTTCGACCTCGGTGCCCACGGTACCCGGACCGGTGGCGGTGAGTTGGCGCAGACCGTGATCGACGGCGAGGACGCGGTCGCGCCCGAGTTCACCGTTGCCGCCGGCTGGACGTTCACTGGCTGGGATGTGGCGTTCGACAACGTCCCGGCCGACCTGAACGTCACGGCCCAGTACGAGCCCATGCCCTACCTGGTTATCGACCTCGCGGGCGGGTCGGCGGCGGCAAGCTATCCGGTCAGCTATCTTCAGGCAGTGCCGGCAGGCGGCTGGACGCAGGAGTACAAGACCACCAAGCTGGTGCTCCGGCGCGTCCCGGCGGGTACCTTCGTCATGGGTTCGCCAGAGGGCGAACTGGGCCGCGATAGCGACGAGACCCAGCACCAGGTCGCCCTGACGAAAGACCTCTACGTCGGCGTGTTCGAGGTGACCCAGAAGCAGTGGGAACGGGTGAAGGGCAACTGGCCCAGCTACTTCAACAACTCCATATACCGCGACACCCGCCCGGTCGAGCAGGTGTCGTACTACGACATCCGGGGCAGCACGTCCGGGGCAGCGTGGCCGGCAAGCAGTGGCGTGGACGCGGCCTCGTTCATGGGGAAACTGCGCCAAAAGACGGGCCTGGTGACTCTCGACCTGCCCACGGAGGCGCAGTGGGAATACGCCTGCCGGGCCGGGACCACCACCGCCCTGAACTCGGGCAAGAACCTGACGGGTACCCCATTGTGCCCGAACATGGACGAGGTGGGACGGTATTACTTCAATGGCAGTTTCTCGTATAACCAAACGGGGAGTCTCTCCATCGGAACGGCTGGGGCGGGCTCGTACTTGCCGAATGCCTGGGGCCTGTATGACATGCATGGGAATGTTTGGGAGTGGTGTTTGGACAGGTATGGGAGCTATTCCGGCACGGTGACGGACCCAGGAGGCTCTGCCGGCGGGTCCGACCGCGTGGAGCACGGCGGCAGCTGGCGCTCCTCGTCCGGGCTCTGCCGCTCGGCGGATCGCCGCGGGAGCTCGCCGTCGATCCGTTACGACTTCTTGGGCTTCCGCCTCGTGAGTCCCCTACCCCTTCCTCCTGCCATAACCCACGTGGTCACCTTCGATCTCGGCTCCCACAGCCCGCGCATTGGGGGTGGAGAATTGGTACAGAGCGTCGTGCATGGCTCAAGCGCTTGGGCTCCCACGTTTGCCGCAGGTGAAGGCTGGACGTTCACCGGCTGGGATGCCGCCTTCGACAACGTCACGGCCGACCTGACCGTGACCGCGCAGTACAACGCCGTTCCGGTTGCCGTTGCCGACAGCCACAGCACGCCGCAGGACACCGCCCTGGTCGTTGCGGCCCCAGGCGTGTTGACCAACGACACGGACGCCGAGGGCGACGGACTGACCGCGACCAAGCTCACCGACCCGGCCCACGGCACCGTGGCACTGGCGGCGGACGGCAGCTTCACCTATACGCCGACAGCCGGATACCACGGAGCCGACAGCTTCACCTACAAGGCCAACGATGGCCATGGAGACTCGGTCCCGGCCACGGTATCCATCACCGTGCTCGCGAGCTATGCACTTGAAATTGTGCCTGTCATTCTGTCGGCCGCCTCTTCGACGGACAAACTCGGCACCCTCCCGGCCAGCATTGCCGGCATGAGGGTTGGGGGCACTGCCGTCGTTGAGTTGTGGGCTAGGAACGTGGACGGCTCGGCCAAGTGGTTAACTGTCGGCGGTGCAGATTTGTCCTACGATACAGCTAGGCTGAACTCAGAAACCGCTGGTCTCCATCACGGCAACATCTACAACACGCTGACCCAGGGGACCGTGGACGATGCGACTGGCCTAGTCGACGAGTTCGGCGGTGGGGTCGCCGTCGGCTTCGAGGACACGGACTTGGGGACGACGCACTGGGCAAGAGTTGGCTGGGCGGACTTCACCGCCACGGATACGGGCGTTGCCACGGTCGCGCTCGCGGCAGCCACGACACTCCAGTGGTTCAGAAAGGACGCGGCGGGAATGGAGGCAGTTGCTTGGGCCGACGTCTCGCTGGGAAGCATCGATGTCGAGGTAGTCGACGAACCACGCACGCCGGACCCGTCCGGGGACGGCCTGTGCAATCTCATCGACTATGGGCACTTTCTAGGCTGCTACGGGAAAAGCGACGGCGATGGGGCCTGGCTGCCCACTGGACCCAAGTGCGACTACAACTGTGACGGTCTCGTCAACCTGATCGACTACGGCTACTTCCTTGGCTTCTACGGCAAGCCAGCCGATCAGTGGCAGATGCCCACCGCCACCCGGAACGTGTCGCGAGTCACCAAGCTCGAGGTAGTTGCTGTCGCAGTGCCCGTCGTAGGCGCGGCGGACAAGGCCACGGTTCTCCCGACAGGGCTTGCCTCAGCCAGTGTCTCCGACGAGTTTATCGTTGAACTGTGGGTGAAGAATGCGGACGCTTCCACGTCGTGGGTCTCGGTCGGTGGAGTCGATGTTGGCTACACAACCAGTGTTGTCGACGTTGGGGTTCTTAGCCATGGCAGCATCTACTCAAGCTTGCCGCAGGGCACTGTCGACGATTCCACCGGTCTCATCGACGAGTTCGGCGGCGGAGTCGCTGCGGGCACGGCCGACACCGAACTGGGGACTACCCACTGGGCGCGCTTGGGACACTTCGCGGTCACCGCTACATCAGCGGGGACGGTGGTTTTCACCCCATCCGCTGCCACGACGGCCATGTTCTTCCGGAATGATCCATTCGGGATGGTTGACTGGTCCGAGATACACTTCACACCCGCCAGTCTGGAGGTCACCGCAGTATCCCGCACTGTCGCCTTCCGACCGGGGGCGCATGGAACGATCCCCTCGGCGAACAGCGGTGACGACTATGTCACCGCCGTCCCCGACGGCAATGTCCCACCCACCGCACCCGCTCTTGCACTGGATGCAGGTTGGCAGCATGTCGGCTGGGACTGGCAGCCCGCAACACGGGATGGGGTCCCGACCACGATCACCCAGGACTGGACAGCGACGGCGCTGTATGAGGAAGCTCCCCCCGATTGGGCAATTGACCTTGCCCTCACTGGTGCCACGCCCGCCACGCTGACCTTCGGCATGCGGAGCGATGCGAGCGACGGGTGGGACAACGGTGTGGATGTGCAGTATCCGCTGCCCGTGAACGGGCAGGCCTGTCTCGCTTCAGACGACTTGGCATTGTCCTACTCAACAGATCTCCGCGCACTCGCAGAGACCGGAGAGTTCCTGCTGATCGTGAGCACGGAGACTAATGTCGCAGCAACGGTCACCTGGGATGCGTCGGCTCTCCCGGACGGCAAGTCCCTTACCCTCTACGAAGTCTTGCTGGACGGCGTTGCCCCGAACCGAACACCTGTTGCCATGGAGCTGGTTGGGAATACAGCTCTGGACATGGCCCTCGTCGAGTCGCTGGTCATACCTGCCGGCGAGACCCGTTCCTACGTGATCCGATACGCTGATGATCTAGTGTTCGACCTGTCGTTCTCGCCGGGCTGGAACCTGATTTCATTGCCCATTGAGCCGGTAGATCCCGCGCTGGATTCCGTGTTGCGGGATGTTGGCGCCCGGGACGCTGGCTCCGAGCTGCGAGATGGCTTCCGGGGGACTATCCAGAACGGCGTGTGGACGTGGGCTGAACAGAGCTATGTGATCTGCACCGAGATCCACGCCTGTGTTGGCTACTGGGTCTACGTGACCGATGCGGTCGTCGTACCCGTCCATGGCACACCAGTTGCTCAGGAGTCGCTCGATCTAGACCGAGGCTGGAACCAGTGTGGCGTCCAAAAGGAATGCACCATGCCCGATGATGCCCGCGTAGTCGGCACTCCTTGGGCCTGGGACCCCATCCGGCTGCGCTATTTCCCTTCAGATGCTCTCCGCCCCGGCCTTGGCTACTGGATCAATGTCAGCGAAGATGCCCAGATTCCGCTTCCCGCGAGGTAGCGCCAATCGACCCGGCCTCGCGGGCATGCGGGACGTCCCTATGGACACGACCGCGGGTTCACTGCCTGGCAACCATTCTGACCTCACGGCACGAGAGACAGTGTTGACTGTTTGCCAGCAGTGTCCGTGTGCGGCGTGGGGGACACAGGGGACCTCGCACAATCCCCACATCTCCCGCATTGACATGAGGATGCGGCCAATACTCCAGCGGCGCGCGAAAGTATGTAAGCGACTCACCTGACACATGCCGGCCCCGCGCCGCCAGCCGGCTCTGGCGGCATGTCGGCGGGCTTGGTGCATGAACGCCACAGCGCTCAGTTGCAGTAGCTTTCCGCCTTCTCCCACTTGTGGGGGAGGAGCTCATCGATGCGACAGGCGGGGTGTTCGTTGATTCGGCGGAGCACGTCGTCCAGGTAGACGAACGGGTCGGTGCCGCACACGCCACTGGGCGGTTTGAGGCAGAGCTTCGCTAGCCCTCGATCGGGAAGTCCACTGGGCCAAGTAGGTGGGTGGGCTCGGGGAAGAGCTGCAGCGCCAGTTCGGCCAGTGTGCTTCCCTGGATTGGGTGCCGGAAGTCGGGCAGCAGTTCGGCGGCGGGAAGCAGGACGAAGTCCCGTTCGAGCAGGTCACGGTCGGGCAAGCCGAATTGGGCGTTGGGTTTGTCGCCATGGACAAGTAGGTCCAGATCGAGGGTCCGGGATGCATAGGCGTGCTCGTCCGCACGCTTGCGTCCCGCGCGGCTTTCGATGTCCCGCAGAGCCCGCTTCACTGCGGAGGCAGGCAGCGGCGTGCGGGCGGCGACGACGCCGTTGGCGTAGCGGGGCTGGTCGAGGCCCTTGAGCGGGATGGTCCAATGGATGGTGGATACCCGGACATCGGTGAACGCCAGGCGCAGCTCGCGCAGCGCCATGGGCACATGCGTCTCGGGCATCAGGTTGCTGCCGATCCCGATCATGATCGTGACCAAGGGGGAAGTGGGGTTCTCTGGATCGGTGGGCAAGGGAAGGGTGTCTCTGGCTAGTTCGGCAGCAGGATGCCGAGGACGGACATGGGAGGCACGAGGAGTGGCTGGCCGGGCCGGTGGGAGAAGCCGAATTCTTGAAGGCGCACGAGGTCCGGATCGGTCTCGTTGCCGAACAGGGGATGGCTGGCGGTCAGCAGCAGGGCTTGTGCGGTTCCCGTTCCGCTTGGGATCGCGAGGTCGATCCTGGCCCAGTCCGTGGCGGAGCGGTTGATCAGTACGGCACGCGGGCCGTCGGCATGGGCAAAGACCACGGCGGCTACCGGCTGCCCGGTGCCTGTCGCAACCGGCAGGCGTTCCCCGCTTCGGCAGCGGGCGAAGATCTCGTGGACATAGCGCTCCGGCCGGACGTAGAAGGGGGTGTCTGGTCGGCGCGCCGAGGGGCCGTTTGCCTGGCTGAACCAATAGCCGCCATAGAGCGCCCACTTGTTGGTTCCTCGAATGGTTGGCGACGAAACGAACACCCGGATCATGTCGGCGACGAGGACGGCGCTGGTCTGCGAAGTCATCACTTCCCGGTCCGTGGCGTTGCCCATGCCGAACTCGGTGATGAACACGGGCAAGGCCTGGCCGAGATGGGTCTCCATCGCCTTCTTCAGTTCGGCCAGGCGCGCGGGGATGCCGTCCACTTGCGTGCTGAGGTCGCTGAGTAGCGTGGGGTTGGCCTCCACGCGCCGCCGCAGACGTCGGGAGCGAATCGGCAGGGGCAGTTCGGCGCGCGACGGTCGGCGCAGGCTGCGGTAGACGCCGGGGGCCTGGTAGATGTGGATCTGGATGCCGTCGGCGTGCTGGCCGGCCAGGCGCAGGATCGTCTCGTTCCATTCGGGTTTGTGCCCGTGGCCGTTGAGGAGGACGTGGATGGTGGGGTCGCGCTGCTTCATGGCGCGGACGTAGGTGGGGAAGGCCTTGGCGTAGTTCTCGGCGGTGGTGGAACCGACGGGGTCCGCTCCCCAGCTCTCGTTGCCCACCTCCCAGTACTTGACGCCATAGGGTTTGGGATGCCCGTTCCGGGCCCGGAGCGCGCCCATTTGCGTGGCTGCGTCACCGTTGCAGTACTCAACCCAGTCCGCCGCCAGGGCCACGCGGTCCGCCGCCGTCTTGAGGTACTCGACGATATAGGGCTTCTGCTTGACGCGGGGATGGGTGGCGAGATCGATCCGGTCCGGCTTGTCGTAGAGGAAGGCCGTCGTCAGGATCGGGACCATGCCATCCTTTTCGCACCAGCGCAGCACATCGTCCAGACCGGGCTTCATTGGCCCTCGCGCGTCGCCGTTGTGATAGTTCATGAAGTTGCCGCGCGTGGCCATCGGGCCAACCGAGGCCCGCCAGTCGAACACATCGGCGTTGCAGCCGCCGGGATAGCGCAGGAAGCGAATGCCCATGGGGCGGACCCGTTCCAGGAACTCGGGGCGGAAGCTGCCTTTCTCCGCATCATAGACGGCGCCAAGGTGCTCCGCGTTGATGTTGTTGCCGAAGAGGAGAGGGGAGATGGAGACCGGAGGCCCCGCTGGCTTGACCTCCTGGACCGTGGCTCCCCGAGCGCCGGCGAGAATGTGGGCGGCGCGGGAGCGCAGCCCAGCTGTGGCCGCGATGCGGCGGTTTCGCGCCCCGCCTGGCGCCATCGTGGCAGCCTTGGGAGCGAGTTGGTCCGCGCGGACGAGCAATGCCCTGGCCAGGCTGTCGCGGAAGGTCGCACCGGTTGGCTTCGCTGGCTTCGGCACGGCCGTCAGAACCCGCTGCCCTACGGCTTCGGTCCAGAGTTGCCAGGGGAGATACTGCCCGGCGGCGAACACGCGTGGAATCTGGCCCGGTGCGCGGCGGATCTCGGTGGGGCCACGAGCCGCCTTGGCCAGGGCCTCTTCCTCTTCGTCGGCCAGGAAGCGCGCAAAGGCTGCTTCGTCGGCGAAGCGGTCGGTGATGGCGATGCTCAGGTCCGCGAAGCTGGCGCTCCCCGTGCAGCCCTCCAAGCCGATGTGGACCCGGGCGAATTGGAGATCCTCGGGGAAGTGGACCAGGTAGCGGTGGTGCTCCCAGTCGGACGTCCCCCTCAGGTCGCTGCGCGCGGTGCCCGGGTTCATCGTCTTCTCGTCGGCCGCGCCGCGCCAGGTCAGCATGGTCTTGGCGTTGCGATAGTGTTTGTCCCCGGTGACGATGCCATCCGCTTTGCGCCAGATACTGAAGATCACGCGCTTTCCGGAGAGTCTCGCTGCGGGCAGCTCGTGCGTGGCTACCGCGAACACAGCCTCTCGGCTAGTGAAGCGCACGGCCTTGCCGCCTTCTTGGCGGGTGGTTGCGCTCACCGTGACTGGCGTCTCTGGCTTCCATGTCTTCCGCCAGCCGGGCATGGCGGGATTCCCGAGGGTATCCGCAAAGACCACTTCGTCGCTCCTGGCAGGCAGAGCGCCGACGTAGATGGCGAGGAGCATGGCGTAGGGGCGGATGTGCTGCATGCGGGAGTCCTTGCTGCGGTTTGGGGTTGACCGGGGAAACCTACTGTCTCGAAGGCCGGTGTGGTAGCCCGTCGTTGCACTTGGTTGCCGGTTGCGTTGCGTTCCGGCTGGGCTACCTTTCCTACCGGATGCCACCGAACGGTTTGGTTGTGGCCGGAACCATCAAGGAGAGTTCGCCATGAGAACCATGCTCGCCTGTCTCTTGTACCTCCCCCTTGTCGCCGCTGCCCTCGACGTGCAGATTAGCGCGCAGGCCACGCTGGCGGAGAAGACTGCCGCCCACGAAATCAGCGCCTATCTTGGGCGCATGACGGGGACCGTGCCCATGATCAGGGCAGAGGGCGCTGCCTCGGTAGAGCGCGCCATCTTCGTGGGGGACACGGCCGTTACCCGCGCGGCGGGCATCGAGGTCGCCAAGCTGGCTGCCGAGGAATGGATCGTGCGGAGTGTGGACCAAGGCGTCGTCGTCGCGGGAGGGGGCGCGCGTGGCACACTGTATGCTGCCTACCACTACCTCGAAGATGCCTGTGGCGTGCGCTGGTGGAATCCCTGGGAGGAGCATGTGCCCCAGTTGCGCGAAGCGCCGTTGCTGGGACTCCAGCTGACTGGCAAGCCGGGGCTTCAGTACCGGGATATCTACATGCTGTACGGCGGGGATGGCGGTCGCTTTGCCGCCCGCTCCCGGCTGAACCGGGAAGGCGACGCGAGGATCAGCCCCGATTACGGTGGCTGCCGGGACTACGGACCGCCCTACCATGTGCACACCTTCTACATGTACATCCCCCCAAAGACCTACTTCGCCGACCATCCCGAGTACTTCTCCCTTGTCGGCGGCAAACGGCAGGCGGACCGACACCAGCTCTGCCTCAGCAATCCCGAAGTCCGCAAGCTCTTCATCACCAAGCTCAAGGCTTACATCGTGGACCGCGAGGCCAAAGCCAAGGCCGCAGGCACCCCGCCTCCCGTGGTCTACGATATCAGCCAGAACGACTGGCGTGGCCAGTGCCAGTGCGATGCCTGTCAGGCCATCGTGAAGCGGGAAGGCGACTCCGAGGCCGGGTTGTTGCTCGACTTCATCAACGAGATTGCCGATGCCATCAAGACCGACTATCCCCATGTCTACATCGACACTCTCGCCTATCAATACACCCAGACCCCCCCCGCCACCGTGCGCCCTCGCGACAACACCATCATTCGCCTCTGCGACACGCGCAGCAACGCCACCTTCCCCATCACCGCTGAGGAGAACACGCCCTTCCGGGAGTTCCTTCTGACCTGGAGCGGGATCGCCAAGAATCTGCGGATCTGGGACTACGCGGTCACCTACGCCAAGCCCCGTGGTCTGCCCTACCCAAGCGTGCACACCTACGCCGAGGATTTCCGCTTCTATGCGGAGCACCATGTGGAGGGCGTCTTCACCGAACTGGAGTACCCGGTCACCGCGGATGTGCGCGACTACAAGGTCTGGCTCATGGCCAAGCTTCTGGAAAACCCCTACGCAGATACCGCTGCCTTGGCCCATGACTTTTGCAGTGGGTTCTATGGTCCCGCTGGCACCCTCTTCCGCGACTACCGGGCGCTTCTCCGCAACTCCCAGAGCCAGAAGCGTGCCTACATTGGCATGGGCCCCAGCATCTCCTCCTTCACCTTCCTCGATTTCGCCACCGTTTCCGAGGCCCAGAAGCTCTTCGATCAGGGGGAAACGCTACTCGCCGGGGATCCGGTCCGGCTGGCCCGTTGGCACCACGCCCGGCTCTCGCTCGACCGCGCCACCTGTGCCCGCTGGCGCAGCCTGATGGGCGACTGGACGCGCTTGGGCAATCCCGCCGCCGATTTCCATCTCGATCGCGGGGCCATCGTCGAGCGCATCCGGGAAGCCTGGACTGCGCAGGCTGGAATCCGCCTTGCCGGGAAGCGCCGCGAGCAGTCCCTGGCTCAGATGGAGTCGGAACTCACCCGGTACACCATCCTGCCCTTGAGCCTTGCCCCACCCACCGAGTTCGCCGGTATCGCTCCCGACCGAATCCACGATTACACCGCCGACCTCACCCGCAACTGGAGCGACATCGTTCACGTCGTCAAGGATCCCGAGGCCGAGAGCGGCATCACCAACCGTCTCGCCTTCCCGAACTCCGGCGGCGAGAAGCACGTCCTGGCCAAGTACAAGCTTCCCATGCCTTGGGGGCTGTACACCCCGCTCACCAAGACCTTCAATGTCTCTGCTAAGATCGAGGCCAAGGACGTGCCGGCCCCGGGCTACCATTGGTACAAGTTCGGCAGCCACCCAATCGGCACCTCCACCTATCTCTACTTCTTCTGGAGCTGGATTATCCAGCTCGACGTGGATGGTGCCATGGTCGCCGAAGCGCCTGAGACTCGCTACGACATCTGGGCTCGCATCAAGTTCACCGGCCCCGACTTCCCGCACGGCAAGGCAGACGATGGCAACGCGATCTACGTGGAACGCGTGGTGCTTGTGGCGAGCGAAAAGAAGTAGCCCCCGGCCAACCGGACGCGGGCTAGGCGACCACGGCTTGGCAGGCGGTGATGGCGGCGACTCCGACGATGTCGTCGGCGGAGCAGCCGCGACTGAGGTCGTTCACCGACTTGGCGAGCCCTTGGAGGATCGGCCCGTAGGCGTCGGCTCCCGCCAGACGTTCGGTGATTTTGTAGCAGATGTTGCCCGCATTGAGGTCGGGGAAAATCAGGATGTTGGCATCGCCCTGCAGTTCGCTGCCGGGGGCCTTCTTGGCCGCGACCGATGGGACCAGGGCGGCGTCAGCCTGGAGCTCGCCATCGACGATGGCCTCGATGCCCTCGACCGCGATGCGCGCCTTGGTCTTCTCTGCCGCCTCGATCATCTTGTCCGCGATCTCGTGTTGGGCACTGCCCTTGGTGGAGAAGGAGAGGAAGGCCACCTTGGGCATGCCGCCGATCAGGGCACTGTGGGTCTTGATGGTGGAGATGGCGATATCGACCAATTCGTCGGCATTGGGGTTGGGGTTCACCCCGCAGTCCGAGTACAGCAGCGTCGTGTCGCCGGAGAGTGTGGGTTCCCGCAGGTCCATGACGAAGCAGGAACTGCCGATCCGGATGCCGGGGGCCGTGCCAATGCAGTGGAAGGCACTGCGCAGCATATCGGGTGTGCTGGCGATGGAGCCCGCAACGAGCCCGTCCGCGCTCCCGTTCCTGAGCATGAGATTGCCGTAGTAGAGGCGGTTCTTGACCATCTCACGGGCTTGCTCGGGGGTCATGCCCTTCTTCCTGCGGCGTTCGTAGAGGATCTCGGCCAACGCGTCGCCCTCTGCCGCAGCCAGGTAGTCGACCACTTCCACATTCAGCCCGTCGAAACTGATGCCGTCAGCGCTCGCATCCGCCTCCTCGGCAGTGGCCAACACCTTCACCTTGCCCATGCCCAGCCCGCCAATCTGTTGCGCGGCTGCCATGACGCGGGGATCCTGGCCTTCGGGAAGGACGATGGTCAGATCGGCGATCTTCGCCTTCGGGATGAGAATGTCCATCAGCGACATGGGCGCGTTCCTCGTCAGTTGGTTCCGGAGCAGGTAGGCTAGCCGATCAGATCGACGGTCTCGGTGGCGATCATGAGCTCTTCGTTGGTGGGCATGACCAACGCAGTGAGGGAGCTTTCCTCGGTACTGATAATCCGGGCCTCGCCCATGACGTCGTTGGCACCGTCCTTGAGGTAGCAGCCAAGGCCATTGAGGCTGTGGACAAGCGCTTCGCGAGTCGGGATGCTGTTCTCGCCGATGCCGCCCGTAAGAACCACCGCGTCGGCGCCGCCAAGCAGGGTGTAGTAGGCCCCGACGTAGGTGGTCAGACGATGGACGAAGCTCTCGAAGGCCTGTTGGGCCTGGGGATCGGTGTCCTTCGCCTCAATGATGGCGCGCATGTCGCTGCGCTCGCCCAGGCCGAGGAGCCCGCTCTGCTTGTTGAGGATCGTGTTCACCTCCTCGGGGGTCATGCCGAGGTCTTTGATCATGTAGATGAGCACGCCCGGGTCCAGATCGCCGGAACGGGTCCCCATCACCAGCCCGGCGAGGGGGGTCATGCCCATTGTCGTGTCGATCACCTTGCCGCCATTCACCGCCGCCAGGCTGCCGCCATTGCCGAGGTGGCAGGTAACGATCCTGGCTTGTGCGGGATCAAGCCCGAGGTATTGGCAGGCAGCGGCGTAGACGTACTTGTGGCTGGTGCCGTGGAAGCCATACTTGCGGATGCCGTGCTCCTTGTAGAGCGCGCGCGGGATGGCGTAGAGGTAGGCTCTGGGTTCCATGGTCTGATGGAAGGCGGTATCGAACACCGCCACGTTGGCGACGCCAGGGAATACCTTCTCGCAGGCCGTGATGCCCAGCAGGTTGGGTGGGTTGTGAAGCGGCGCGAGGGCGGCGCAGGCGTCGATCTTCGCCTTCACTTCCGCATCAATCACCACCGGCTGGGTGAAGGTTTCGCCGCCATGGACTACGCGGTGCCCGATGGCCTCCACCTCTTCCAGACTCTGCAGAACGCCACAAGCGGGATCAACCAGTTTGCGGCACAGGATCTCCAGCGCATCCGCGTGGTCCGCCGCCTCGACCAGTTCCTCCGTCTTCGCCTCGTCGTCACGCTGGTAGATCAGGTTTGGTTCATCGAGGCCAATGCACTCCAGGTTGCCCTTGGCGAGCATGGTGTAGGTTTCGCCCTGTTGGTCGAACACCATGAATTTCAACGACGAACTGCCCGCATTGACGACGAGAACTTTCACAGTCGAGTTCCTCTTGCGACAGCCCGAAGAATCCCCCCTGCCGCCAGGTTTTCGGCAATGCCGTCCCGGGGGGGTGCAGGCTGTATGTGGTGTGCTGTCACGGAAGCCACAACTATAGACTCTCAGCCCTCCCAGGCCAAGCGGAAAAGAGCCGCTTCTCCTCTCGTTTTGTCAGATTCTGTCGCCTTCTGCCCGCACCTGAGCGGTTGTGCCCATGGAATGACCTGCCCCTTTCCTGCCCTTACGGCCACCGTGTGCCCCGCAGCCGTCCCCAGGTGATCCGGATGGGCTCCCGCGCCCGGTGCGAATGGCTGTCCTGGCCGCGGAGATCCGCCCTCACTCGCCGGCCGCGCCCGCTGGCTTCCTGCCCCGTCTCGTGGACACTCACCTGTACTGCCGGAAAACAGACGATATGCTGTCGATCCCAGGGCGGCTGCGGCGAAGCCTTGCGATGAGGTCTGCACATGGCAACCCATTTGGCCCGCCAGAACGCTCTGCACCACTTCGACGGAGGGGTTCACCATGGCGCGATTCGGTTTCCTGTTCCTGCTCTGGTTGGCTGCTATTGGGGCGGTCGCGCCCGCGCAAGGCCGTGAATGGCTCGTGCACAGCATGCGGGAGAAAGGGCCGTGGCAGGTAGGCGGCCAGCGGATCAGTTACCGACTCGGTCAGAGCTCGCTGCAACTGGCTGACGAACCGGGTGGGACTGGGAAGGCCCTGCGCCTGATGGCCGATTTCCGGGATCCCAAGCGGGCCTATGTTTCGGTCTACTGGAATGGCGGCAGCGTGCCCGGCCGCACGCAGTCCTTCTGGTTCGATCTCCATGGCGACGGCTCGGGTCGCGGCTTGCGCGTGTCGGTCGAGGATGCGGCCGGCTGCTGGTTCGAGCGTCGGCTGGGGGCCGTGGACTGGGAGGGCTGGCGCAGGGTTTCAGTTCCCGTGGGCGACGGTGCCGGCTGGCGGCTGCTGCGCCTGATCGGCCAGGACGCAACCCCCATGGAGCACCCCATCACGATTCGCCAGATCTCACTGCTGCGCAAGGCCGGAGCACCCGAGGAGGCGGTGATCTACCTGCGGGATCTCCGGGCGGAGGTCGATCTCCGGCTCGGGGACCGGGTCGAGGCCCAGATCGGCACCGGCCGGTCACCCGCGTTGCACGAGATCCATCAGCCCTTGGACATCGCGGTGACCCTGAGATCGACCGGCGCTCAGGCAGTGTCCGGCATGCTGCGGGTGGCCATCGTGGACCATTTTGGCGTGAAGGAGGCCGTGGGCGACAGTGCCATTGTCGTTCCACCTGGCCAGTCCGTGACCCGGAGATTCCCCCACCAGCCGACGCGCTTGGGCGCGTCGGTGATCCAGGTGACGCTCGCCATACCGGACCACGTGCGGCGCTGGCGCACGCACCTGGCCGTGACCCAAGCCGGCAAGGAGTGGGCACCGGATCATGTCAGCCAGTTCGGCTGTTGCGCCTCGATCTCGGGTTTCAGGCCGGAACAGCAGGATCTGGTGTACAGGCTGAACCGGGACGCGGGCATGCGTTGGGCCAGACTCTCGATCCCGTGGTATCACGTCGAGCCGGAGTCGGGGCAGTTCGCGTGGGTTCCCGCGAAAACGGGGGCGGGCGTGAAAGGACGGGCTCTCGTCTGCTCGGGCGGCGCTGCCGCGCTGTCCGTGCCCTACGAACCAAGGCTGGCCTGCAAAAAGGCCATCACCATGGCCTTCTGGCTGCACGCGGGCAAGGCCAACCGACACTGGCAGTGCCCCATTTTCCGGAAGCCCGCCGCCGGGCGGCGCAGCTACGGCGTGTTTCTTGGCCGGGACTCCGGGATTGTGAGCTTCACTGGCAGTTTCGAGGGAAGCCGGCGGCCGTACACCGACCTGGAGTCGGGCTGGACTGCGGGGCAGCAGGGCTGGCACCATGTGGCCGTCGCCTACAGCGCCGAGTCGGGGACGCTGACCTTCCATGTGGACGGCAAACAAGTCGCGGCCCACACGCTCGCGGGCGGGCCGTTGTGCGAGAACGGAACGCCATTGCTTCTGGGGCAGCATCTGGATGGGTTGCTGGACGAGGTCGTGCTGTACGACCGCGTCTTGTCCGGCGACGAGATCGCCCGGCTCGCTCGGAAGGGCGAGCCCCCGGAGCCCGGGCTGGTGGCTTGGTGGAGCTTCGACGACGAAGCGCAGCCGGGGCGTGATTCCGGCCCCCACGGTCTGCACGCCGTGCAGGCCGAACTCAGCGCCATTGCGGCCGTTCGTGCTGCTCGGAAGCACGGCATTCGGCCGTTGGGGCTGATCGGTTTTCCGCCGCGCTGGGCCTCGACCGCCCCGGAAGGCGCCGCGAAGGCGCGCATGTACAAGCCCAAGCTCGACGCGTTTGCCAGGTTCGTCGAGGCGATCACCCGGCAGTACGCGGGCCTCATCGACCAC
>Ga0307987_1001164_pt1 | contig 14752 bp, 18 predicted proteins | sample EllFjometagen181_FD_203157 | JGI IMG/M metagenome (GOLD analysis project Ga0307987, IMG submission 203157) | Marine microbial communities from Ellis Fjord, Antarctic Ocean - #181 | ecosystem: Environmental > Aquatic > Marine > Unclassified | place: Southern Ocean | collected 2014-10-08
TTTGGGGAGATACAGATGCAACAGATAGTGTTTTCTCAGTAGAAAATAGTTCTTTATCTAATAAGTTAGATCATGAGATGGTTGCTTATTGTTGGACTGATATTCCAGGTTTAAGTTCTATAGGTTCTTATACTGGTAATGGTAATGCTGTTGGTCCTGTTGTAGAATGTGGTTTTAAACCTGACTTTGTTATGACAAAGAGAATAGATTCTACATCTTCATGGTATATTCATGATAATGTAAGAGGGTCAGACAATATATTAAGACCTGACAGTAGTAATGTTGAACAATCATCTTGGGCTATGGATTTTAATGCTAGTGATTTTAGCATAGGTACATCTTCTCCAGAATGTAATGCTTCAGGTGGAGAATACATTTACATGGCATTCTCTGCTTCTGCTACAGTTCCTAAGAGAAAAACCTTAGTTCCTGAACATGTAAGTTCATTACTTATCAAAGATCCTGTTCCTACTGGAATAGTTTCTGCAACACAACAACCGTATGATATTGGTTACGTTGATATTGATGAAACATATGAAATTGTAGATGAATCTACGATTAAAATTACTGGTGATCTCTTAGGAGAAATTGGTGATCGTATGGACCTCAAGATCAAATCTGCTATATCAGATGATGTTGATAGAATTGTAAACAGAGTCCAAATAGACTTTGAAGTTTAAGATGTAAAAGAACGTTTAATATACCCATACCCTTTAATTAGGGTATGGGCGTTCTTTTTGTTTTTATGTATGTGTGTGAACCCCCCACCCCGTGGATGAGGGTGGAGGGTTACTAGGGAGCTGATTAGAATTAGATTTTACGAATATTCTGGCTTTTTGAAGGAGACCTTAGATATTCATAAATCCATTCCATCAATCTATTGTTTAGAGTTCTCTGAGCGTTTTCTTATACTCTACTAAGTCTGCATAAATGCTCATATAGTGAGTTTCATTAAATCTAGGATTATCAACAGTGACTCTTTTCTTAGACCAATCTACATTAACTTCATTGTCTTCAAGAACCTTGCCACCTTTCTGAGTAATCTTAACTTTAAAGATATCATTATTTTCAGTATCGCTCTTTAAATCAATTACTTTTACTATATTATCAGGGACGATCTCTCCGAAGTCAAGGATATCTTCACTACTTGTACTCAATATAGTTCCCTTAACTTCTTTCTGTTCTGTCTCCAATAACCATAGAGTTACTGGTTCTGGATTCCAACTTCGAGGATCTATTCTAAACTTAGCAAAATCACTATGAGCTTGGATAGGGAAAAGAAAATCTTGAGAGATATTAGGTTGAGTGAATTCCATTTCAAACTCTTCTTCACCGAATATAATCTTAGCTTTATAACCCTGTCTAGAGCAAGCCATTCTGACTCTAAACTGCCAATTCCTTCCTCTCCTGATAAGGTCTATCTTCTCTATCAATTCTAGTTCCCATTCACCTTCTTCTGCGAATACCTTGATACATTCAGTTCTTCCTTCAGGTAGTTCTTCTTCCATATCAGTGACAATAGATCTAACTTGTCCAGGTAAAGTTGAAGGTAGCCAAGGAGCTAAATCTTCAGGTAATACTGGAAACTCATCATCGCCTAATTGTTTCTGAGTTAAATCTTCTGTAGAAGGTGCATCAGTAACATAACCCCGATGAAAAATAATACCCTTAACAACATTACTATCTATAATTTCCTTGTCTGGCGCAACTCCTCTATATGTGAAGTTACGAATAATTGTCCTATCATTATTAGTTGATTTAATAATATGCCCTATGTCATCCACGATTTTACCATACGTAATAGCGAAATTAATAGGTGCCTGGAACTGAGTTTCAATATTAAAAGTAACTTCTGTATTGAATGTAGACTGTTCTCTCATTTGTTTATCAAAACTAGGAACAGCTACCTTAATAAGCATATTAGTAGTGAACTGAAACACATAGAACTCTTGCTTCTTAGCAGGATCTACTATTGAATCAATAAATAATGTAGAATGTTTCCTTATTATATCAAGAAAATCTGTACGTTCTACAGGATTATTAAGGTTATATCCATACTGTGCTCCAGCAAGATAGATTATTGTATTAGGGATAACACATCCCATAGGAGTACGATCAAGATAATAATGCTGCTCTAGTATACCATAATTCTTAAGATGGGATAACACATCCCAGGCTTGTAATTCTGAATTTAATCGAATAGCAATATCATACTTGACATTCTGATTCTTAAGAAGAGTATACATCATTGTATCTGTTTCATCATCTGAAAAGATCTTAGGATAGTTACCATCTAGCTCTATCATCTGACCTCTTCTCTTCATCATATTCATCCAGTCATCATGCATATCTGGTGTTTCACCAAATGTAGCATCTAAAGAATAAACAGGTTTAATAGAAATACCTACGGTGTTCTGAACAAACTCTGCTCCACCAGTTTCTCCTGATTCTTCTATTCTACGTTTTTCTGCAATAGAAGCCTCTTCCGTTCCAAATGTGATATCTTTAAAGAAACCATAAGGGAACTTGCTTAATATATGATCCCTTATATGTCCAGCCGCTTGACTAATAACATATGAGATATCTGGGGAGGCTGTATATAAACTTTTTCTAGCCATTATTTATTCCTTTGATTCAATTTTATGATTATCTTTGTAATGAAGAGAAATACTTCCTCCATCCCAATCACCAGTATCATCTTTTATTGAATAATCCTTGCTACTCAATTTGATGGTCTTTAAATATTCAAATATTTTCTTTAAATAATCATAAAATTCATCATTAACATGGTCATTTGTTCTAGGAGCAGAGTTGTAGTCCCAAAGATCCCATTTTATTATAACAGTATCTAAGTAGTTCTCTATTTTTACAATAGATTTCCATTCTCCATTCTTCTCATCTTTTCTATCGTATGTACTTATAGGTTTACATGCTTTCTTAAGTTTAGGGTTTTTAAAGCTAGCAATAAATTTTACTGCTAATTTCTCTAATCTGTCTGCTTCTTTTCTTAATTTATTATAATCAACCTTAGTTACTATAGCTATTGATCTTTTATCGGTTTCTTTCTCTTTACTGCTAGTATAAAATAGTCCCATAATATTCTCCAAAAAAAAAAATAAGGTAAGTAAACTAATACACTGTTTACTTACCTTATTTAGATCAGGGCAACCAAGGTTCCTTTTTTGTCTGGTTCTTTATAGAACGTATAGTTCTTTCTCCCAGCTATTAGTCCTTCTGATCTTTATTATATTGTCCTATCACTTCAAAATCATTCCCTAAATTCGGAGGAGGATAATTAAGATCGATGGATTGCTTTAATACTGCTTTAATATGAGATCTCTCAAGACACTCATAGTTATTAGTTTCAAGCCATAGAATGTCCTGGTGAATTAAATCAGTATATTCTAACTTATTAATATCGGTCATTATTTTCACCTACAATTTTCTTTCTATCAAGACGATATTCTCAAACTTGAAGTCTCTACTGATGCCAGAATCATCAGGGGCATCGATAGTAAATCCATCTGCTTCAAGAAAGCTAGCAGTACCGTCCCATTTCATTTCTTCTTCATGAAACCAGCATAACTCTCTTGAGACGATCAGATCTTCTACAATTTTAGCTAGACCACTTTGGTCCTCGCCTTCTTTTTCCCATAATATATCTGACATTCTATTCTCCTAGAAAGCTTGCCAAACCCATTTGATAATCTTTACCTAATGAAAGACTTCTATTGAATCTACCGTCATTCTTACTGATAGTGAGATTCTCAGGGCTTAGACGTTTAAAGCAATTTTTAAAAGCGTTATCTTTAAGTGATATACTAGTTTCTACATCCGTTATATTCATATAGATTCGTTAATTCTATATCGTCTACAATTTCTAGACTGCTGCATGTTTCCATGCAGACTAGACTATATCTTCATCCTCTTATGAGGAGCTTCCTGTTTCCACCTACTTAGGTGTACTCCCTTTCGGGATAGTCGTTGAACGTTCTTCTATTTCTAGAAGCTTCGCTGCTGATTGTCCGATCCTTTAGATTTTTAAACATTCACGCTTACTATTACTAGTTACGTTGTAGTTCTAAAGTTGTTAAGGAGATTCCAGCAATTAAGGAAGTTTTAAGACGGCCATGAGTATTTATCGAAAACCGTCGTAATCAGCCGCTTTGAGGGCTAATATAAGATTCTGCACATTCATTGTTAGATCTTGAATATCTTTTTTAATTTTAACTATCTGACAGTATAAGATACTGCCTAACTCTCGTTTATATTCGCATAAGATCGTTAATCTTATACCGCCTATAACTTCTAAGCTGCTTACAGTTTCCTGTAAGACTAGACTATATCTCTATCCTAAATTTAGGATACTTTCCATTTCCATCCACTTGGATGTACACCGTCCCACGGGTTAGTCGTTGAACCTTCTTCTATTACTAGAAGCTTGGCTGCTGATTGCCCAATCCTTTTATTTTTCAAACATTCACGCTCATCTTTACAGATCACGTTGTAGTATAAAAGGCTCTAAGGGGTTTCCAGCAATTAAAAAAGTGTTTCATCTTGACATTACTATCAAGAGCCACGTTATTCATCTTCTTTAAAATATTGTGTGGTTATATCTTTATAAACCATACATCTTTTAAGTCGATAAAGAGTATAATTGGGTGACAAATTAAATTTCTTTCTTATAGTTACTCTTTTTACATCTTCTTTGAGCATTCTGCAAATTTCATGGATTTCTTCGTCAGACAATTTAGAACGATAATGATTAGAACGCATTAAACCTGTTTCATGAGCGTGACCTATATTTTCTAGGTTAGTTGCCCAAATTAAGTTAGTTGCATAATTGTTATGTTTATCTCCATCATCGTGATTGACTTCTGGTTTATTCTCAGGATTAGGATTAAAAGTTTCTGCTACAAGTCTATGTACTCTGTATTGTTTATACTCAATCTCAACTTGTAGATATGATCCTTTCTTACCTCTAGGATTTAATAAAGAATTAAATTTATTATACTTGATTCTACCATAAGAACTAATAGAATACTTATCATTAAAAGAAAGGATTTTCCATTCTTCACCTTCTAATGATTGAGCATTGTTCTTAACTCTAAGTTTCTTAGTTAACCCTAATTTAGATGCTTTACTATGTACTGCACTAGCAGACGTTCCAATAGCTTCAGCAATTTCTTTAGGTGTCATGGAATCATAGTTATCTATTAAAAATTGATGAGTTTCATCATTCCATAAATTTCTTCTAGATAGTTTTAATACTTTATTTACTTTGTATTTAATAATGTGAATCTTTAAACCAGTTTCTTTAGCTAACTGTCCATCAGTCATCTGTATGAAATTCTCTTTAATATAAGAATTAATTTGTTCGTCATTCATATTTTATTCTCCATTTAATAATTTAATTAAATGTTAAAAGAAAATACGATTTAATTATACGTTTTGTTACACATGGTAGGATTACGATTGACGAGAACAGTTAAACCTCCCTTAGTCTTAGCTACAAGATCTTCCATGATCTTATATACTTTCTCATCAAATCTTAAGGTAGATTTATGCCAAATCCTTTCAGCTTTAAGATAACTCCCAATACTAGCTGTGAGAGCATTAATTATCTCAAACCTAAAGAGTTCTGTGGCAGCAAGATAAGGGAAGTATATGCTGTTAGTTTTATGACCAGTGTTAGTAGCCATTGGAGAGATAACAGTTCTTACACTGAAATTAACCCTATTACCTAAAAGCGTGGATCGTAGAAACCCTGACTTACCAGCCAGAATACCAGTGATCTTATCAAAGATATCATTAGCTAATGTTTGAATCTCAGCCAACAATGGTAGCTCTGATAGCCTACCTTTTTCAATTTTTCTTTTGTTGTTCAATATCTTAAGGTTAGCTAATATCTGATTGAAGAAAGTGTTCTCTTCAGCAAATATAAGCTTCTTTTTACCTTTGATTAAAGTAGCAGGACGAAGTAAAGGGCTATAGACAGGGATTTTACTTATCCATATCATATCTTCTTTTACAAGATTACCTTCTTCATCCGCTTCTAATATGAAGTCGAAAGCTTCTACTACACCTTTCTTACTCTTATTCAGTTCAAAGTAGTAGGTCAATACCTCTTCGAAAAGTGTATCTATTCCTGCTTCTTGACCTTCTTCTGTAGCTGGGTCTTCTCTGAAAGCTTTAAGACCTATATTGTGAAAACCTACAACGTTTTTATCTTCTGTCTGGTTGCCATTAAGATCTAGAGTAGGTTCAAATCCTATAATCTTATAGATTGCGTCACCACAGATCTTTCTGATTTGACTGAAGAAGAAAGGACTAATAATCTCTCTATCTTCCAAATCTATCCAACCAATCTTATCTATCTCAGAAGTCTTCCTAGTTACCTTTGTATTACATTCAGTACAAAGCTCACCAGAGTAAAATCTCCCTACCATTTCTTCACAATTGCAGGCCCATATCTCTCCACCTGCTGAATTTTTATTATAGATTTCAGAAGAGAATATACCATCCTCAGTGAATTTTTTGGTCTTGGTATCTATTGGACTCGGATTAGTGACCACTGCATTTGGATCAAAGTCCTCATCAAGCTTGAATAAGGTTAATCTCATTTATCTTCCCTTGATATACCTGAAGTAGCATGGAATACAGCCATTTCAAGTTTAGCTATTGCTGAAGATTTTTCTCTACAATCTGGCATGGAACTATCAATCTTTTGAGCTAACTCTAAAGCTTGATTTTTAATAACATTAATATTTCTAGTCTGCTGATCATTAATAGGATGACTAGTAAATCTTTTTAATAATTCTTCTCTTTCCATTTGAATGTACTCCTTTTTATTATAGTTAACTTAATAATATTAATTTGTTCATTTAATTAAATAAGAATACCATTTAGATGATCAACTTCGTGTTGAAAAGCTATAGATTGCATTCCACTGTATGTTGCTTTTTTCTTTTTACCTTCGATGTCATTATAAGCCACTTCAATTTTATTATGACGTCTTTTAATAGTAAACTTCCCAGGTCTGGAAAGACACCCTTCTCCACCTTCAATATGAATCATCTTCTTAGACTTCTTAATTATTCTAGGATTGATGAATGTTTTGAAATGATTCTTCTTGTCTTTAATTATAAAGATTCTTTTTGACATTTTTATCTGATTAGAAGCTAATCCACCACAACCAATCTCATTGTTAAAATGAACATCCAAAGCAGTATCTTTTAAATCTTGTATAATTTCTTTAGTAAGAATTATGTCTTCTTCTGCTCTTAAATCCACATCTATAGAGACTTCCTGAAGGAAACTTTCATCTTGTGTAATCACTTTTATCATTATATTTTCCGTTGTTAAATATTAATATTTATTGCTACTTCATTATACTTTTATCAAAGTACTCCTATGCAAGCATTGTTATTGTTTCAATTGGTTCGAATTTAAACCAATCAGGGATATCCTGATTACCATTTTTATTATAGATGACATCAAGACAAATAAGTTTGAAATTGTCAACCTGAATATGAGTTTGTCTTTCTCCAGAATCAGTCTCTATAATAACTACTTCACCCATACCTCTAGGCATTAACATCATAGGAGAATTGTTATTAATTAGTGATTTCAACATAACAGACTGAGGACCAAAGATCTGTACCACAAACTTTCCATCTTCAAAATCAACTATTTTACCTGCAATGGACTCATGTTTTAACATATTTACTTCTGCAATAGCAATATTCGGGATATTATAACCATCTATAGTAATATACTTGTTTCCTATACATTCTTTAATCATTTCTTCAATAAGACTTGCAGGATACAAATGACCATTGATGGTAGGTTTGTTACCCTCCAAGAAACCGATTGAAGCAAATTCAACCTCTGTAATATAGAGTTCTGCTCCAATCTCAGGAGTTTCGTCACTAACGACTAGTTCCCAGGGGGATATAGACATCTCAGCAATCATACTATTGGTGAACTTAATTCCCAAAGTCTTCTTTCCAGAAAGAGCATTATCAAGGATATGATACCATGATGAATTTACTCTTACTATAGCATAGTTAACATCATCTTCTACCATACTGTCTACAAGAGTACCGAACTCTGAAAAACCATCAGGAACATTATTTTTACCTGTTGTAAAGATTATTGAGTTGGTTACTTTAGCTCCTGCCTTGAGCATGAGTTTCATTTCTGCTACAGTCTTTTCGATGTCTGCGACTCCAAGACTTACTGGCATTTTTACATATGTATCCACGTTATTCTTCTCCCTTGTTTGTTTTTTCTTCTATTAGTTTTACAATCTCTTCTTTATAATCATTCTCAATCATAGGATTGAAGACAATTGATTCCTGAAGAACCTCATTGTTTATCCTTACAATCTCTTCAGGTCGGACCTCTAGAACAGCCTTAATCCTAAGTAGTAGATCATTAGGAATATACCTCTTGTACTGGACGATAAACTCTTTAATATCACCAAAGACTGTCTGTACAGGAATGAGTAACTTTCCAGAGTGTGCTAATTGATGTAGCGTCTTACTAAGAGGAACTAAACCTACTAGTTTCTCATAATGTATTCTAACTATCTCATTAGCTACTTCGAATGTACTAAAGGGTTCATTATTAATGATTCGTTTACGAGCTATAATATCGCATAGATCATACATACCAAACGGATAATGATGTATCTCAACGCTAATATCTGCATGATCAATATTTTGAAAGAAATGGCAATGTCCCATATCTAGTTCATCTTTGAGATATTGGATAAAGCTTTTTAATTCCATAGATCTACGGGCGACTGACTCTGTTTTCTTGATGAACTTATCCCAAGCCTTCTCATCCATTAATTCATCTGGATAGAAGAAGATAGTTCCAAACTCTGAAGGAACGTATTCTATCATATTAGAAGGCTTTTTGGTACCATCTGGTAATTTCATATAACCTCTTTGCTTATAATAGAACCATCTCCAGTGAGATAGTTCTATTAAATTTCTAAGACATAGTTGTTTTTAACTCCCCTAACTTACTTAACAAGCCAGGATCCTTAATCTTTTTTTCATATTTTTCAATCTTTTTAACTGAGTCTTTACTCTTGCTATTAACTTCACTTGATACACCAGAATAGTCATAGCATTTCTTTAAGAAAATGAATAGAGCGATTACACTGCCACATAAAGCTATGACAGCTACTACTAATGACCATGTGAACTTAGCCATTGCAGCAGAAGCCATAGTTAGTATTGCTAATCCTGCAAAAAGTAAAAGTAAACCAAGTATAATCCATTTCCAGTATTTACCAGCACTCTTCGACTTTGTAGCCATGGTCTTAGCAGATTCTTGAGTCCAGTCTGTCATTTTATCGGTGATAGAACTTATGACGGATTCATTAAGTATCATTTCACCGTTTTCATTTAGTGGTATATTTAGTTCATCCTTTACAAAAGTAATAAGTTCTTCTTCTGTTATTACTATATCACTTCCTAGATATATTTTCTTATCGTAGAATAACATTTTTAATTCTCCAAATTTATTTTTAGATTATTAATAAAATGTTTATATATCCTCTGATTTCCCTTCCAGTTTGTGATCTATGAATTTAAGAGTCTCTTGTCCTTCTAGGACATTACCTAACCACTTATCTGGATCAGTGTCAAATAAATTCTCATCATGAAGAAACTTTCTTTTAGAGACATCTAATATAGCTTTAAGTTTCATCAAGTGTTCTTTCTGAACTCCTTTGTGATAATGCTTAACAAATTCTAAAGTGTCTCCGTAAGTCTGTCTAACATCTACATTGATTTTCCCTGCATGAACGAGTTGATGAACCGTTTCTGATAGAGGTACTACAGCTACCATACCATGAAAGTGTGCTTTCATTACTTCCTGACATATCATCATAGTAGTAACTGGTCCTTTCTCTAACATGTGTTCTACAATAATTTCTATGATCTCATGAATAGTAAAAGGACTATGATGCATTTCAATATTTACTTTATCAGCGTCATCATTGACACCTGACAAAAATGAACAGTTCACTAAACCAAGATCTGTTTTACAATGAGCTATGAATGCACTATATTCAGGGCTAGATCTTACTAAAGCTTTAATGTTAGTAATGAACTTTTTCCATTCATTAAGCTCAAGGTTTTTAGTAAACAAAGGGACAAAGTAGCCGTCTCTTGACCTTGCAGTTAGTCCTTCATCAGAAGTCTCAATAGCTTCTATGTGGTCTAAACCACTATCGTTATCTTCAATCATGTTTATTTTTATCTCCTCTTTTAAACAACCCTGTAGCTAATAACAAAGGTATAATTATAATATTATTAATCATACCCTTTACTGCTAAAGGAAGATAAAGTATAAATTCTGTAAGAGTAGGCATATTATCACTTTCTTCCCACTCTTTTGGTTCTTTTTTATACAGAATGCTGCAACAGCATACCACAATACAAGCCCGATTGTTACTATAAACAACTTATTCATTACGACTACATCTTGTTAGTTCTACTGGATATCCACTACTATCAAAAGTAAAATCCATTCTCTTGAACATGGTAGGATTTATAAGACACTCAACCTTCTGAGTGGTTTTATTAGCACCTTTCTTGAAAGTAACTTTGATAGCTTTGTCACATTTTTTACAGGGGCAGGTCATAATCAATTTCCTTTTAATTTAGATTCAAACATTGCTTTTAACGCTTCCTCACCGAGACCTAATTTGTTTGCCATCTGAGCAGAGTCCGCAGTAAAGTTACCTGCACTAGCATAAATAAGGTTTATGAGAAGAAGTTGTTTCAACATGTTGTTCTGATCTCTTTGAACTTTCATCAGGGTTCTAAACTTATTCCGGATATTAGCTTCATTCCCCATATCGGCCTTACCTATACTTTCAATAAACTTCTCTAGCCCTCTAAGGTTAGTATCGGTTTTTGTCAAGGAATCAGTTAGTCCTTCTAACACAAGCCTCTTATCTTTTACAAAAGCTAAAATCATTTGTGCAAAATCTTCTTCAGATTTCATAAGCATCTCCAAATTTAGGTTAATTATAAGTTTATCTATTACATTATATCAGTTTAAAATATAAATTGCAAATAAAACTTTAATTGGGATATAAAAACTTCAAGTTTATTATGTTCAAAGTTAGAATTTTAGTAATAGGGTATTAGATGAACTAACCATTATAAATTAAACTAAACTCAGGAGAAAACAAATGTATCTTGATATGTCATATATGAAAAAGTCAGGTACTACTGAAGATAGACCTGTTAGTACTGAAGAGAACCCAATTAGAGATGGTAGACAATGGTTCGATACAGATTTACAAAAACCAATCTTTTGGGATGCTGAAAATGAACAGTGGAAAGACGCAGTAAGCAACCCTGTATAGGAGTATAGATTATGGCTAAGAAAGGCTATTATAACGAAGATGGAGAGTGGGTTGATCCCAACAAAGGTCATGGAAATGATCCTGATCATTGTGACGAAGATAACCCTGCCTCTGATTGTTACAAAGGTGTAAAGGATGATGAAGTAGAATGGGAAGGTCCGATTCCAGAGACTCCTTATCTACCTCAAGTTACAGGGGAAGACGAAACAGAACTCAAGAATCTTATTAACTTTGCTAGAGGGCTTATATTCAAGAATACATATAAGGCTGAACTAGCTGAAACATTAGAGTCTTCTAAAGCAGCATATAACCTGATTAGTGCAATATTAGAAATACCCCCGTTTGAAGGTAACAAATGGTGCACTACAAGAGCAGAAATTAAAGCTGTTTACAGGGAGACCAATACATACTACATTGATTATCTCAAGAGAATCAAATACATAGACGATGATGGAAAGCTTCTAGTCAGTCAGAATACAATGATAGAGGAAATCATTAAGATTAGAGTAGCTGATGACCATGATATCGTTTGGAGTGTAGAAGGTATTCTTTATGCTAAACATGCTAGGGTTTTTATTCAGTTCTTTAAAGAGAACCTAAGATACTACAACACAGTGTTACATAGTGAAGGTTTCGCCCAATACACTAGGTATTGGAATTATGTTAACTATGTCGTAACTCTCATGACATTCGAAAGAATGATAAATCATAAGATTGTGGGTATCTACGATATAGATCTTTTTACTGAACGAGATGTCAGGAACATGTTTGCTTCATACGGACTGGATTTCTTTGAAGAGATTCCCATGAAGTTTAGAAAGCGACTACTGAAGAGCCTTAATCATCTTCTCCAATACAAGGGAACAACGACTGCAATAGTTAGTATCGTTCAGTTGTTCGGCTTTGAGAACATTAACATCTTTAAGTATTACCTTGTAAAAGATTTCGAACGAGAAGAGTATGGGGTATTAAAGAACGTTCATGAGGATAGAGCACCATTAGTACCTATCCTTAAGTTCGCTCGTGTTGATTATCATGAGACTAACCTAGAGAAAGCTTTCTTAGATGAAGATACAGGGTTCGTAGGGTATGACGACTTTGTTAGCTCTGACCCCTTCTGGCATGCTAGTCAAGAAGAAGCTGCTGCTGAAGAGTTTAACTATGTCAATACCAAATACTTAGGAATTGATGTTACGATAGATATGATGCGTAGCAGTCTTAATTATGCACTACTGTACAACTATCTATTAAAGTTTAAGAAAGCAGGGAACGTTGGTTACTCAGCATTAACTCTATTCAATAGCACTATCAGTACAGAACGTTTACACCTAGTAGATCTCATGGTAGCATTACATGCATTAGCTCTAAAGATCATGGGTTATGAAGATAAGATAGTACATGACTTCGACACTATAGCATGGCTTAAGGATAGCAAACCTTATATCCATGACTTTAATAGTGGACCCGATTATGATGTAGTATCTGATGCTAAGTATGACATGGAAATCACTGGTATCTATGAAGATGATTCTCTAATATACTTTCCAACAAGCGGTCCAGTAGAGTATGAGATAATTCCTGTAGGACAATGGAACTATGCTGAACATCTTGCTGACGGTGATATGACCTGGAGAGAGTACAAGGACAACAGAGAAGTAAGAATGTACGGTGAATTCAACATGTGGAACCCAAACCTATCATTCGAAGAGAACTTAGATCGTACACTAGGATATACTACGTTTGAAGGTTTAAAGACAGGTAGAGAGATTGATGAACGTAAGCGTGGAGAAAACACTCTATGGTGGAAGAAAGAAGTAGAAGATTCAGGACCATCAATAGATACCCTCTTCGAAAGCTTTAGAGAGAATTTAGAATACATGGAAGATTTCCGAGAGCTAATTCAGAATGAGAATGATTATAGTAAGTATCAAGAATATCAGAAGTTATGGGATGCTAAGTTTACTCAATTAGCTACTAAGGATGTTTTTGAGGGTTATGAAACTTACATGGATTGGTTAGAAGTAGAAAGCCCTGATTTATGGAAGTATATTAATTTGATTGATGCTGATTTAGAGACAGGGAATGAGGATGTATTCTTTGAGATATATAGTATGGTAGAGGGGTTTATAGATAGTAGTAATGAATTAGATAATTATGATATTGTAAGTAATAACAGTATTATATTTGAGTATATTAGAAGATTTATACATACGTTAATTAATATCTTTAAGGCTTATACTATACAGTTGAGGGATTTTAATATCTATTATACATATAAAGATCCTACGGAAGAGGCGGTGCGATTACGAGAGGAGACTTTCACGCACGGTCATTTGCTGAGAAGATCTGACGGTAGTAAAGATGATAGATTTTATTTAACATTGGATGATGAGTACGATTTCAGTGTGATGTTTGCTAAGAAAGAACCGTTAGTTATCCGGGACGTCTACAATAGACTTGTAAAATTTACGTTCGAAGGGAATATAGATTTAACTGATCAGATCGTCTCTGTGCAAGCCCTCTTAAAGTTCTGTGATGGAAGTAGTCTAGACACTCATATTTTAAAATTAGACGATAAGATTCTCTTGGTATCTAATACCGAGCATAAGGATGTATTAGTATTCCGGGATACACACAAGAAATCTAGCACTTACTCATTTGAAGGCTACCTAAACATAAAAGATGAGATAACTAAGATTACTAAGAGGTTAACTTTCACTGAAAAAGTATCTAGCAACGATAAGAACTTTATATTAGGTACGAATTCTAACATCAAGCGTAAGGATATCAGCCTAGTAAGAAATGTACTTGGACGGATAATTTCTATACTAGATGGTCATGTCCCTTATAATGATTTAGGAATTGAAGTTCTACCTACCGTTCCGAGTGCAAGTATAAATGTCAACGACATAAACCGTAGGCTTGGTAAAAAGGCTGTTAGGAATTGTATTGTACTTAGGGATTACTTCAATATTACAGTTATTGAGAATGAGTAACCTAAGTTTAAAATCACATTTTTTACTTCACTAATAGTATAGACAAATTATTCAAATCAATATAAAGTTGTTTCCCTAGGGAAATTTTAAAAATTATACGGAGAAAATTTAATGGAAACACGAAAGCTTAATTTTAAAGATGGTTTAGAGTTCGGTGATGCTGCTGGTAAAGATAAGTTTGAAGAGATCATGAACAGCGCACCGGATGGTATGGGCTTGAGGGGTATGGTTGTTTTTAAGACTCCCCAAGGTAAAGTCCTTCTAGTAAAGAAGAACCTTGTTGTACTTAGGGGTAGAACATTCGCTCTTGAGAATTTGTTTGATATGGATCTTGATGAGACCTTCCCTCCTGACTACG
>Ga0307987_1001165_pt1 | contig 14745 bp, 9 predicted proteins | sample EllFjometagen181_FD_203157 | JGI IMG/M metagenome (GOLD analysis project Ga0307987, IMG submission 203157) | Marine microbial communities from Ellis Fjord, Antarctic Ocean - #181 | ecosystem: Environmental > Aquatic > Marine > Unclassified | place: Southern Ocean | collected 2014-10-08
TTGACCGTCTCTGCACCAAGGGTTTGGTGGACGTCCATCGCCACGAGAGCCTGACACACCTGCCGCTGTTGCGCTGGGCCGACCTGTTAGCACGACCCCAGCAGCTGTTGGAGACGGTGGCGAACGACCCCGTCGAGCGGAGACGTGAGGTTCGTGAACAGGTCGACCTCCTCCAGTCCGCCAGGGCATTGCGGGGGTTGTTGTGCTGGTGGTTGCTGATCCATGTCGAGGGGCGGGCCGCAGGCAAGGTCGGCGCGCGTCTTGGGACGATTGCTGAGGCGCTGCGATCGCACCTATGGAGGCTAGGCACAGTGACGCCCGTGCGGACGACGCCCACGGGGTGGGAGTCAAACCTCGCCCGCGTGGGTCGTGGAGGGCGGCGAGTGGACGTCGCCGCCAGGCTGCCGGGTGGCGACGCCAGGGCGCCTTTCGGCGAGCTTGCTCTTTTGCGGGAGCTTTCCTGCAAGGTCTTCGCTGCGGATGCGAGGGCGCCACAGCTCGTGTGGGCGGGAGCCTACGCCTATCTCGTGATCCAGAACCTGATGACCCGCGCGTTGGTTCAGCCCCGCCAGGGGAGATCGGGCCTTGAGCGCTTCGTGGCGGACTACGCGCGGTCCGCGATGCACAATGTCGATCCGGCGGACCGGCGCCAGGGTTTGATTCAGGCCTGGCGGACCGGCAAAGTCCACTGGGTTGAGCTGCGCCTGAGCCCCAGCGGTGACCCCAGAATGAAGGTGCGGAGGCTGGTCGAGGCCGCGCACACCATCGACCGTGTACACAGTGGGCACAGTGGCGCGCTCCGGTTCAGATTTGGGCTGGCTAGAGAGGTCGATGATCGCGCCAAGATGGTCCGGGCCATGCGGCCCAACGCACGAGCGACGCGTCCGGCTGTGGGCGCCGTGTTTCACTTTTTGCGCGAGCGAGACAAGCGGGCGCAGACCGAGCGCTGGCGGCCAGCGCACACCCATCCCCGCTTCGCCCACCTCCGTCGCAAGCTGTGGGAGCAGGGGACCGCGATCCGCCAGACGATCACCACACGCCTGGAGGGTCAGTGCATCCTCGCGCTGGATGTCGCAAACGCGGAGACCTGGACGCCTATCGAGGTCTTCGCGCCGGTGATTCGTTTTCTACGCAGTCCTTTCGCGGTGGTCGAGGACCGGCCCCGTTGGATGGGGCGGGAGCCGGGATACCGTGTGGCGTCGCTCGCACTGACAGCGCACGCAGGCGAAGACTTCCACCACCTGCTCTCCGGGATGCGGGCGGTTCACGAGGCCATCGAGTTCCTCAAGATGGGCAGCGGGGACCGGATCGGGCACGGGCTTGCGGTCGGCTTGGAGCCGGCCCGGTGGCGGGAGCGGAGCAGCGCCTCCATTTGGGTTCCGCGAGGTGAGTGGCTCGACAACCTATTGTGGCTGGCGTCCAGGCTTGAACGGCACCCGGACCTGTTGCACTTGCGGAGCTGGATTGAGGCGGAGTCCAGGGCGTTGGCGGGAACTATCTATGGTGGGAAGGCTCCCGTCGAGCTGGCGCTACTGCGGGCGAGCTGGCACCTGCGGCTCTGCTGTCCGCTCGATGCCTGGGAGGATACCCAGCCCGAGGACATGGAGTTTCGTGTCCGTTCGATGGGCTCGGGGGCCTGGCGGCGATTCGCCCGGGGCGAACGTGACCATGCCACACGCCGACATGGGCGCGAGGCGAGAGAGATCTGGCTCCGCTGGTCCACGGACCTCGAGCTGCGAGAGAGGACGGATGAGACCATAGAGGTGCCCCTGGACGCGGCCTTGGATGGCGCGTTGCGGAGGGTGCAAGATGACCTGCTCCGGATGGTGGTCGAGAGGAACATCGCCATCGAGGTAAACCCGACCTCCAACCTGGCCGTGGGTCCCATCGAGAGTCTCGTGGAGCACCCCGTGTTTCGTTGGCGACCTCTCACGGAGAGGACCGACGCGCCGCGCCCCGTGGTGGTGGTTGGGACCGATGATCCAGCCGTCTTCGCCACCGAGCTGATGCACGAGTACGCCTACCTCGGACGCGCGGCCGAACAACGAGGGGCCGCCAGAGAGTCGGTAAACCGCTGGCTGCAGGAGCTGCGAGATGCTGGGCGGCTCTACAGCTTCTTCCCCGGCACAGCGCAGTGAACGCGGAACTTCAGATCGCTGATCCGTTTCAGGGAACCAGAGCTGCCAAGGCGTAGGCCGTGCCGGCTGAGAGTGCCGTACCGACGAGGATGAAGCCCAGAACCAGGCATCCGCAACAACCGCCCTGCTTGGAGCCCTTCCAGCCACTCTCTCTGGCCAACTTCGCACAACGAGCGCAGCAGAACTGGCCACGCTTCTTGCCCTTCACGTTGTTGTAGAAGAATTTGCTCCCGAGGTTCTTCCCGCACCACTCACACTTGCGCTTTGCAGCCATTTGCCCTCCGTATGCCTTGAGGAAGCTATCACAAGTTCGGTCTGAGCGAGGGGTATCGCGACGGCCGGAAACGTTGGCGCTGATCTGGCGCGCCGCAAGCTGACGGCTCGTGAGGTGTCCCGGCGCGGCGTTGTTGAACCGCACGGTCTGAGCACAGATCTCCCTACTTGTCGGCTCGTCGCTACGCGATGACCAGCACCAACTCTGGCGTTGTGGTTCGCCAGAACAAGATCCCAGACTGATAGTGCCGAACAATGGAGACTGGCCTGCAGTGACCTCACGTGCTCCGTCTGCCGGCCCGACGCTGCCGATGAGGGCAGGGTTGCCATCATGGTTCCATGGCGCAGTAGCTGGTGGTTCCTGGCCGCTTGCGGGCCGGGGATACGGGCACGCCCGTCTATGGCGATCCGGCAACCGATGTCGACGAGGGTTTTGGGCCGGTACGTGGAACCCGAAACAGAGGCTCCACCTCGGTCCAGCTCAACAGCTCCGCCACCTTGACCCTCACGCTCACCTGTTTCATTCAAGGTCGCGGCCAATGGCCACGAATCACTCCAGATCGCGAGGCGGTGCGTGGGGGCCACAAACTCTCAGCCCGCCGCGCCGGGCTTCCTGGCTTCCCAGGGTTCACAGCCCCTGGTCCAGCGGGTTCCAGAACCATCTGATTGCGCACAAGGAGTCAGGTTCTGGAGCAATACAGCTGCTGTACATCCGATCCTCTATGAGACTCGCACCTCGCAGCAAGGACTAGTTCCACTGGAAGAACGAGTGGTTTGATTTGGCGTATGGCACGAGGGGCGCTCCAGGGTGAGCGGATCACGTTGTGCAGATCGGTTTGCGCAGCTGAACCATGCTCGGAGGTGCGAAGCTACCGTATCCCTGGTCCGAACGGACGACAGCCGACTCCAGAACCACGGTAATGCCTCGAGATCGTCGTTGGAATGGGGAGAGCGAAGCCATTTCAGCGAGCGATATGAGTGATGTGATCTCTGGCTCGAGTAAGGGGTGTTCCCACAGAGGCCAGCGCATCGTGATGCTGTTTCCACTACCGTGGCAGAGAGGCGTGAGGATGCTCGTTCCGTGAGGCGCGCAGGCTAGCAGCGAGACTCCGCGTAGCGCTAGCCAGTCTGCGCCTGGGACGGTCCCCTTTCTAGCGCTTCCTGGGTCGTCAGCGCGCAGGGCATAGTCCCTGTAGCTACTAGCGTCCCAGCCAAACGTCTTCGTGGCTCGCTCATAGGTCCAGCCTGTGAAGAGAGCCCGATGGACATCATCGTCATCCAACTTCGCTGCCAGTTCGTCGGCGATCGCCATGAACTGCTGCTGACCTGCAGTGAAGTGGAGAGCGGTGGGCTTGGTGTTGCCCTTGCCGTCTACAGCTACATCAGTCGCGAAGGACGCCGCCAACCGCAGGGATGCTGTGCTGGCCCCGACATTGATCAAGCCGCACAGGTAGCCCGAAAAGAACCCTGGCGGAGGCTTGAGATCCCGCTGGATGGGGCCCTTCCCACCTTTGGCGTAGCGTAGCCCAATGAATGCGGGATCTCGCACAACCGCCTCGAGGTCTCTGCGAACGCGCGCGATGACTGCCGTTTCGTCCAGGTCTGTGACGACAAAGGGAAGCCAACGCCCCCGGTATCGCCAGCCCAGACGGATGGGAGGCTCGCTGGGTGTGCGGGTGGCCTCGAGCGTCACGAACAAGCCGAGCGCAGCCAGCCAAGCCTGCGGGTTGGTGCCATCCAGAGCCGATAGCTCGACGGTGTTCATGCCTCACCTCCGTGCTGTTGTTCCCACTCGCTGCGCCGCTGATCCGAGAGGCGAAGCAAGGCCTCGAGCCAGGCCAGGCCGTGCCAACCATAGCGCCGGGTCAGCCTCCAGAAGCGACGGGATACGCCGGAGTCCAGGCGGGCGAGGCCGTGGTTCGTGACGGTCTGCAGATTCGTTCCGGCGTGGCTCACGGTGACCACGGTGCCCTGTGAGTCCGGCTCTACCGGTGCCAAGGGTCTGCACCAGCCATGGTGGCTGCCCACCAGATGAAGTACCAGATCAGCATGCTCGGCCAGTTCGTCCAGTAATGGGTGGCCATCTAGCATGGCGACCGAGAGTAGTTCGTGGCGTGTACCAATGGGATAGCCCGAGAGGCGGTGGAGGCGAGCCCGCTCAGGCCTCGCTAGTGCTGGGGGATGACCGGATTTGGCCAGCAGAGCAGCGCCTCCATCCACCATCAGCCTGTCTCCACCGCGCAGCAGCGCCTGGAACCTGGGGTCAGCTTTGCCCACATCATGGAACTCAGCCGCGAGGACAATTGCTTTCGCGAGTCCTACTGGCAGTCCGAGGGCGACAACGGTCGCTTCGGTGAAAGACGAAACTCCTTCGAGGTGCGCCTCGAGGGTGATCTCCCGATCGGTGAAGGAAGCCAGGTCGTCTTCGCTGCTGACTTCAACTGTGCTGCTCCGCCGCGTTCGTCGCCTGGCGCGGAGAACCAGCCGGTCGCTCCCATCAAGATGCTGGCCCCAGAGGATGTGCCTGTTGTTTGCGGTGGACAGGTCAGTGAGCGTCGCATTTGCCCAGCCGGGCAGAACGTCGGCCAGAGCCCTAGCACTCTGCAGCCAGGTGGCGACCTGTTCATCATCGCTTTCGTCGGAGTCGCTCTCGTCTTTGGCCTGGAAGGATGGCAGGGGCGGCCAGTTCACGTGAGGCGCCCAGCTCTGGAGGCACGAGAAATCGAGACGAAGCAGCGCTCGTCCTCGCTGGACGATCTGAACGCGCTCAGCGTGATCGACAGGGAACACGGCAGCGCTCTCGCTGACGGCTTGGATGGCGTCAGGCGATGGTGGGTGTGTGTCGGCGCAGAAGGTGCCGCCCTCGATGCCGCCGTAGGCGCAGGGGACTACGACTGTGTCCCCTGGCTCGATCTGCTCTGGCGAGACAACCACGCTGTCGGAACCCCGCCACGCGATCGATAGGACCGCGGTGGGCTCATCAGGCTCTTCGCCCTGGCCCAGATCGACACCTTCAACGTCGACGACATCTGCGGCCTGACCGCCATCGAGCCAGCGTCGGACCACCCAGAGGGGAAGGGAGATGGCCTCGGTGCTGCCCGGCGGTGCGATCTCGATCCTGGACAGCGCGTTCTCGGCATGGCGCTCCAGCAGTGCCTGGCTCAGGTCGGCGCGCCAGACAAGGGAAACCTCTGGGGGAGCCTGCCGGAGGCCATGGAGGAACAGCGAGACATCGGGGTCTGGGAACGGTCCTGGGTTGGTCTGGGCCCAGGCGTCGAGATGGGACGGGAGCAGCACCGGGGCTTCATCGCGCGGGGGCAACAAGCTGGGCAGTACTCCAACCGGTGGTTGTAGGGTGGCCTGCGCACCGAAATCTACGCTCTCGAGCCCTTGGAGATACTGCCAGGTCGCGACGAGGGCTGCACCGTAGATGGGGTCCTCTGTTCCAGGCCCGATCTGGTCGATGCGCGCAAGCACGACGCCGCGCGCGTCTGGACAGAGTCCGCGGCGGTTGGCACGCCCCATGCGCTGCACCAAGGCATCGAAGGACGCGCACTCGGTGATCAGCACGTCGAAGTCCAGATCTGCGCCAGCCTCGATGCACTGGGTCGCCACGACGACGCCTGGGCGAGCGCCATCCCTGGGGCGGGAGGGATCAGCACATTGTATGAGCTCTCGCTCGATGTCCACGCGGTCGAGAGGGCGCATTCGACCCGTCACCAGATGGAGTGGAACGCCCCGTTCGGCGAGCGGTGCTTTCAACCGGCGCCAGGTGCGCAGGGCGCCGTCCACGCGGTTGTGGATGACACCGACAACCCTGTCGCCTCGTTCCTCGAGAGCGTCCAGGACCTCCATCACCATGGCCTGTGAGAGCGCATCGCGGCGCTTGGGCTCCGCGCCTTTTGTGGGCACCGTGTGTAGTTGCGTGGGCTTCGCCGCGTTCAGGCGCTGCGCGAGGATGGGGTGCTCGCGGTCTTCTGGCTGGAGCGTGAAGGGCGTAGCCCCACCAGGCATGCGGGTGGCGGACAGCTCGACCACCTGCCAGCGTTGCTTGCAGACCGGGGAGTTGGACAGAGCGCGATATCGCTGGATCCCTGCGAGGGTCTGTTGGAACGGGCGAGAGAGGTGTACCTCGTCGAGCAGGAGCAGGGTGTCATGCCCCAGCAGGCCCGCATGGATGGAGCGGCTACGCTTGCTGGTTCCGTAGCCTCGAAACAGCAGACGAGAGCCCACCTGGTCGACTGTGGAGGCCACCAGCATGGGCTGGGTCGCCGTACGCGCCCAGAGGTCGTCCCGCGGCATCGCGCCTCGAAGGGTGACCGGAAGGAGGGGCGTGGCAGCGTCGGGACCCGCGAGTCTGGACAGGGCCTGCTTCACAGCTCGGAGGACAGGACCCTCCGCTCGCTCGAGCTTGTCGGCGATGTGCCTGGCGCGTAGTGCTGCCTGGTCGACGATGGTGCGGCGATCGACCACGAGCATGGTGCGAAGCGGTAGGACTCTGGACTGTGGATCACTGTCGAGCGCGAGGGTGAACACCGCGATGTCGAGTGCCGAGGTCTTCCCTGTACCTGTGGGCAGGTCCAACGCTGCGGGCCAGTGACCCTCAGTGTGGATCTGCTGAACGAGGCGCTGCTGCCATGGGAAGGGGGGGTAGTCCCACAGTTCGTGGTAGAAGGCGGTGAAGTCGTGGATGGTGAGGGGCATCATTCCTCCGCCATCGGTCGGCACAGGCCGAGGCCGCGGTATCGACCAGCGCCCAGTAGGATTGGACCTTGGACGACGATGGGGAAGCTGAGCACTGCGTGGGTGAGCACCCGACGGAGCTTCCCAGCCGCCGAGGGGAAGGAGGGGAAGGTGTGCGCTTTGCGTGACCCAGCCAAGAGCGGAGCGGGGACAACCTGCACCGTGGGACGAGGAAGCCCGATGTTCTCGACCGCGCTGGCGATGATCGAAGCCGCCTGACCAGCGGCCTGGGCGGCCTTGTGCGGATCGCGATGTCGGAGCTGGCCTGGGTTGCGGTCCAACGCGATGGGCGTAGCCGTGGCCCAGCGGCGGGAGCTGTGGCACCAGGTGGCTGCGCGCAGGGTGTGCAAGCGTGGGGTGTCGACCTGGCGCTGCAGCTCCAGCACGCCAGCCTTGCCGAGGGTGAGCAGCAGCCTGCCGCCAGAGGACGCATGCTCCCAGGCGAAAAGCGCGCGTGCGAGTTGTCGGCGTTGCTCGTCATCACAGCCGTGGGGGAGCGCCAGCGCCACTCCCAGGATGGCCCCATCGGCCCGCGGTGCACCGATGAAGGGCAGCGGCACGAAGGCCAGGTGCGGAACGTTGAGACTGGCGGAGCCTGGACCGTGGCCTGAGATGAAGCTCGGTGGAGGGTCTTCTCCGTGTTTCATGAGCGCGCCACGTACGGCGGTCGCGACATCCGCAGCGCGACAAGAGGGCAGGCGAGGGCCGCCGACTCGCGCCAGAACGATCCAATCGCCACTGAACACCGAAGCGGGGATGACCCTGGCCTGGGGTGTTGGGGCGGCGTAGGCCTGATGCAAAGCGGGGAGCAAGCGGGGTTCGACCCCACGGTGTCGTTCGTACTCAGCATCGAGCGCGGCGAGCTGGCCTGGACCCGCGACGCGCAGGCTCAGGGGGCCCAGTTCGGCCGGCATCCAGTTGGAACGCGGAGGCGCGTCGGACAGCGAGACAGCCACCAGAGATGACGAGTGTCCGATGGAGATGATGTCGGCCACCAGGGAACGGAGCGCATCTCGGATGGAATCGTCAGGGACGGCTTCGGACCAACACATCCACACATCGTCGGCGTGGGGCGTGACGGAAGGGAAGGTGCGAGGCTGGAGCCTACGATGACCAGGAAGCAGCTCGGCAGCGGCCAGCTCTGTGCCACCACGTGAACCTGGAGTCGATGCCCTGGTGGTGTCCTTCTCGAGTTTGGTGCGCGCTTTGTTGAGCTCCTTCTCGGCACTGGCGAGGTCTTTTGCGGCGCCCATGGCGGACTGTACACTGCCACCTGGAGCGGTCGCGGCACGGGCCTTCCGCAACGCCAACTCGGCGCTCTCGAGCGCGGCCAAGGACCCGTCTGGCTGCGAGTGCACCGAGGTGTCGTTGACCGGAACGAAGTGCTGCATCACGCGTCGTGGGGAAGCATCGGAGGCGGCTATCGACGGTGGGCCCTGGGCCTCGAGCCACTCTAGTGCGGCGCGCTCGGCGGCTGGTGGCGAGGCGCGGGAGTAGTGGGTGGCCACCATCGCGGAGAAGACCCGTGCGGGATGGGGGGGCCACTCGGCGCGCCCCCGATCATTGTATGCGGTGGCCACATACCTGCCGGTGAGCAGGTGGATGCGGAGGGCGAGCATCAGTCGGTCTCCGCGATCTCGCCTTCTGTCACCTGTGCGCGGCTGCGGAGGATGAGCCCGGCCAGCTTGGGACTGGGGACCAGGCGGATCTCTTCCTGCTGCCACGCCATCCCCAGGTCGTTGGCGGCCTGGGCGGCCTGTTCGACCAGGGCCAGCGCGCCTTTGGAGCTGAGCCGGAAGCGAGCCGGCTCGCCACCATCATTGTCGAGCAGCTCGAAGACCAAGGGCTCGGTGGGTACGAGCTGGGAGCGGCTACGCAGATCGAAGCCGTAGCCGCGCCCCAGAGCCATGGCCGCCAACCCCAGCGCGGCGAGGGCCGTGCGGGCCGCCGCTTGGGCTTCGAGGCGTTGGTCCGCAGGCAGGACCGAACCGTCTGGACCAGTAACAAACGCTAGGCGCCGGAGGGCCGGTAGTGACAGAACCTGGGTCTGCAAGGCGTAGTCGATGGTGACGCCACCGGCCTCGGAGTCGACATCGGGGGGGATGTTGCCGTGGTTGGCTTCGGAGGGAGCGCCCTTGCCTTTGCCCTTGGCACCCTTGCGGCTGAACGTGACTGGAGAGCCCTTGCGCTGCTCGGCCTGTTCGGGACTGACGGTCCACTCGTCAGGATGGTCCGCCAAAGCGTACAGGGGGCCGGCGTTCTTCTCGATGCCGGCGGGATCGAGCCTGGAGCCGACCTTGACGCCAGCCACTGCACCGATTCCCACGATCTCGGACGTGAGCGCCCGCTGATACTTAGAGCCCAGCCCGCCCTTGGGCCCGGTGCTGTCCCACATGCCGAACACCAGGGCGGTGGGGCAGTGGGTGTACATGGCCGTGGCGTGGTTGGGGCGGGCCTCGGTGATGGCCCGGCCGACGTCGGAGTGGCGGAAGAAGACCCCGTCGAGCATGGAGTCGCGCAGAAGTGCATCCGCCGCGCGGTGGGGAGCATCAAGCGCCGTGATTCGGCCGAGGTCTTCGAGACCCTCGTGTTCGCTGAAGTCCACCGAGATCACCGGCAGTGAGAGCTCGCCTGACTCCCAGCTGACGCGCAGGGCTTCCTCCATGCGGTTGGCTTGGGAGGCCACCGAGTCCAGCAGCACCGTGGGGACCTCGACGCCGTCGATGCGACGCTTTTCGAAGGCGTAGCGGGTGCGATGCCCGTCGTAGGCATTCAGCAGGTACGTTGGTGGGAAGACCTTGTCGCCAGGCCCACCGGCCGGCTCGAGCCGGGTACGTGCACGGAAGGCGACGGCACCGCTACTGATCGCTGCGGCGAGGATCGTGAGATCGAGTTCGGGGAGGGTGGGCATCATGTGCTCCGAGGAAGGGGGGTCGGTGTGGAGAATGAGATCGAAGGGACGAACGATGGTGTGACGCTACTCGTATTGGCTGGCCGCTGCTCGGTGCTCTGCACTCACCTCATCAACCAACCACCCCGGCTCGACCACCCGGCACTGCGCCCCCCACTCCAGTACGAAGCGGGTCAGTTCGCGGCCATGGGTGTGCATGGTGAGTTCGACTCCACCATTTGGGAGATCAATGAGGGCCTGGGTGGGGTGCCAGGTGCGGGCGCGGACGTAGTGAGCCGCGCAAGCAGTGAACCGGAGGCGGACGCGCTCGGGGGTGCCGGTGGCGAAGAAGCCGAAGCAGTCCCCCAGTGCGGAATCTGGGTCCCAGTCTTCAGGGTAGTCGAAATGCTCGCCTCGCTCGACGGTCTCGATGCGGTCGATGGCGAAGCGACGGTTCTTGCCATCGGGCCTGCGGGCGAGGAGATAGAGCGCGCGGCGGTAGATGACCAGGGTGAGGGGCTCGAGCCCCTGGTGCTGGCGGGGCTCGCCGCCCGCGCTGCGGTGGACGATGGTGATGCGCAGTTCGCGGAGCAGGGCGTCGAGGAGCTCGTCGAGCAGGTCCGTCTGTGACTCGTAGCAGCGAGCGGGTTCGGGGTGGCATCGGAACTTACGGTCGATGTGGTGGGCAAAGCGTGGGGTGACACCATCTCGGAGTTCGTCTTCGATGCGCCATAGACCGTCGTGGAGCGCGGTGCCGTGGAGGAAGGAGGTGATCTCTTTGCCCACTAACAGGGAGATGCGGTCGAGCACCCCGAGGTTGCGCGCGCTAAAGCCGGGGTCGAGGTACCAGTAACGATGGCGACCCCAGCGGGTGGCGGTGACGGGGATGATGGTGGAGATGAGAGCGAGGTCGCGGCGCACCGAACGCAGCGGCGCGCCCATGGCCAGCGCGGCACCCGAGGGTGTGACTCGCCCCTGCTCCAGCATGTGCAGCAATAGACGCACACAACGTGCAGCGCGTGGTTCGCGTTCTGTCATGGATTCCCGCTCCGAGATCCGTATGAGAAGACATTACCACGCGGGTGATACCAGAGTTTGGTCTGGAACATGTGTTCAGCTTCGAATGCCTGCATTCGGGGCTACCGTCCCTGTGGTCCCGTTGGCGGCCTCCGTCCGGTCACGTCGATGGTTCAAATGGAGGACGTATGCAGGTGCAACCCCTTCCCCCGGTTCCGGTTCGGATGCTCAACGAGCACGTCTACTGTCCACGTCTGTTCGCCCTCGAGTGGCTCAACGGCGAATGGGCCGACTCGGCCGACACCGTACGGGGACGCCATGTACACCGACGCGTGGATCAGGAGAGTCGTGAGGGCCTACCGCAGCCAGACGGGGAAGAACTGCGGCCGGCGGTGCCTCGAAGCCTCTACCTGGGTGACCAGGAGCTGGGCTTGGTGTCCCGCATCGACCTGGTGGAGTGGGACGGCGAGACCGCTGTTCCCATCGACTTTAAGAAGGGCGCTCCACCCGACAACCCCGAGGGGGCCTGGGATCCCGAGCGCGTTCAGGTCTGCGCCCAGGGGCTGCTGCTGCGGGCCCACGGCTACCACTGCGATCACGGCGTGCTCTGGTTCGACGCCGTGAAGCGCCGGGTGCGGGTGGAGTTGAGCGAAGAGCTGGTGGCCCTGACCTTGCGCCACCTCGGGCAGGCGCGGGAGGTGGCGCGCACCATGGAGCTGCCTCCACCTTTGATCGGGAGCCCCAAGTGCACGGGCTGCTCGCTGGTGGGCATTTGCCTGCCCGACGAGCACAACCACATCTGTGGGAGGAGCCAGGAGGTGCGGCCCTTGATCCCTCCACGAGACGACGGCGTGCCGCTCTACGTTCAGGCGCGGGGCGCCAAGCTGGGCCGCGACCACCAGGAGATCGTGGTGCGTTCCCGCGGCAAGGAGTTGGGCAGGGCGCGGCTCGAGGACACCACCCGCGTGGTGCTGATGGGCAACGTGAGCGTCTCGACGCCCTTGCTGTGGGAGCTGGCCAGGCGGGACATCCCGGTGGCCTTCCACAGCTTCGGGGGGTGGTTCCAAGGCATGTTCGCCAGCGCGAGTGGGCACAACGCGCTCACACGCATGGCCCAGCACCGCGTGGCTGCCGACCCAGGGAGGGCGCTGGCCATCGCGCGGCGGATGGTGAAGGGCAAGATCCTGAACTGCAGGGTCCTGCTGCGCCGGAACGGCCGCGATGTGCCTGGAGAGGTGCTGCTGCGGATGCGAGAACTGTCCGTGGATGTAGAACGAGCCCCAGACATCCCCACGCTCATGGGAGTGGAGGGCGGTGCGGCGCGCATGTACTTCCAACAGCTGCCCCGGATGATCAAGAGTGATCTGCGTGAGCGGTTCAGGTTCGACGGGCGCAACCGCCGGCCGCCACGGGATCCGGTGAACGCCATGCTTTCCTTCGCCTACGCGTGCCTGGCGCGCGAGATCACCACCATCATCCACGGTGTTGGTATGGACCCCTTTGTGGGATTCTTGCACAGCCCCCGGCCGGGACGCCCCGCCCTGGCCCTCGACCTTATGGAGGAGTTCCGCCCCATCCTGGCAGACTCCGCGGTGATCAACGCCATCAACAACGGCGTGGTCCAGCCCGACGACTTCATCGAGCGCAGCACCGGTGTGGCCATCGACGACCCCGCGCGTAAGCGCTTCCTGCAGGTGTATGAGCGGCGCCTGGACGAATTGGCCACGCACCCCGTTTTCGGCACCCGCCTGTCCTACCGTCGCATCCTCGAGGTCCAGGCGCGGCTGCTGGGCAAGGTGCTGCTGGGTGAGATCGAGGCCTACCCGGAGTACCGCGTCCGATGAATACCGAACCTCACGTCTACCTGGTCGCCTACGACATCGCGGACAAGAAGCGCCTCCGACGGGTGTACAAGCTCATGCGCGGCTTCGGCGACCACATGCAGTATAGCGTTTTCCGCTGTGTGCTCTCGCCTGTGCAACGAGAGAGAATGCTCGACGCGCTTCACCGCGCCATCCACCACAGAGAGGATCAGGTGATCATCATCCCTCTGGGCCGCGCAAACGCCAAGCGCAGCTGGCGAATGACCACCGTAGGTTTGCCTGTGACTCACCCAGAGCGCTCGGTGCAGGTAATCTGATGGCGGGCTGGTGTTCCCCGAAGGGGGAGCGGCGTTGCTCTTTGACAACCAGAGCGAGCGGTCCGGCTCGTCCCGAGCCCCAGGGGCCGCTCGCAGTGATGGTAGATAGATGGATATCCGAAGAATCGCTGTATCTACAAAGTGACGAACTCGCCCACCTGGCAGCAGCGAGATACCACCTCTCGCGGTCCTTCTCTCTGAGCTCGTCTGTGACAGGCTCGATGAGGGAGGCCCCCTTCCCAGCCCTCTGGGCTGGGCCCCGTTGAAGCGGGTTGAACCATGAGCGCGCGCGACGACAGGGACCGTCCCCTTCCCAGCCCTCTGGGCTGGGCCCCGTTGAAGCGCCAAGGCCGACGCGATCATGGTCGAGCAGTGGAGACCCCCCTTCCCAGCCCTCTGGGCTGGGCCCCGTTGAAGCAAGTCCACCAGCACCCATTCCCCGTTCACGCATGAACCCCTTCCCAGCCCTCTGGGCTGGGCCCCGTTGAAGCGTCCTGTCTCCGTCGATGTGCGCGCACACCAGCCCGCCCCCTTCCCAGCCCTCTGGGCTGGGCCCCGTTGAAGCGTCCACGTCGAGGCCCGGGACCAACTGGCCCATGGCCCCTTCCCAGCCCTCTGGGCTGGGCCCCGTTGAAGCTTCAGGAGGGCGAGCCACCACTGCTCACGCTCGTACCCCTTCCCAGCCCTCTGGGCTGGGCCCCGTTGAAGCGCCCCGGCCCTCGGGTGCTCTTCACCCTCTGGCCCGCCCTTCCCAGCCCTCTGGGCTGGGCCCCGTTGAAGCGCGAGGGGCTTGGGGAGCTTCCGCTTCCAGGATCTGCCCCTTCCCAGCCCTCTGGGCTGGGCCCCGTTGAAGCAGCGAACATGGAGACGCTGTCAGCGCCGGCACAGACCCCTTCCCAGCCCTCTGGGCTGGGCCCCGTTGAAGCTTCCACAAGACCCCGACCTCATCGAGAACCGGAAGCCCCCCTTCCCAGCCCTCTGGGCTGGGCCCCGTTGAAGCCTGCAGGCAGTGGCCGAAGAGGTCCCCGTTGTGGGTCCCCCTTCCCAGCCCTCTGGGCTGGGCCCCGTTGAAGCACCACTACGACGACGGAGCGGACGAGTTCTATACCGACCCCCCTTCCCAGCCCTCTGGGCTGGGCCCCGTTGAAGCGAAGCCTGCCCTGACCGGCGCGTGATCGTGACAGCCCCCTTCCCAGCCCTCTGGGCTGGGCCCCGTTGAAGCACCGAGATACGGGCACCAGAACGATACCGCGTCACGCCCCTTCCCAGCCCTCTGGGCTGGGCCCCGTTGAAGCCCCAAGAGCGCGCAGCACTGGGCCCAGAACCCGATCCCCCTTCCCAGCCCTCTGGGCTGGGCCCCGTTGAAGCAAGTACATGGCTGGCATTTGCTGGAAGTGGATTCGCGCCCCTTCCCAGCCCTCTGGGCTGGGCCCCGTTGAAGCAGTCCTGGAACCAGGCCCTCGCGATGACCCGTCACCCCCTTCCCAGCCCTCTGGGCTGGGCCCCGTTGAAGCGAAGACACGATCTATGCGGCCGTCAACGAC